>MDSW01065433.1_pt1 | contig 11596 bp, 12 predicted proteins | sample 811171 | NCBI WGS metagenome assembly MDSW01 (sample SAMN05326641, study PRJNA326480) | marine metagenome | isolation source: seawater | place: Atlantic Ocean: North West | collected 2012
GAAGAAGAAGATGGAGCTGGTAAAGACTTCTCTGCTATGCTGCCGCGGTTCGAAAAAAAATCGCGTGATTGAAGTCGTACTTACTAAAGTGTATCCAGTAAAGAGATATAATTGATAGACTAATGGAAAGAGGATAAAAATTTTGCTGGTAAATCTTTATAAAACATCAAGATTATTTCTTATGAGCATTCTTTTTTTTATTATAAGTAATATTCCCGCCTTCTCACAAGAGGCGTCAGGACTTTCATTAGGGAAACCACTTGAAACAATAAGGGAACCAGGTGAGATATATCTTGCAGGTAGTAAAGGAGATTGGAATGTTCGGTGCATTACAGGCAATCCTGGAGAAACCGATCGGTGTGAAATCCAACAACTTCTTTTTTTGAATGAAAATACCCCGGTAGCAGATATATCAATTTTTAAATTACCTGAGGGTGAAGTAGCAATTGCTGCCGCAAATATTATGGTTCCATTAGAAACTCTATTAACCAAAAAATTTCAATTTGCTTTTTCTAAAGAAATTGTAAAAGAATACCCTTATTCATTTTGTAATCAAAACGGTTGCTTAGTCCGATTAGGATTATTGGAGGAAGATGTGGAAGCTATGAAAAAAGGATCTTCCTCTAAGCTTTCAATTACACACATATCAAATCCTGAATCTTTTATAAACTTAGACGTATCGCTGAAGGGGTTTACTGCTGCGTTTGAGATAATCAAACCGCTTTAAATTTATTGTAAAACTTTATTAAGGAATTTGCTGCCCTCACGTTTGGATCTTTGTCGTTTTTACCTAATAAGTCCATGGTAGTTTTAAAATCTTTGATTTGATTTTTATTATTTGAAAAAACCCGAACCATTTCTAAAAATAGTTTTTCTGAATTAAAATCTGCGCCAATGCATTCAGGTATATTTCTATTGCCTGTTATTAAGTTCACCAAAGTGACAGTATCAATCTTGATCATTAATTGAATTATCTGCCTCGAAAAATAATTCATATCGTAACCAATGACCATTGGTGTATTGTTGGCCGCCAACTCCAAAGAAACCGTCCCTGATGCTGCCAAAGCCAAATCAGCGATTTTAAAGCTTGCTTTTTTGTAAGCAATATATTTTTCAAAACCAATATTTTCAGGTGTTAAAAAAACAGTTTTTTTAGGAAAATATTCTAAATATTTTTTTGAGTATTCAAAAACATGTGGAGTCGATGGCAAAATAAAATTTGCATCTGGAAAAACACTTGAAAATTTTTCTAAGGTTTGACCGAAAGTTGGCATTATTTTATCAACTTCTGATTTCCGAGAGCCTGGAAGGCACAAAATTTGAAGTTGATCACCTAAAGAAAATTCATTTTTAAATCTAAGAATACTATCCTTACTCGCTGTCACCTCTGAAACAATGGGATGTCCCACAAAATCACAACTTAATCCAACACTATGAAAAAATGGTGGCTCAAAAGGAAAAAGAGCCAAAACATGATCAACATAATTGGAAATGGCTTTTGCTCGCCTAGGTCGCCAAGCCCAAACGGAAGGCGCTACATAATGAACTATTGGAATTTTTTTGTTAAGGAATTTTACTTTTTTTGCAACACGAAAACAAAATTCAGGAGCATCAATTGTTAGAAGAATATCAGGTTGCTCATCTATTATTGCGGAAACGGTTTGATCCAACCTCTTTCTCAACTTATTATATTGGGAGGCAATTTGCGTAAAACCCATTACGGACAATTCGCTCAATGGGAAAATTGACGAAACACCTCGTCTCGTCATACCAATACCACCAATACCGACAAAAATGGGTATGGTATCTAGAGAAACTCTCAAACTATCAATTATCGCTGAACCTAGCTTATCGCCAGAATCTTCTCCGGCTATTATAAAAATTTTCAAATTTTACTTTCCTCAGCCAAGATAAAAAAATCATTATCTTCAGCTATTTTGATACATTTTTCTCTTTCTAAAAGCATCACTGAGTTAGGTGATAGAACCAAACCACGCAGTCCTGCTTTACAAGCCAGATCCACCGTTTTTGGACCTATTACTGGCATGTCAAATCGTAAATCTTGATGAGCTTTAGGACGCTTAACAAATATACCGCCTGGTCCTTGCATCCTAAGATGAGGTGAAGTCTTACTAACAAATTTTAATAATTCATTTGTGCCTTGTAGCGTTTCTATGCCTAGAACCAAACCGTTTTCGATAACAACACCTTGCCCGATATCTTCTGGTGATAAGGTATTTAGAACACTGTCAGCTTTATAAATATCTCTTGAAAAAAATTCGTATGAAGAACCACACACAAAACCGGGACCAACGGTAAGGTTGGGAACAAGATCAGAAGCACCCAAAATTTGATACCCTTTTTTTTCAAATTCATCTGCTATGAAAGAGAGAAGTTCGTTATCACCTTGAGCTAATTTTGTTTGAAGCTTAGGCAGTAAATTGAGAGTGTAGTCATCCATCTTACTTTTTTGGAACTGAGGTCGGGTAATAGCACCAGCCATAACCACGCGTCGAATGCCATTTTGATTTAATTTTTCAAACAATAAGCCAAGTTTTTCGAATTCACAGTAAATCACTTGCTCATCTGCGACTTGTTTAGATTTATTGAAAAAAATGGAAACCGCTTTTCTAAAGCAACTTTTTATTATTAAAGGAAGTTCGCCAGAGCCGCCAATTATGGCTAAGTCTTCCCCACTATCCATATTAAAAATCACCTGGCGTTAAAAAAGACCTATCACTATCACCTAAAATAAAATTTGTTATTGTACTTACATATTCGCTAGTTGTTTCTTCTTTCAATTTCTTGGCTCTATCCTGAAAAGTTCCTTCACCCTGCGCTAGAGTTTGAAAGGCTGCACGCAATGCAGTTATATCATTTCTTTCAACACCTTTTCTTTTCAATCCTATTAAATTTAACCCATCCAAAGCTCCTCTAGGACCCTGAACCAAACCAAAGGGAATAACATCATTAGTCACCATTGTAACTGCACCAATAATTGCACCACGCCCAATCCGAACAAATTGATGTATGCCAGACAACCCACCGATAATCACATCATCTTCTATTACACAATGACCAGCAACTGCTCCACAATTTGCTATAATTACTTTATTTTTTATTTCAACATCATGAGCCACATGGCTACCTGTCATAAATAAACAATCATTACCAATAGAAGTTAATCCTCCACCTAATTCTGTCCCTGTATTGATAGTCACATGCTCTCTTATTTGGTTTCGTTTACCTATTTTCAGGTTTGTTTTTTCACCTTCAAACTTTAAATCTTGCGGGATTTCCCCAATAACTGCAAATGGGTAAATAACAGTTTTCTCTCCAATTTCCGTCATCCCTGTCACAACAACGTGGCTTTTTATTTGAACCCCAGAATGCAAGATTACGTCAGAGCCAATAAAACTAAATGGACCAATACTGACATCATCGGCTATTTGTGCTCCAGGTTCTATAACTGCTGTAGAATGAATTTGATTATTTTTCATCAGGCACCCTTAAGAAGGTAATTCCATCATCGCAGTAAACTCAACTTGAGCCGCAATCAAACCATCAACACTTGCCTCACCCGAAAATTTCCATACTTTACTGCCAACTTTTCCTCGCAAAACGTTTACTTTTAATTCAAGCCTATCACCAGGTTCAACCTTGCGTCTGAATTTACAATTGTCGATTCCCATGAAGTAAATCAATAAATTTCTATCCTCCAAATTCAAACTAACGCCAACCATAACAGCAGCCGTCTGCGCCAGAGCCTCTACGATAAGCACGCCAGGCATTATCGGAAAGTCTGGGAAATGGCCTTGGAAATAGGGTTCATTAAACGTTACGTTCTTGATTCCTTTAGCTGATTTTAGATCGTCGATCTCCACAACCTTATCAACTAATAAAAAAGGATACCTGTGCGGAATTATTCTCTTTATTAAATGTATATCCGCGAATTTCAGAATGTTTGCCACAATACCCCCAAAATAAAATCAAAATCCATCACTTATAACCACCTTTACTCAATAATAATTAAGAAAAGCAAACGTTATTCAGTATGAGTTAATTCATTGAATTTTTAATTCCATAAGATCATCTCCCAAAACACGGTCTATCAAATTTATAGCATCAATAGTAAGATCCACCGAACTATCCCATAAAACCGCATTGCTTTGATCAATTAAAATTGAGCCACCTCTTTCCAATAATAGTCCATACAATAAGGGATATATTTTCTTAAAAAATTCGCTCTCATTTTTTCGATTTTCAACAATCAAATCTTGTTCTTTCTGGCCTTGTTCCGTTCGAATAATTGTCACTTTTTTGTCAAACTCCTGAGCTTTTAAACGAAATTCATCAGCTGTAAGTGTTTCTCTGATTTCACTTAACTCTTTTTCCTCTAGTAATAATTCTGCTTCTAACCTTTCGTTCTCACTTTGAAGTTTTTGCCTGGAAATATTATCTTCTAAGATAATCTTCTTTCCGATCTTCGTTTGTTTTATCAATTTACTCATGTCAATTGTATATACTGCTGTTTTCACTTCACTGAACAACGAAAGTGGAAAAGTAAAAACGAATATTAATATGAGTAATCTAAACAAATTGATTAAAAACGGGTTGAGATTGTAAAATCGAATGACTCATCTTTGTCATAAAATTCTTTTTGAAGAGCATCACTGAAATTGAATCTAAGTGGACCAATAGGCGTTTTCCAAAATATGGACGCCCCAATAGCATGTCGCCATGCTCCTTCCTCATAAAGAACATCAGCATTTACTTTTTTCAATGACCATAAATTACCAATATCATAAAATAGTCCTCCGCTGAGACCATATTCCTCCGGAAGACCCAAGGGAAACTCTGCTTCCAATCTTAGTACAGCGTAATTTTCACCGCCAAGCGCATCATTGAAACTAGAATCGCAGTTTTTATTTGGGCATTCTCTAGGTCCCAGACCATCAGGTTTAAAACCCCGCATTTTTCTGGAACTTAAGAAAAATCGATCCGTTACTCTGCTATTACCTTCGGTAAAGGTTAAAACTCCAGCCTCAAGTACAGCCGACAGTTTTACCTCTTCTTGAAAAGCGTCCCTTTGGCCTATAGCAGCTAAAGAGGTCTTTAAACCAGTTTTATCGCCTCCAAAACCGATGAACTCTTGTCCCAAATTAAAAATAAATCCATTTTTTGGACCAGACTTAAAAAGTCTGGTATCATGTGAGTATAGATAACTAATGCTTGAAGAAGTAACTTGACCCTCATTAACTTCATCAGAAATAAGAGTTCCAACATTACCAGGGTTGGTTAGTTCTGTCCTAGAGATTGCATATTCAATTTTTATTTTAGATTTTTCACCGAGAGGATAGGAGATATATGGTTGAAATTTAATATTGCCAGTGTCGTAAGCAGCATTTTGCTGATTAGTATCTTTAAAAGAAGCATTTACACCAAAGCCCAGATCGTTCCTTAAAAACATGGGTTCATAAAAGGAAAACTCGTAAAGTTGATCATCTTTACCTGTTTTAACTGCAAATGATAAGCTTTGACCCCTTCCTAAAAAATTTCTTTCGCCATATTCTATTATACCTCCCAATCCGGCAGCACTAGAATAACCAGCGCCAAAGGTTAGAGAACCAGTAGGCATTTCCACTACATCTACTTCTATTATAACTTTAGAGGGGTCGCTTCCCGCTTTTGTGCTTACTTTTGAGTCAGAAAAAATTCCCATTTTACGAATTCTCTCAGCAGCAGCTCGGACCTGCCTTGGGTTGAACGGGTCTCCTTCCACTATTTCAAACTTACCTCTTACAACCTTATCCAAGGTTGCCGTATTGCCAGATATGTCTATTCTCTCAACAAAAAGAGGTGCTGCTTTTTCAAATGTAAGAGTAATATCTATAGTTAAATTACTCAAATTTTTGGAGGTACTGGTCGAAACGCGTATAAAATCATGTCCCAATTTTACAACCTGATCATCTAAAGTTGATGTGGTTGACTGTAATGCGGAGGGTGAAAAAGTATCGCCAGTCCTTATCTTAACAAATTTTTGCAAACTAGCCGAAGCTATCTCTTTAACATTTGATGTCAGATTTACTTGGCCAATTTTGAATTGTGGGCCTTCTTGAATATTATAAGTTATAAAAAAGCCATCTTTTTCTTCGGACAATTCTACGTTGACATCGTTGATTTTAAAATTTGCAAAACCTCTTTCTAAGTAAAATTCTCTTAATAACTTTTTGTCTAGAGGAAGCCTTTCTTTTATAAAGTTGTCACGATTTATTACTTTTCTTAAATAGCCGGCTTGTTTAGAGGTCAAAACTCTTCTCAATCTGCCATCACTGAAAACCCTATTTCCCACAAAGTTTATTTTTTCAATTTCAACTGCTTTCCCTTCAAAAATTTCAAATATTACATTCACTCTGTTATCAGAAAGCTTTATAATTTTTGATTGAATCCGGGCATTAGTTCTTCCAACATTTCTATACAGACCTTGTAGTGTACTGATATTTTCTTCAAGAATTGAAGGTGTAAACACAAATCTTGGCTTGATTGAAACTGCTGAAGACAATTTTTCATCTGTAAACTTTTTATTTCCTTCAAAGGAGATTTGATTGACTGTTGGATACTCTTCAACAGTTATAATCAACGTTCGATCAACCTGTTTAAAAGCAACGCTTTTGAAGAGGCCGGTATCAAAAATTCTACTATAAGCTTTGGTGAGATCCTCAGAAGACACGTTTTTTTGAGGTGCTAATCTTGAATAATTAACTATAGCTGCGTCTGATAGCCGATTATTTCCCTTAACTGAAATCGAACTTAAATCAAAAGAACTAGCTCTTGAAGCAGATGGATCTAAAAGAAAAATCTGACACAAGAAACCCAATAGAAGAATTGAAACTAAATTTCTCACAGTGTCGCCCGTATTAAACTTATACTTATGAGTAACCTTATATAAAAATAATGTCAAAAGCCCAACAAGTAAATTTTAAGGACAAATAAAATCATTAAATATAGAAAACACCATTAGTGCAATCAACAATAAAAAGCCTATTGTCATAAATATATTAATAATACTTGGGTTAGGTTTTTTACCAATAACAGCTTCAATTGTGAAAAACAGCAGGTGCCCACCATCTAAAACCGGTATTGGAAATAAATTTATCATTCCAATTGCAGTTGATAAAACTGCGATAAACCAGAGATAATTCAATCCTCCTTGTTTAACCATTTGTCCAGATGTTTCCGCAATACTTATTGGGCCAGATAAATTACAACTACTGATGTTTCCAAACAAGATATGATACAAACCAGTCACTGAACCTTCCATAATTAAATAAATGCTTTCAATAGAGTTAATGATAGCGGAAAAAATAGATTGATTTTTTGTTGCAGGTTCAAAAGGAAAGTAATCACTTACAATTCCTATCCGATAGATACGCTCAAATCCGCCTGACTCAACCGGCACATCAATTATCAGTGGAGTTAACCATGTTATGCCAACTTCTCGATTACGCCAATATTCCACCTTGATACGCTCGCCTTTAGATGTCTCCACAGCATTCTTAATTTGTTTAAAAGTGTTTATTTTTTGGGAGTTAAGAGACAATATTAAGTCTCCCTTTTTTAAACCAGCTGATATTGCAGCCGACTTAGGCAAAACTTGAGCAATTCTAGGTGGGTTATGGATAATGTTTTGAAGGGTCACTAATTGATCATTTCTTTCTACTACATACGTAAATCCATCATCATTAAGATTTTCTTCCAATAAATTACCAATAGTATCGAGATTATCAGTTATTCTAACACCATTTATTGACCTAACAATATCTCCCCTCTCAAACTTTATCTGATAAGGGGAGTCAAAAACTTTTTCGACGGTTAATGGTAATTTGGTTACTCCTTGGTTGAGGTAAATTAGAAAAAAGATAATGCCTGAAAACATAAAATTAAAAAACGGTCCGGCAGCAACTGTTACAAATCGAGCCCATAAAGGAGCTCCTTGCATTGATGCAGAGTTTGAAATAGCACTATTTGCGTCTTGGTTAAACTTCAATTCTGGGGCGCTTGCCAAATTCTTGTCCCCTAAAAATTTAACAAAGCCACCGAAAGGAAAAGCTGCAACCTGCCATTTTGTACCATTGTTGTCTATCAAAGATAACAGAACAGGCCCAAAACCTATCGAAAAAACCTCAGGGTGTATTCCACTTATTTTCCCAATAAAATAATGTCCAAACTCATGAACAAAAACGATAATAGAGAGGCATAAAATAAAAGCTAATAACGTTATCACTAAATTTCCAAACTGAGGTATAAGAAGAGTATACTCCATGAACTTTCCTCAAAATTTTTCGACGAATGTCTTTGCTACAGACCTCGCCAACCGATCAAGCTCTAATATGGCTTCTATCTCTAAATCATTATTAAGTTCATTTGCCGAATATAACTCATCCATAGTAGCTCTTACAACATCTGCCATTCCGAGAAAACTTAACTTACAGCTTATAAAGTTATCCAAAGCTTCTTCCTTTGCAGCATTAAATGCTGCTCCAGCCAAACCTCCATGCTCAACAACTTCATAACCTAGCTTAAGAGCAGGGTATTTTACCAAATCTGGCTTTCCAAAATTTAGCGTTCCCAATTCGGCCAAATTGATTTCATCTAAAGGTAATTTCAACCTCTTTTCTTCATGCAATGCGTAAGCGATAGAGTGCTTCATATCAGCGGGACCGAGATGGGCTTTCATCCCACCATCATGAAAACACGCAATAGCATGAACCAAAGATTCGGGGTGTATAACGACCTCTATTTCCGAAGCACTTAAATTAAAAAATTCTTTTGCTTCAATAACTTCTAAAGCCTTATTAAATAGAGATGCGCTATCTATTGTTATTCTTTGTCCCATAGCCCAATTAGGATGAGTAGAAGCCTGATCGGGCGTCACGTTTTCTAACTCTAACTTAGAAAAGCTTCTAAAAGCACCACCAGATGCGGTAATTATTATTTTTGCAAGAGTTTCTCTTTCTTCCCCTCTTAACACTTGAGCAATAGCTGAATGTTCGCTGTCGACAGGTATAAGCTTAACACCATTTAAAGAAGATATTTGCTTCATAATCGGTCCTGCTGCGACCATACTTTCTTTGTTTGCCAAAGCCAAATTAGCACCAGACTTAAGTGCATTTAGCCCGGGCAATAAACCCGCCGAACCAACAATTGCAGACATTACCCAATCAGTTTGCCGTCCTGAAACCTCCAAGATCCCACTATTCCCAGCACAAACTTCGGTTTTATGCCCAAAAAGCATGTTTTTTAAATCATAAAACTTACTTTCATCAGCAATTGCCACAACATCAGCATTGAATTCGATAGCATTACGAGCCAAAAGCTCAATATTGCGAGCACCAGTCAAACCAACGACCTTGAATTTATCTTTTTCAAATGAAATCAAGTCTAATGTATTTTGGCCAATTGAGCCGGTTGCTCCCAAAATACTTATTTTTTTCATTAATAGACCCACACAAAGACAAGACCAGTCATTACAGTAGCTCCAATAAATCCATCAAAACGATCCATAAAACCACCGTGTCCAGGTAGCAAATTTGAACTGTCCTTAACATCAGACATTCTCTTAAGTTGACTTTGTATCATATCGCCTATCTGAGCAGCGACAGATAATAAAATACTTACAGAAACAAAGGTGGCAAAGAGGTTATTGGGGGCAACATTTCCAACAAAAGACCAGGAAAATATTCCAACCGCCAACCAACCAGCTAAAACGCCAGACCAAGTCTTTTTAGGACTTATGCGGGGAAAAACCTTGGGTCCACCCAAAATGCGGCCAATTATGTAACCAGCTGTATCGGTAACTACAACTATTCCAATGAGCCAAATTGTATGGAGAAGACCAAAATCTAATCTTACTTTATAAAAAACGATGCCGCAAATTATAACGGCTGCTGAATATAAAGCTCCAAATTTACTATTATGATGGAAAAAACTTTTCTGGAAGTAGAAATTGATAAATAAAATTAACAATGACCAAACAGGACTTTGAGAGCCCATAAGATAAAAAGTAACTACTATCGAAAGTATTGCACTAAACCACAATGCCTGTTTAGACATTGGTGATAACATTTTCCCCAATTCCCAGTGCATTACTCCAACAAGCAGTACTAAAAATAGGGTAAAGAAATATCCGCCAAGATAAATGCAAACACTGCTGACGCACAGTAGAAAGAACCCAGATATCAATCTGGGTAGGAGGTCATTCCATTCACTTAATCTAAACATTAAACTACACCGCCGAAACGACGTTCTCGGTTTCCAAATTCAGTAACCAAACTAGAAAAAACTTCTTTAGTAAAGTCAGGCCATAGAGTATCTATAAACTCGTATTCTGCGTAGGCAGATTGCCACAATAAAAAATTCGAAATACGCGCTTCACCTGACGTTCTAATTACTAACCCTGGATCCGGTAAAACATGAGTGTCCAAGTATTTTGGTAGAGTTTCTTCATTTATATTCTCAATATTCAAAAGTCCGGTTAAGACATCCTTTGCCATCCTTTTAGTAGCTCTAGTAACCTCGTCTCTGCCTCCATAATTTATAGCAATAGTCAAATTTACAACAGAATTATTTTCAGTAAGTTGCTCCAATTGATCCATAAGGTTTACTAAAGCCGGCTCTAAACGTAACCGATCTCCTATAAATCGAACACGAACTCCTGCTTTTATCAGTGGTTGTGTCTCTTTGTATATATATCTCTTAAACAACCTCATTAGACCGGACACCTCTAATTGAGTCCGCTTCCAGTTTTCGGTCGAAAATGCAAAAATCGTTAGATATTTTATTCCTAAATCAGGGCAACTCTCTACAATTTCTCTTACTCTTCTGGCACCAGCCTGATGACCAAAAAGCCGTGGTCTCCCCTGATTTTGAGCCCAGCGACCATTCCCATCCATAATTATTGCAACATGCTCTAAGTCACTTTCGATTGCTTTTCGAACCAACATCTTATTTCAAACCTGCATTATTTCAGACTGTTTTAGGTCAAGAGCAGCATCAATGTCTTTTATAGCTAAATCAGTGATTTCCTGAACGGTCTCCTCCCAAAATTTTTGATCGTCCTCAGACATACCATCTAATTTAGCTTTTTTTATCTGGTCCATACCGTCTCTTCTAATATTACGAACTGCAACTCTGGCACTTTCGGCATACTGGCCAGCCACTTTAGAAAGCTCTCTTCTTCTTTCTTCATTTAACTCTGGTATTGGAAGCATAATGATAGCTCCATTCAACTGCGGGTTTATACCTAAGCCACTTTCTCGTATAGATTTTTCAACAAGAGCGATATTTGTTTTATCCCAAACATTAATCGTAACCATTCTAGGTTCAGGGACATTTATTGTACCAAGCTGATTTAATGGTGTTCGCTGACCATAAACTTCAACAGTTATAGGATCTAGCATGCTTGAAGAAGCACGCCCAGTTCTTAGTGACGCAAACTCTGACTTCATAGATGAAAGCGCACCATTCATACGTCGTTGCAAATCGTCAGTATCAATTAAAATTTCTTCTGCCATATGCTTTTATTCCCTGCCCAAAC
>MDSW01122526.1_pt1 | contig 11596 bp, 10 predicted proteins | sample 811171 | NCBI WGS metagenome assembly MDSW01 (sample SAMN05326641, study PRJNA326480) | marine metagenome | isolation source: seawater | place: Atlantic Ocean: North West | collected 2012
ATTAATAATATTTGCAACTCATAATAGATTTTTTGCTAATATGGCAGATTGCAAAATTGAACTAATTAGTGGTAAGATAAAAAAATCCACTAATGCAAGAATCAAATAATAAAACATTTAATCATCTTAAAATACACACTCAATACTCCATATGTGAAGGTGCTGTTAAAATTGAAGATTTAAAAAATTATTGTAAAGATAACAAAATTAAGTCAATAGGTTTGAGCGATACTTCTAACTTATGCGGTGCATTAGAATTTTCTGAAAAGATTTCTAAATCTGGTACCCAACCTATTATTGGAACTCAAATTAAATTTAAAATAGGTGAAACAAGCGGATTGCTACCTTTGTTTGCTTTGAATGAAACTGGATATAAAAATATTATTGATCTTTCATCTAGTTCATACTTAAAAAACGATAAATTGTCCGATCCTCATGTAAAATTCAATAAATTACTATCAAATTCTGAAGGCGTTGCTGTATTTTCTGGCACTATTTTTGGATTATTTGGTCAATTATTCGACAAAGGAAAATTTGCCGAAATTCACGATTTATATTCTGAGATAAAAAAAATATATGGAGATAGATTCTATATTGAAATCCAACGTCATAATGATCAAAATGAAATTGCTTTTGAAAAATTTAATTTAAATAAATCTTTAGAATTAAAAATACCAATTATTGCAACGAACGAAGTTTTTTACCTAAACAAAGATATGCATGAGGCACATGATGCATTAATTTGTATTGGAAACAAAACTTATGTTAATGAAAAGAATAGATTACGTTTATCTAATCAGCATTATTTTAAAAGTAGTTCTGAAATGTCAGATTTATTTGCTGACATTCCAGAATCATTAGAAAATAATTATAACTTTCCTTTTAGATGTAGCTTTAAACCTTTATTTTCAGATCCAATTTTACCGAATATTAGTAGTGATAAAGGTGGAAATGCTGATGATATTTTAAAAAAAGATTCTTTTGATGGATTAAAAAATAAGTTTAATAAATTCTTTGAAGTTAAAAGTGATGGGTTAGAAGAAAATCAAACCTATTTAAAATACAAGGCTAGACTGGATCATGAACTTTCTATCATAGTTGAAATGAAATATTCTAGTTATTTTCTTATAGTATCTGATTATATTATATGGGCTAAGAACAATGACATACCAGTGGGTCCAGGAAGAGGGTCTGGAGCCGGGTCTCTTGTAGCTTGGTGTTTATCAATTACAGATGTGGATCCAATAAAATTTAATTTAATATTTGAAAGATTTTTAAATCCTGACAGAATTTCAATGCCAGATTTTGATATAGATTTTTGTGAAGATAAAAGAGATCTTGTTTTTGAATATCTGACAAAAAAATACAAGGATAGTGTTGCTCATATAATAACATTCGGTAAATTGAAAGCTCGTATGGTAATTAGGGATGTAGGTAGAGTTTTAGGTTTACCATATGGATTTGTTGATAGTATTTCAAAAATGATACCATTTGACCCATCAAGACCTCAAAATTTAACTCAATGTATCGCTAGTGAACCAAGATTACAAAAACTTATTAAAGAAGATCAAAGAGTTAAAAAATTAACAGATTTATCATTGAAATTAGAAGATCTTAATCGAAATGTAGCTACACATGCAGCCGGTGTTGTTATTGCAGATAAAAAACTTTCAGAAATTGTACCTTTATACAAGGATGCTTCATCAGATTTATTATTACCATCAACCCAATTTGATATGTATTCAGCCGAAAATGCAGGCTTAATTAAATTTGATTTTTTAGGTCTAAAAACCCTTACAGTAATAAACAATACTCAAAAATTAATTAGAAAAAAAAATAAGGATTTTAAAATAGAAAGTATTAATTATGATGATCAAAAAGTTTTTGAAATGTTATCTACAGGAAATACCGTAGGCTTATTTCAGATTGAAAGCACCGGTATGAGAGAAGCTTTAACTCAAATGAAACCTAACCATATTGAAGATATTATTGCACTTGTAGCTCTATATAGACCTGGTCCAATGAGCAATATACCAACATACAATGACTGTAAACATGGTAGACAAACTCCTGATTATTTACACCCACTTTTAGAAGAAATTTTAAAACCTACCTATGGAGTAATTATTTATCAGGAGCAGGTAATGCAAATTGCCCAAAAACTTTCAGGATTTACTGCGGGACAAGCAGATTTACTAAGAAGAGCAATGGGGAAAAAGAAAAGGTCAGAACTTGAAAAACAAAAGCAAGGATTTATTGAAGGTGCAATTAAAAATGGAATAACAAAAGATGTCGCTGCAGGGATATTTCTAAAAATTGAACCTTTTGCTGAATATGGATTTAACAAAAGCCATGCTGCAGCTTATGCAATTATTTCTTATCAAACAGCGTTTTTAAAAACCTATTATCCAAAGGAATTCATAGCCTCATCTATGACTATGGATATTTCAAATCAAAATAAATTAAGCGAATTTTATGAAGAACTAAAAAGATTAAATATCGATGTTAAAAGGCCAGATATTAACGAATGTTATGCAGATTTTAAAATAGATGATAATAATTTTTATTATGCTCTAGGAGGTATCAAAGCAGTTGGATATGAAGCAATCACAAATATTGTTAAAGAACGAATCTCAAATGGAAAATTCAAATCTCTTAATGATTTTATAAATAGAGTTAATCCTAAAGATATTAATAAGCTTCAATTAGAGGGATTAGTAAAAGCAGGAGCATTTGATAATTTAAATTCAAATAGGCAATCATTATTTAACTCAATACCAAATATTATAACTAAAAGTAAAAATATTTATGATAATAAATCTGTTAATCAAATTGATTTATTTTCTGATGATGAAAATGTTCAAAATGATATTGTTATGAATATTGAAGATTGGAAATTTGAAGAAAGATTGTCAAAAGAATTTGAGTCTATTGGTTTTTTTATTTCAGATCATCCTTTAAATCAATTTAATGAAATTTTTGATGATTATAAAATTATTGATTATTCTAAATTTATTTCCAGCGATAAAATAAAAAATGGAAATATTGCTGCTACATTATTGAAACTACAAGAAAGAAAAACTGCAAAAGGAAACTCTTATGCAGTTTTAAAGTTAACAGATTTAACGAGTGTTTTTGAGCTTTTTATTTTTTCAGATGTTTTAGAGTTAAATAGAGAAATTTTAAAAGAGGGCAGTTCACTTATTTTAACTTTGATTAAAAATATATCAAATGATGAAAACAGATTTAAAAGAATTAATGTACAAAAAGTTGCTTCTTTAAAAGATTTATTCAATAGCTCTATTAATGAAGTATCGTTTGAGATTAAATCAAATGACCAATTAAATGAAATTTCTAAAATATTAAATGAAGACGGAAAAACTATTGTAAATATAAACTTTTTAACAAAAGATAGTATTCTAAAATTCAAACTTAAAAATACACGTAATTTAGATAGAAAATCTTTGAATCTTTTGAGAAAACATCAAATTCAAGCTATAATTGGTTAAATAAAACTTGTTAATCTCTAAAAATATTTGTAAATACTCCATAAATTAAATTAACACGCACACAATTTTTGGTTTTATAACCCTCCGGTCCTTAGTTGGAAATAATTGTGGTGGCATAACCGGGAAAAAATATGAAGATACCAAACTTAACAATACAACAATTATTAGAAGCTGGAGTACACCTTGGTCATAAGACTTTAAGATGGAATCCCAAAATGAAAAAGTATATTTTTGGAAAAAGAGATTCCATACATATTATAGATTTAACTCAAACTTTAGAATTAATAAATGTAGCTTTAGAAAAAGTTTATAAAGTTATTTCTGAAAATGGAAAAATTCTATTTATTTCAACAAAAAAACAAGCTTCGGAAGCTATTGCTGAACTAGCTAAAGAAACAGATCAATATTATGTAAATCATCGTTGGCTAGGTGGAATGCTTACAAATTGGGGAACAATCTCTAATTCCATAAAAAAATTAGAGAGATTGAATATTGATTTAGTATCTGAAAATAGAGGTTTTACAAAAAAAGAACTTTTAAAAATGAGTGTTCAAAGAGACAAGCTTCAAAAGTCTTTAGGTGGTATAGCTAACATGAAAAAAGTTCCTGATTTAGTTTTTGTAATAGACACAAACTATGAGTCATTAGCAATTAAAGAGTCTATTAAATTATCTATTCCAATCGTTGCTATACTTGATACAAATTCTGATCCTGAGGGAATTACCTTTCCTATTCCTGGAAATGATGATGCAAGACGATCAATAGATTTATACTGCAATCTTATTAAAGAAACTATAAATAACGCAAAAAAAGAAGCACCAGTTTCTGAAGATAAAATAAATGATAAATCAGAAAAATCTAATCAAAAAGCTTTAGAGGAAAACAAAAAAAATATTTCGATTAAAAAAAAAAGCAAGCCTTTAAATTAATTATAAATTAATGAGTGATTTAGAAAAAATTAAAAAGTTGAGACAATCAACAGGTGCAGGATTTAAAGATTGTAATGCAGCAATCAAAGAATCTGGTGGAGATTTAGATAAAGCTGCTGAAATTCTTAGAGTAAAAGGTATTTCAAAAGCATCAAAAAAAATGTCAAGAGATGCAAAAGAAGGTGTTGTGGCATTAAGTGGAGATCAAAACAAAACATCTATAATTGAAGTTAATTGTGAAACTGATTTTGTTGCAAAGAATGAAGATTTCATAAATTTTGTCAAAGAACTATCTGAAATTAATAATTCAGTTAACTCAGATTCAAATAAATTAAATAAATCTATGATGAAAAATCAAAAAACTGTAAATGATAATTTAGTTTCTATGATTGCTAAAATTGGAGAAAAAATAACTCTAGGAAGATCCAAAACACTCAGCCACCCAAATTCTAAAAATTTTTTTTATTTACATACTGTTGTAAAAGACAATTTATCTAAAATTGCTGTAATAACCTCAATTAGCTCAAATCAAAAATCTGAAAAAATTGATCTATTCGGAAAACAATTATGTATGCACATAGCAGCTTCTAATCCACTATCTATTAATTCAACTGAATTAAAACAAGAAATTCTTGATAAAGAACAAGAGCTTGTTACAGAGGAGCTTAAAAACTCAGGTAAACCAGAAGAGATAGCAAAAAAAATTAGTTCTGGTAAAATGAATAAATTTAAAGAAGAAAATAGCTTGATGACACAACAATGGGTTATGGAACCAAAAAAAAAAGTTCAAAACATTATTGAAGAACTGGGTTTTAAAGATTTAAAAATCATAGATTTTTATAGAATAAAAGTAGGTGACTAATGTTTAACGAAAACAATTATTTACAAAAGATGAGTAAAACTTTTGAAGTTTTTACTAAGGAATTATCTTCATTAAGAACAGGAAGAGCCAATTCAAACATGTTAGATATAATAAAAGTTGATGTTTATGGTCAGAAAATGCCAATCAATCAATTGGGAAGTGTTACAACCCCTGAACCTAGAATGATCAATATTCAAGTATGGGACTTAAACAATGTACCCTTGATAGATTCTTCTATAAGAAAATCTGAGCTAGGTTTAAATCCTCAAATTGATGGTCAACTTATAAGACTTCCAATACCCGATTTAAGCGAAGAAAGACGAAATGAAATAAAAAAGCTTATCAAGGCTATGGGAGAAAAATGTAAAGTCTCAATAAGAAATATAAGAAGAGAAGCAAATGATGAATTAAAAAAATTATTAAAATCAAAAGAAATTGGTGAAGATGACGAAAAAAAATTCGAAAAAAAAATCCAAACAATTACTGATGATCAAATAAAAAAAATTGATGAGAAAGTTATTTCTAAAGAAACGGAAATAATGAAAATATGAACCACATTAAACATGTCGCTATCATCATGGATGGCAATGGAAGATGGGGAATTAAACATAAGAAATCAAGAAATTTAGGTCATAAAGAAGGTTTAAAAACTGTTGAAAAAATTATTAAAGCCTCGATTAAAAACAAAATTAAATATTTAACATTGTATGCATTTTCAACAGAAAATTGGAAAAGACCAAAAAAGGAAATTAGCTTTTTATTTAATTTATTAGAAAATTTCCTTTTAAACAAGATATCTGATCTCAATAAACAAAATATTAAATTAAAAATTCTGGGGAGAAAAAAATTTTCAAAAAAAATAAATATACTTCTTAATAAGTCTGAAAAAAAAACTTTTAACAATAAAAGATTGCAAATAAATTTAGCTTTAAATTATGGTTCAAAAAGTGAATTAATAAACGCTTTTAATTTAATTAAAAAAAATAAAAAAAAGGTTACTGAAAAGAATATTTCAAAATATCTTTTCACTCAAAATATACCGGATCCAGACATTTTAATAAGGACAGGAAATACTCAAAGATTAAGTAATTTTTTACTCTGGCAATTAGCTTATTCTGAAATATTCTTTGAAAAGAAATTATGGCCAGACTTCAATGAAAACGACTATAACAATATACTAATTAAGTTTAGAAAAATTAAAAGAAATTTTGGTAATATTTAATGAATAAAAATTTACTAAAAAGAATTTTTACATCAGTTGTTTTATTGACACTATTGTTCGTATGCCTTTTTTTTAATAAGTATTCTTGGCTATTTTTATTAATAATCGCTTCAATTATTTGCTTTAGTGAATTTAACTCTCTAACAAAAAAAATATGGAAAAAAAAAAAATTATCAATTTATTTATCAAATTTAACTAGTTTTTTTTATTTAATTTTTTTTATTTATTCAGCCTATAACTTTGCAAAAATAGAAATAATTATTGTTTTATTAGTTTGCATTTTTTCTGATATTGGTGGTTATATGGTGGGTAAATCCGTAGGTGGTAAAAAATTAACTAAAATTAGTCCAAATAAAACAATATCTGGCAGTATAGGTTCTTTTTCTTTATCGTTAATACCAATAATTTGTTTCTTTTATTTTGAAAATTTTGATGTTTTCCAACTAAATCTTGTAAATTTAATTATTTTTATTTTACTCATATCATTTATTTGTCAAGTAGGAGATTTATTTATTTCTTACTTTAAAAGAAAAGCTAATGTTAAAGATACGGGTACATTATTACCTGGACATGGTGGTTTATTAGATAGAATTGATGGAGTTATATTTGCTGTACCTGGTGCTTTTTTATTAGATAAAATTATTTTTTAATTTATGAAAAAAAAAATAGGAATTCTCGGCTCAACTGGATCAATTGGAAATAACACAATAGAGATAATTTTAAACAATAAAAAAGATTTTGATGTTATTTTTTTATCTACAAATACAAATGTAAAAAAACTTCTAAGTCAATCATTAATACTTAAACCCAAGTCTGTAATAATATTTGATAAAAAAAAATATATAAAATATAAAAAAAAATTCATTAATAAAAAAATTAAAGTTTTTAATACATTTAAAGATTTAAAAAAAAATTCACTTAAAATGAAAATTGATTATATTATGTGTGCAATTACAGGCTTAGCTGGTTTAGATTCAACAATCAATTGTATTGACTCAACAAAGACAGTCGCAATAGCAAATAAAGAGTCAATTATTTGTGCATGGAATCTTATAGAAAAAAAATTAATAAAAAATAAAACTAAATTTATACCAGTTGACTCTGAACATTTTTCTATATGGTCACTATTAAAAAATGAGTCAATTAAAAATGTAGAAAAAATAATTATTACTGCATCTGGTGGTCCATTTTTAAATTATAATATAAAAAATCTAAAAAACGTTAAAGCTAAAATAGCTGTTAAACATCCTAATTGGAGTATGGGAAAAAAAATCTCAATAGATTCAGCTACGCTTATGAATAAAGTTTTTGAAATAATTGAGGCTCAAAGAATTTTTAATATTGATATTAAAAAGTTTGAAATTATCATTCATCCTAGCTCATACATACATTCAATAATTAAATTGGTTAATGGTCAAATTAAAATTTTAGCCCATGAAACAGATATGAAAATTCCTATATTTAATTCTTTATATAACAATGAATTTAAATCAATCTTCACTAAGAAAATAAATATAAATTTACTTAATAATTTAAATTTAAAAAAAGTTGATCCAGTCAGATACCCTTCTATTAAAATACTAAATAAAATTAATAATAAAAATACTTTATTTGAAACAGTACTAATCTCAGCAAATGATCAGTTGGTTGAACTTTATATTAAAAATAAAATTAAGTTTGTAGAAATTAATCTATATTTAAAGAAAATTTTAAATTTTAAAAAATATTTAAATCTAATTAATAAAAAACCTAAAAAAATATCTGATATAATAAACTTATCAGAAGAAGTTAGGTTGAAAACAAAAAAACTATGTATACAGTAATTAATAAATGAAAATTATATTTAAATCTTTACTAATACTTATATTTATCTCAATTTCAGCAAATTCTGAAATCATTAACAAAATTGAGGTTAGTGGGAACAAAAGAGTATCGAGTGAAACTATAAAAATTTTCTCTGAGGTTGAATTAAATAGTGATTTAAGTACAAAGGAATTAAATAGTATTTTAAAAAAACTTTACTCAACAAATTTTTTTAGCAACGTTGAAGTAAATGTTAAAAAAAATATATTATATATTTCTGTCACGGAAAATCCAGTAATCCAAACATTGAAATTTGAAGGTGTAAAAAATAAAAGAATTGTAAAATTATTGAAAGAACAAGTTGAAATGAGAGAAAAAAGTTCTTTTATTGAAAGCAAGGTAAAAATTGATGAAGAAAAAATTAATAATATTTTAAGAACAAATGGTTATTATTTTTCAAAAGTAAATCCAAAGTTAATTAAAAATGCAAATAATACAGTTGATTTAATTTTTAATATAGATCTTGGTGACAAGGCATATATTAAAAAAATTACTTTTATTGGTGATAAAAAAATTAAGGAGAACAAACTTAAAAAAGTTATTGTCTCTGAAGAAGCTAAGTTTTGGAAATTTGTAAGCTCAAGAAAATTTTTAGATTTGAATAGGATAAAGTTAGATGAAAGTTTATTAAATAACTTTTATAAAAATAAAGGTTATTATAATGTATCAGTGGAAAGTTCATCAGCTAAAGTAATTGATGAATCAAATTTTGAATTAATTTTCAATATTAATGCAGGTAAAAAATATTATTTTGGTACGATTGATTTAATTATTCCTGATGATTATACCAGTGAAAGTTTTCAGAATATTATTGAAGTCCAAGATAAACTCGAGGGTAAAATATACTCTTTAGATAAAATTAAAAAAATTCTCAAAAAAATTGATGAAATTGCATTAACAAAAGAATTTGAATTTATAAATGCCAAGTATAAAGAAAAAATTGTTGATAATAAAATTAATCTTTTAATTAAATTAGAAGAAAGTAAAAAGCTTTATATTGAAAGAATTAATATTTTTGGAAATTATATTACTGATGAAAATGTTATTAGAAATTCTCTACTTGTTGATGAGGGTGATGCTTATAATGAAATTTTGGTTAATAAATCAGTTAACGAAATAAAGTCAAAAAGATTATTTAAATCTGTAAAAAAATCTGTTGACGATGGTTCTTCAGGTCAATTTAAAGTTATTAACATTGATGTTGAAGAACAGCCTACTGGTGAAATTATGGCTGGAGCAGGAACAGGTACAAGTGGTTCTTCTGTAACTTTTGGAATAAAAGAAAATAATTATTTAGGCAGAGGAATTAAATTAAATACTAATGCCACAATAAGTGATAGTTCTTTTAAAGGATCATTTTCAATCAATAATCCAAATTATAAAAATAGCGACAAAAGCTTAATTACTAGAATAGAGGCTACACAATTAGATCAAATGTCTAAATTCGGCTACAAATCAAGTAAAACAGGCTTTTCTATAGGTACTGTATTTGAACAATATGAGGATATTTATTTTTCTCCTTCAATCTCAAATTATTTAGAGACATTAAAAACTTCTTCCTCAGCCTCAGATGCTAAAAAAAAACAAAAAGGTGATTATTTCGACAGTAATTTTAATTATGGATTATCTTTAAATAAACTTAATCAAAATTTCCAACCATCCTCTGGTTCAAAAACATCATTTTACCAATCATTACCATTGTATTCAGATGATTTAGCTATTGAGAATCAATTAGATTATTCAAAATATTATTCACCAAATGAAAATGCTATTGTTTCTTTTAGATTTTTAGCTCAAACAATAAATTCAATTTCTGGGGAAGATGTAAGAATCTCCAAAAGAGTTTATTTGCCAAGTAGAAGACTAAGAGGATTTGAGTTTGGTAAAATTGGTCCTAAAGATGGAGAAGATTATATAGGTGGTAATTACGCAACAGCCTTTAACGTTGCTACTACTCTACCAGGTTTATTCAAGGATCTTGAGTCAATGGATTTTAGCATTTTTTTTGATGCAGGTAATGTATGGGGAGTTGATTATAGTGATACATTAAGTGACAATAGCAAAATCAGAACCTCAACAGGACTAGCAGTTGATTGGCTTACGCCAATTGGTCCTCTAAGTTTCTCTTTAACAAAACCAATTACAAAACTTGATACTGATAAAACAGAAACTTTTAGATTTGATATAGGCACCACATTTTAATGAAAAAATACATATTATTATTTTTTTTATTAACTTTTTATAATATTTCACTAGCTGAAGAAAAAGTATTTTATTTAGATGTTAATTTTTTATTAACTCAATCTGACGCAGGTAAATATATAAATACTGAACTTAAAAAAATTAATAATAAAAATATTGAAGAGTATAAAAAAATTGAAAATTCAATTAAAAATGAGGAAGAAAAACTTCTTAAACAAAAAAATATATTAAAGGAGGAAGAGTTTAACGCTAAAGTGAAAAAATTAAAAGAAAAATATAATTCTTATCAAGAATTAAAAAAAACAAAAAATAATGATTTAAAAAAATTAAGAGATAATGCTGGAAATCAAATCTTAGTAATTATAAACGAAATACTATCTGAATATTCTTTAAAAAACAAAATTTCTCTAATTATTGAAAAAAAAAATATTATTATCGGTAAAACTGAATTAGATATTACAAAAAATATTTTGGAATTATTAAATTCTAAAATTAAAAAAGTTGAATTAAAATAATGAGTGATAAATTAAATAAAAATCAAATTCTTGAATTATTACCGCATAGAGAACCCATGTTATTAATTGATGAATTAATTAATATTAAAAAATTATTTTCAGCAACTGCTATTGTAAATGTCAAAAAAAATAGTTTTTTTGTGCAAGGACATTTTCCAGGAAATCCTGTTATGCCGGGCGTTCTTATTGTTGAAGCTTTTGGACAAGCTGCTGCCGCGCTAACAGCTGCTGGTATAGATAAATCCGAATATGAAAATAAATTAGTTTTTTTAATGAGTGTTGAAAAAGCTAGATTTAGAAATCCTGTCATTCCTGACTGTAAATTAGAATTAAACATCGAAGCTATCAGATCACATGGTAGAGTTTGGAAATACAAGGGAGAAGCATTTGTTGATGGAAAAAAAATGGCTGATGCTCAGTGGTCTGCAACAATAGTAGATAGGAAATAATTAGCAATAAATCTTGATAAGTAATTAATATATGTTTTGATATTA
>MDSW01020426.1_pt1 | contig 11595 bp, 13 predicted proteins | sample 811171 | NCBI WGS metagenome assembly MDSW01 (sample SAMN05326641, study PRJNA326480) | marine metagenome | isolation source: seawater | place: Atlantic Ocean: North West | collected 2012
GTTACGGCGGGGGCGGCGTTCGGTACCAGCAAAGATAACATCTTCCATACCGCCGCCGCGCATACGTTTGGCGGAGCTTTCCCCCATAACCCAGCGCATTGCTTCCACCAGATTTGATTTGCCACAGCCATTCGGGCCGACAATACCTGTCAGTCCAGGGCCGATATCCAGCTCTGTCTTTTCAATAAAGGATTTAAATCCAGAGAGTCTGAGGGACTGGAAATGCATTTAGTTTTCAACATCTCCCTCAGAGGCATCTTCGCCAAGCAATCCATCAATTGCTTGTTTGAACTCTTCATATGGTTTGTTGCCGATGATTCTGGCAGCTCCATTATTCAAGATAAAGCTAGGTGTGGATTGAATACCCAGTTGTTGAGAGCTTTCTTCTGTGCGTTTCAAAACAGCTTCTTTAAGAGCATTATCATTCATGCAGGAGAGGGCTTCTTCACGAGATAGTCCCGCCAGCCCGGCTGTGGTGATAAGGTGTTCACGATATTGTTCATTAATCCAATCGCCCTGTGTTGTGAAGAGGATCTGAACAAAATCAAAATAAGAATCTTCAGGAACACAATGCGCCAACATTGTTCCTTCCAGAGCCGGAAGATTGGTCGGGAAGTCGATGATTACCAAACGGGCTTTTCCAGTTTCGACGTATTCTTCGATCAATGTGGGATAAGTATCTGTATGGAATGCACCGCAATGGCTGCATGAAAGTGAGCTAAACTCATGGATAGTGACGGGTGCATCTGTGTCACCTTTTGCATGTTCTTTCAGAGGCAGGTATGGAGATGTCGTTTCGCCTTCTGATGGTTCAATTGCAGCTTCTACATTGGTCTCTTCAACTTCAGAAGACTCAGGTGTTGCTGTTACGTCAGGCTCTGCTTCGGTGTCAACGGGATTGTCGCTTACCTCAACTGTTTGTCCTTCATCTGTTACAAATACGACATCGCCATCATCTCCATTGCTTTTTTCAGTTGTTTGAGTGAAGAGAGAATTTGCCGTCTCGGTCTGGCTGACGACATAAAGCCCGGCTAGTAGAATTAGGGCAATCGTAATGATAATAAAATAAGTCTTCGACATAAGTACGTCTCCTTGGGGGTTCTTGTCATAAATTATAGAGAAGCTGTTTCCAAATCGAGAAAAAACAAATTTCTCATATGTTTTTATTGTGGATCAAACTCTACATATACATCGATACTTAACTGTTTCCAGTCAGAAAAACATCCACACGGTTATCTTTTTGCTGGTTTGGCACTGTCCGTACATCAAGTTGACGGATATCGATCCCTGCTTCCAGCAGCAAATTTCGGATCTGTCCTGCGCGCCCTGTAAGGGTTTCCCGCATATTGGCATTTTTGAAGCTGTCTTGTCCACCATAAGAGAATACCTTGATTTGTCCCTTATACTGAGAGTTTTTCAGGTTCTGGATTTCATTTTGTAAAATAAAAATCTGAGACTGGTTTAATACAGCCTGTTCACCTTCTTCAAATACAAAACTTAGATATGGAACATCGGTTGAAACAGGTAATGGAGGAAGTGATGGCGGAGAGGGCATTGTCTCCGGCTGCTTTTCCGATGAGGGGGAAATATTTTCTTTAACGCTTTCTGTCGTTGTCTCCAGCGTATTGATAATATTTCTGAATTCCTTCACCACTGATTTTCGGATAGTGGAAAGTGTGGAAGGATCGGATGTAGTCTTGTTGTTCTGTGGTGTTGTTCCGCTTGTGATCGCAGCAGGAACAACCATTTTTGTTGGTTGTTCTTGTGATTGCGGTGTCCGCTTAGGGGTGGCTGAAAATGTGTTAAGCCCAAGTGCGGATTGATGGGGTGTTGTATTTGGTGCTTTTACAATATCTGCATGATGATGTATGGGTTCAATATGAACATTTCCAGGCGGTACAGCGGGCATACGCGGGCCGGCATTACCGGAAACTACAATAATATTTTTCTGTGGAGTGGTCGTAAGAGCAGCGGAATTCTTTGGTTTTTCGGGAGGAACGGGGAGACCGTCTACAATTTCAATCCCAGGGTTCTGGCTCTTGAATTCCCAATAAAGAAGATCTTCAGCGCTAATCTCCGTGGCATGCACATAGGCCGACGCGCTCATAAACATAGTAATTGCTATGATAGAAAACATACCACTTTTCAACATAAGTGCATTTAAGCTTATTTTACAATTTTCATCAAGAAATCTCTTAACCCCTGATTTCCTGTGAGAATTGCATCGGCATATACGGGATCCTTGCCCTTTGTCAGGCTGTGCACAAAGCCACCGGCCTCTTTTACAAGAAGAGAGCCCGCAGCAACATCCCATGCATGAATGCCGCGTTCCCAATATCCATCAAAGCGTCCGGCGGCGACATAAGCCAAATCAAGAGCTGCGGAGCCAAAACGCCTAAATCCTGCGGTATGTTTATACACAGGTTCAATTTCCTGTTGATAAAGTGCGATATCCGAATTGCCGGAGAAAGGAGCTCCACCGGCGATAATGGCACTGGATGGATCATCACGGCCGGAAACACGCAAACGCTTGCGGTTTGTGAAAGCACCATTTCCTTTTTCAGCCGTAAACCATTCATCTTTAATTGGATCAGCAACCAGAGCGGCGATAATTTCACGGCTATCATCCGCTTTACGTTCTTCCAAAGCGATGGATATCGACCAATGAGGAATACCGTGCAGGAAGTTGGTTGTTCCATCCAGAGGATCAATGATCCAGCGGTATTGGGCTTTTTCTTTACCTTTTTCGCCGCTTTCTTCCATCAGGAATGCAAAGTCGGGTCGATCTTTTTGTAAGTTTTCGAAAAGGATCTCTTCCGCGCGACGATCAGCTGCGGATACAAAATCGGCAGGACCTTTCTTGGAGACCTGAAGCTGTTCTGTTTCGCCAAAGTCACGGATAAGGGAGCGAGCGGCTTTTTCAGCAGCACGCATCATGATCCGCATATTAGGTGATTGAGTAGGGGCCATTAGTCTTTCGCACGTTCTACATAGGTGAAGTCTTCGGTTTTAATAACAATGCGCGTTCCTTGTTCAACGAATGGAGGAACCATAACTTTCACACCATTATCGAGAATAGCCGGTTTGTATGAGGTTGTCGCTGTTTGTCCTTTAACCACAGGCTCCGCCTCAACAATTTCACAGATAACCGTTGGGGGAAGTTCAACACTTAAAGGTTCATTTTCATATGTTTCGACAACAACGGCCATGCCGTCCTGGAGGAAGGCAGCCTGTTCACCGATCAGATCTTCGCTGACAGTAAATTGCTCGAATGAGGCATTATTCATGAAGTTATATCCGTCATCATCTTTATAGAGGAATTGGCAGTCATGTTGCTCCAGACGTACACGTTCAACCGTTTCCTGTGTGCGGAATGTAACATTATCTTTGTTACCCGTTTTGACGTCCTTCATTTCAATCTTGATAACAGCAGCGCCTTTTCCAGGTGTCAGGATCTCGCTTTTAGTGACAACCATCAGCTTGTTATTATATTCGAGAACATTTCCGGCGCGTAATGTGTTTGCGTTGACTTTCATTGTATCAGGTCCTTTTGTTTTTCTCGGATAGGAAAAGCGTTTTTGAAAAAGCCTCCAGTCGTTCCCGCAGAGTATCGTCATCAACACGGGAAACCATGTCTGATAAATAGGTTTTTTCGGTTTCAGTCAAGTTTTTTTGGAACATGAACTGCTTTGGTTGCTGTTTGGACGCGTGGTGAATCGTAATATCTGTGATGATCCGTTCCCCGAAAAAATGTTCCAGTCGACTGAGGATCAACTCCTTTTGATAACTGAGGCGCTGGCTTTGAGCGCTTTCTGTCGCCATATGCAGAACGAAGCTTATTTTTTCCCGTTGTTTTCGTGGTTTAAGCGCAATAGGATATGCTATGTCTGCAAATTCGGCGCCCATTATCTGCTCCCAACTCGAGAGAATGCGTCCCAATTTAATATACTTGCGCTGAAACACCGGAGTGGTGAGCGGCTGTACCGATTTTGCAATAGGCTTTAATGACATGAATGCGATTATGAATACCGAATCACAAATAGACAAGAGATATACGCTGGATGTGGATGGTTTTCGTAGCCAGATGTTATCTTGGTATTGTGATAATGCGCGTAAATTGACGTGGAGAGCAAGCTTCGGGCTATGTGCCAATCCATATCATGAGTGGCTGTCCGAAATCATGTTGCAGCAAACAACGGTAAAGACGGTCATACCATATTTTGAAAAGTTTATTTCCTTGTGGCCGAGCGTACATGATCTGGCGGAAGCTCCCGTTGAAGATGTCATGCGCGAATGGGCAGGGCTTGGATATTATGCCCGCGCACGAAATCTCCATAAATGCGCGCAGGTTATTTCCCGTGAATATGGTGGACATTTCCCTGAAGATGAAAATGAGCTTATTTCTTTGCCTGGTATAGGCCCTTACACAGCGGCGGCTATTCGGGCAATTGCTTTTCAACAACCCGCAACGGTGATGGATGGGAATGTTGAGAGAGTACTTGCGCGGTTATTCATTGTCGAAAAACCCATTCGAGAGAGTAAAAAAGAGCTGAAAAAATGTGCGGATCTCTTGAGTGAGAATCGTACAGACCAGCCGGGGGATTTTGCACAAAGCATGATGGAATTGGGGGCATTGGTTTGTACGCCACAATCGCCTAAATGTGATCTGTGTCCTGTTCAAGATTTCTGTTCGGCATATACAAACGGAGAACAAGATAATATTCCGATGCTTCCTGTGCGTAAGAAAATTCCGGTAAGAGAAGGAAAGATCTATTTTATTCGTAATAATAAAGGAGAGCTACTGTTTGAGCGCCGTCCTGAGAAACGTATGCTGGGCGGTATGTGGGGTATCCCGGGGTCGGATTGGGATAATTCAAAGGTGGTCGCAGAAGGGATAGTTTTCAAAGAAGGTGAAGGGACATATATTCCCGATTTTTATGTGCGGCATACTTTTTCACATTTTCATCTGGAATTGAAAGGATATGTTATTGATATAAAGACATACCCAAAAAGTGATTTTGTTGGAATGCTTTGGTATAATGTAACGGAGTATATGGATCTGGGACTGCCTACATTATATCAAAAAGCTATTCGACAATATGTATCAACAGTTAAATCATAAAGGAAAAGTATTTTATATGCGTAATAACAGAGTATTTCTCTTATTTGTCTTTTCAGTACTGTTTTTTTGCATGCAGCGTTCATCACTTGTATCCGCGCAGGATATCATGGGCGGCTCTAACCCTATCGAAGAGTACGAAGAAGAGCGGGCTGCTGAAAAATTAAAAAATCAAGAAGCGAGTGATGTTCGGGAAAAAATTATATTTGGTAATACAGTCTATTATCGTCCGAGCTATGCGACTATGTCGAAGATATACTGGTTGTATGATTTTCCGGATATTAATAACAATGATGATATTGACATATTCTTGCAGATTAATGAATGTGAATTATATAGAAGATACTATGAGAATGAATTGGAGTGGCTCTCTATACGCGACCTTATGCGGAATCATTTAAGAGAAAATAAGGATAAATTCCCCCGCGAGCTATTCTTTGATATGGAGATCAATTTTGGGCGATATGATACGGAAAACGGAGTTTTTCCTGTTACTGATGATCATTTTGTTAAGGGGTTGAGGCACTTTTCTCCATTTAGCAACTCATTAGGCTGGAAACAGGATTACTGCAATCTTAGCAAGTGGACTGAGTTTAAAGCATATCCACGTGATATATTATTTATTTTTAAGCGGCCTTTGATTATCCAGCGGGTGCCGGTCGATAAAGTGGGTGCAGAAAAAATTATTCGTCAATGGAATAGTGCGAGAGGTGAAATAAGTCGTTCTTTATTCCTGAGGGTCTATGTTTCTATCAAAAAGTATGAAGGACGGAAGTCCTCAGCGACCCAGCATCTAAAAGATACGCCTGTATTTTCTTCCAATGTTGATGGGTACGAAATTTTTACAGATTTGACCTTTGCTGATCCAATTTATGTCAAAAACTTAACTCGCAGAGAGTAGAGCTTCTTTATTTAGATACGCTTTCTTGTCTCTTTTCCAGTTCTTTGCGGAGTTTGGAACGAAGTTCGTCAATCGGCTTATAAGCACCTTTTTCTTTATAGTGCCAGTATGTCCAGCCGTTACAGCTAGGGGCATTTTGCAGTTTTGCACCGACCTTATGGATGGATCCACGGTATTGGTTTGTTGAGAGACTTCCATCTGCACAGATAATGGCTTTGTGCTGGTTCTTTGAATCAATCAATTGTGTTCCAGCTTTCAGGAGGCCGTTCTCAATCAATGTACCGAATGGTATACGTGCTTCTTCACGTTTTGCCGTAACAGGCGTAATAATTTCTGTCTCACCAAGTGTATGGATACGTGCAATCCGCTCATCGGCAAGGCATGCATATGTCTGGTCACGTTCCAGCCCGATAAAGTCACGGCCCAGTTTTTTGGCAACCGCGCCTGTCGTTCCTGTACCAAAGAATGGATCGAGAATGACATCATCCGGCTTACTTGATGCCAGAATAATACGATGAAGCAAGGCTTCAGGTTTTTGCGTAGGGTGTGCTTTCTCACCTTTAGCATCTTTCAAACGCTCGCCCCCCGTGCAAAGCGGGAAGAGCCAATCACTACGCATTTGTAGGTCGTCATTCATGGCCTTCATTGAATCATAATTGAATGTGTATTTTGATTTCTCTGACTTAGCAGCCCAGATCAATGTCTCATGTGCGTTTGTAAAACGACGTCCTCGGAAGTTCGGCATAGGGTTTGTTTTGCGCCAGATCACATCATTTAAAACCCAAAAACCTAGATCCTGTAAGATAGCGCCTACACGGAAGATATTGTGATAACTGCCAATCACCCAGATAGTGGCATCATCGCTCATTACGCGGCGTGCTTCAGAGAGCCAGTCATGGGTGAATTGATCATAGGCACGCAGACTTTCAAATTTATCCCAATCCTGATCAACACCATCCACGCGGGAGTTATCAGGGCGGTTGAGTTCGCCTTTGAGTTGGAGATTATATGGAGGATCCGCAAAAACCATATCCACTGATTTATCCGGCATCTCACGCAGGAGTTCGATGCTGTCGCCGATCAGAATTGAATTTCTTGTGGATAGGCTGTTTTTTGTTTTTGACATATCAGATCCTTTATTTGTGAATTTGGTCGAATCACAAAACTAAAAGATCGACTCGATGTCAAGAATAAAATGACTCTTATAGGAGTCATTTGCATTTTTCTTATGCAGCAAGTGCTGCACGTACCGGGGAAAATGAACGTCGGTGATGAATAGTAACGCCGTGCTGTTCTATGGCTTGCATATGTGTCTTGCTGCCATAGCCGGAGTTTGTATTCCATCCATATTCGGGGTGTTTAGTATGAAGATCATGCATAATGCGATCCCGCCCAACCTTTGCTAAAATAGAGGCCGCAGCAATCTCGAGATGTTTGCTATCACCCTTTACAATCGCTTGCGCGGGGCAGGGCATCTGTTTTGGAATTTTATTACCATCAACAAGCGCATGCCAATCGGCTTGATATACGGCTGACATTTTCTGGAATGCTTTGGTCATCGCAAGGAGAGAAGCTTGCAGGATATTGAGGTTATCAATTTCTTCAACGGTACAGAAATCCACACCGCATATGGCATGTTGAAGTATTAAGGCTTCCAGTTCTTTGCGCTTTTTGGGAGTAACTTTTTTGCTATCTGTGACGTACTGCCAGAAAGGGAGGTGGAGAACGTTCTCCGGTATATGAACGCATGCTGCATATACCGGCCCGGCAAGAGGGCCGCGTCCAGCTTCGTCAATTCCACAAATAAGAGGTGTATTCGACATTAAGACCTTGGTTAAAAGAATCGCTTCCCTTTAACCTTGGCAATTCAATTATCGCCGTGCAAGACTAAATCACTACGGTTGATGAGTGAATGGCGTCCGGTGTAGCCGAGTACTTCATCTATTTGATCGCTGTTAAGCCCTTGGACTTTCAGCGCAAGATCTGCATCATAGGCGGAAAGGCCAATGCCGATTTCTTCATTATTCTCGTTGTGGATAGATACAGCATCACCGCGTTTAAATTCGCCGGTAATTTCAACCACTCCAACGGGAAGCAGACTTCTGCCTTGGTTTAGAGCTTTTTCAGCTCCTCTGTCGACCTTTATTGTGCCGTGAAGTTTTAGGTGCGCTTTAATCCAGCGTTTACGCGCATTATGAGGAGTTCCTTGTGATTGAAAGAGGGTCGAAAGTTGCAGGTCTTCCATGAATTGTTTGAGCGCGTGTTTATCTGTACCTTTGGTAATGATAACGGTTGTGCCGGAATCAACGGCCATTTTGGTGGATTGAAGTTTACTTTTCATCCCGCCCGTTGATATACCGCTTGTTGCCTCCTTGGCAATCTGAAGAAGGTCATCTGTAATATTTTCAATATGCGAGAGATGTGTTGCTTCTGGATTTGTCTGCGGGTTATCCGTATAAAGCCCGTCAGTAGTGGAAAGAATGAGGAGGGTGTCAGCCTCAACCATTTGTGCGACACGTGCCGCCATGCGGTCATTATCGCCAAAGCGGATCTCGTCTGTTGCTGTTGAATCATTCTCGTTCACTATCGGAATAATTTTATGTTCCAGCAAAGTTGTCAGAGTGCTACGGGCATTTAGATGCGTCCTGCGGTTTTCTGTATCACGGGGCGTAAGAAGAACTTGTGCTATTTTGAGGTCTTGCTCTTTGAAAACATTGGCGTAGGTTTCAATCAATTTGATCTGGCCAATGGAGGCTGCGGCCTGCTTTTCTTCGATTTTGAGTTCTTTGGGAGATTTTTTCAGATCGATGTTCAAGCTGGTGCGACCAAGCGCAATCGCGCCGGAAGACACAATCACTATTTCTTTATCCGAAAAATAAGTCGCAATGTCTTGGGAGAGGGTTTTTAGCCAGTCCGATAGGACAATTCCTTTTTCAGTATCGGTCACCAAGGCGGAGCCGATTTTAAGCACAATACGTTTTGCTTTACGGATATGATCTTGAGCTTGTCCCATGCTCAAATAGTATCATCATTCTCTGTGTTGTAGTCAATTTGTTGTGCAAGGAGGGAGATAATTTGTTTGATTCCCTGCTGCGCCACAGAGGAAATCATATGCACTTTTTTACCGATGGCTTTTTCAAGGATCTGGCGTTGGTCTTCGGCGAGTTCATCCCCCAGCGAATCTATCTTTGTCAGGGCAATAATCTCTTCTTTTTCGGACAGCCCGTTGCCATAGGCTTCCAGCTCATTACGGATCGTGTAATAGGCATCTGCCAAGTTGTCTTGGGTACTGTCGATGAGGTGGAGTAGGGCGGCTGTACGCTCTACATGACCTAAGAAGCGGTCCCCTAGACCGTGTCCTTCATGAGCCCCTTCGATAAGGCCAGGAATATCCGCCAGAACAAATTCACGATCACCCAGTTTCACAACGCCCAAGTTTGGATGCAGGGTTGTGAAGGGATAATCCGCAATTTTAGGGTGAGCGCGCGTACACGCGGACAGGAATGTTGATTTTCCGGCATTGGGAAGTCCGATAATCCCGATATCCGCAATCAGTTTCAGGCGAAGCCATACGGCGGCTTCCTGTCCCGGCCAGCCGGGAGTAGTTTTGCGTGGAGCCTGGTTTGTGGAGGATTTGTAATGGGCGTTTCCAAAACCTCCATCACCGCCTTTCAAAAACAGGATTTCTTCGCCATCAATCACCATATCGGCTAGAACGGTTTCACGGTCTTCATCCATGATCTGCGTGCCAACAGGAACCGTAATAACACAATCTTTCCCGCCCGCGCCGGTACGGTTACCGCCTTCACCATTGCGGCCGCTTTCGGCTTTGAAGTGTTGGGTATAACGAAAATCAATCAGAGTGTTCAGGTTTTTGGCCGCTCGAAAAATAATATTCCCGCCCTTACCGCCGTTCCCTCCATCGGGGCCGCCAAATTCAACATATTTTTCACGACGGAAGGAGAGGCAGCCGGGGCCGCCATTACCGCTTTGAATATATATTTTTGCCTGATCCAGAAACTTCATATTAAAAAAGCCCGACTTATCAAAGCGGGCTTCCTTTGAATTGGTTTTGTTTAGATTTATTCAGCCGCTTGGCTTGCTGTTGCGTCATTTGCCGCTACTACATTCACCAATGAACGACCCAAACGACCCTTTGAAAATTTAACGTTTCCATCAATCAAAGCAAAGATTGTATGGTCTTTACCAAGGCCAACGCCTTTACCAGGGTGGAATTTTGTACCGCGTTGACGAATAATGATATTTCCCGCCAGAACTTCTTGACCACCGAAACGTTTCACGCCAAGGCGCTTACTTTCTGAATCGCGTCCGTTCTTGGAACTACCACCTGCTTTTTTATGTGCCATTTTCTAACTCCAGATCTTAAAATAAAATTACGCTGCTTTAATGTCAGTGATTTGAATCAATGTCAGATCCTGACGGTGTCCTTTTTTACGACGGTAGTTCTGACGGCGTTTCTTTTTGAAAATCGTAATTTTCGGGCCGCGTGTTTGTTCAACAATCTTGGCTGTAACGGAACCCTTTGCCGCATCATCTCCGAGAAGTGTTTTCTTACCATCAAATAGGCACAGAACGTTATCCAAAGTAACGGATGCTCCGTCTTTGCCTTCTAATTTCTCAACTTTAATTTTGTCGTCTTTAGCAACTTTGTATTGCTTGCCGCCTGTTTTAATAACTGCGAACATGATTATTCTCCGCGTGGTTCATTTCAGAAGTAGCTTTATAAGGTCAATTGGGATGCAATGTCAAGCGTTATATAGCCATTGTGTGAATTGTATGATCCACATGCGTTCCGGCAATAGGCAAGAATTGAGCTGTTGCTTGAAATTCATCCACAGATCCCGCCCCGCGATGGGTCAAAGCACTGCGTAATCCACCACGATATTGATCCAGTAATTTTGTAGCACTTGCCGTGTTTAATTGGGCGGCAGCTTTGCGTCCCTCAGGCGTACGGTACCAGTCATTCTTACCGCCGTGGTATAGCTTAAGCGCTTCACGGCTGGCGCTGCCGTATATGGGCACATAGACACGATCATCAATAATCATTTTGAGACGTTCCAAATCATCATCTGTCTCAAAACCTTCGGGATACCCTCCAAAAACACTGCCGAACATCACATGATCCGCTCCAAGCCCAAGTGCATAAACCCAATCTTTTGGATGGCGAATCCCTCCATCCGCCATTACATGCGCCAATGCATTGCCGTTGTCATCTTTCAACGCTGCTACGGCGGCGGCGACAGCTGTGGCCTGAGGAACACCAATCCCGGTTGTCAGACGTGTCGTGCACATAGCGCCGGGGCCGATGCCAATCTTCACAGAATCGGCTCCGCATTTGGCAATATGTCGCGCTGTTGCAGGATTATCCGTATTCCCAGCGATCAAATATGTCTGGGGGTAGCGTTTGCGCCAGTATTTCAAATCCGCAAATGCTTTGGGAGTATTTAGATTCGGGTTATCAAAATGCAAGGTCAGGAGATTTTGTCTGAATTTATCTTTGCCGATATGGTTTTCCAACCGATCCATTCTAAGGATACTTTCCTCATCCGATCCA
>MDSW01126104.1_pt1 | contig 11595 bp, 24 predicted proteins | sample 811171 | NCBI WGS metagenome assembly MDSW01 (sample SAMN05326641, study PRJNA326480) | marine metagenome | isolation source: seawater | place: Atlantic Ocean: North West | collected 2012
CATCTACTATAAAGAGATGCCAGAACTTCTGAGACCAACTACCATCTATGCTCGTCTAATCCAGCATCTATTGGATGAAGTTCCTATCCTAGGCATGGCACACATTACAGGTGGAGGACTACCTGAGAACCTTCCACGATGCCTTCCAGAAGGTCTTACCGTTGATGTTGATTATGGTGCTTGGGAGAGACCAGAAATCTTCAATAAGATCCAGAAGGCAGGAGACATTTCTGAGGAAGAGATGCGTAATGTATTCAACTGTGGTATTGGATTCTGTTTAGTGGTCCCACAAGAGGTTGCAACACTAACTCAGAACTTGATTGCTGATACTCCACATGGCATGAGGTCTTGGATTATTGGAGAGGTGGAATGAGCAGAGGATGCTGTGGTGCTGGATGTCACGATTGTCCATTCAGACCTGTTGATCCAAGAAAAAAAGTATGATATACTAAAGGCCTGCTGATTTTTTTATATGCACGGAAGTCTTGAACCAGAAGATCGAGTAATGGATTCCCCATCTGTTTATGAACAAGTTTCTCTTCTTGCTCAAAAATACGGATGGGAAGAAGGTGATAAGATTGTAGTTGAAATGGCAGGAACACAAGTTTCTGGTATTGATGTTGGTGAAGTTTATAATAAGAAATGGCAATCCCCTATTGGTACTCGTAAGTATAATAAAGATGCATTCATTGTAATTAAAAATCTCTCAAGAGATTCCTTTGAGTCTTCTCAACCTATGGGTAGAGAACACAAACCACATCATCTTAAAACTGAAAAAGAACTTGCTGCTGAAATTAAGCAGGAAGATGATAAAAAAATGTATGATACATATAGCAAATAAATACAGTTATAATTTTTTAAAAACTTTTCAACCTAAATAAATTTCAATTATTATGTTCAAAATATATTCTAAGGACGGATGTCCTTATTGTACTAAAGTGCAACAAGTATTACAATTGGCAGAACTAAAGCATATTGTATATAAACTTGGTGTAGATTATAATCGTGAAGAATTTTATTCTAAATTTGGAAATGGATCAACCTTCCCTCAAGTCATAACAGATGAAGAGTATATTGGAGGTTGTACCGAAACTGTCAAGTATCTTAGAGAGCAAAAATTGGTCTAATGGAACAAAACCTCATCGACATCTACGATCTTATTGAACATGCTATTGACAATGCCTTTGAGGGACAAATGAATTTAAAATTTTATGACTATCTAAAAACGACAAAAGTTAAAAAACATGAGATAGATCATTTTATTGAAAGTTCAACAGCCGCCGAACTTAGTGAAATCACTATTGATCTTGATGAATATCTTGCTGGTGGTGCTGACAATGAGCATAAACAACTACGCGAAGGTTATGGACATATTCCTAAACCACAAGCAAGAAAAATTAAAACATATTTGTATGGCATCTTAGAAGATGCATGGAGGTACAGTCGTGATAGACGACCTGGACGAAGAAAAAAGCAATCTAAATAATTCTGAAACCAACATCAACCGTGGAGTTGAGTTGTTGTTACGCAACAGGAGAAGTAAACCAGATCCGCCAAAAACTTTTCAGATAAAGTTTGGTAATATGGTCGCTCTTTTCCGAAGAGAGATTGTTTTTCACTTAAACTTTTATCTGGATATTAGAAAGAAATAATTTCTGGAGTAAAAACATGTTAGCAGTAACACTTACGATTGGAACTCTTGTTTCAATTATGTTCTTTTTTGTAGGAGGTGTGATAGGATGGTTAGCGAAAGATCATATATACCAGACTCAACCCGTCTATATGCATCCAGAGATGTTTGATGAGAATGGAAACGTTCTACCAGATGAAATTTTAGCAGTACGATTTGAAAACGATTATGACCACGACGAAGAAGAAAGTGACGACGACTAAAGAAAAATCTACAACAACTAGATCAACAAAAATTGAAGTGTTGCCAACAAACCCATTTGTATATGAAGTTTTGGAATTGGCATCAAAACAAAGATCGAAAGCAAAAAAAATTCAGGTACTTAAAACCTATGAACATATCTCTTTAAAATCTATTTTTGTTTGGAATTTTGATCAGAGTATTGTAAGTCTTCTTCCTCCAGGAGATGTTCCTTATGGAGATGCTGAAGAACAAACTGTTTATTCTGGAAGTCTTTCAGAAAACATTTCAAAAGAAGCAAAGGGAGGTGAATCTGCAACAGGACAAGATCTTGATGGTAGAGGGAAAACATCTCTTCGCAGAGAATATCAAAACCTATATCATTTTGTGAAAGGTGGTAACAATAATATCAATAGTATTCGTAGAGAGATGATGTTCATTAACCTTCTGCAAGGTCTTCATCCAAAAGAAGCTGAAGTTTTAATCCTTATTAAAGATAAAAATTTAACTGATAAGTATAAAATTACTTTGGATATTGTAAAAGAAGCATATCCCGATATTCAATGGGGAGGTCGCTCCTGATGACAAGTCAATTAGACGAACGTCCTAAAAAAACAGAGGAAAAAGAAATGGCCAATTATGGGTCAGAGGAAATTGGAATTAATCCATCTGATTATGATTGTCAGATTCTTCTTGAGAAGACAACGATTGAAATTGCAAATGATAAATCGTTTCCTACAGATGCAAGACTTGTCTGGTATATTGTTGATGGAGTAAAGTGTGTAGACCTTACTCGTTGCAATAAGGTATCAAAGATGTTTGATATGTATTATGATCGATATGGTAAAGGTTCTGTGCAAAGAATTGATTTTGGGTATGGGTCAATCAATCCTAAACTTTGGGGTAATAAACCAAAAAGGGAAAAGGAGAAGAAAAGAAAATGAATGAAGATCAAATTAAAAATCAAATTAATGAATTGATTAAAGATGAGATTCAAGAAGTTATCAATGAGTATGTTGATGCTAAAGATGAGACAAGTAAATCTGGTGTTGGATTTGTATTGAGTGACGATGATAAAGAACTGAAAGTCAATATATCTCAAAATGAAATTGATAAAATTATTAAAGAATATAAGAAGATAAAGAGAAGTAATAAATCAAATTTGTCTCAAGTTAGGAAACTTGGATTAATTGATAAGCATGGAAATCCTTTGAAATAAATATACCAGCAGGAAATGCATATGCTGTCTACAAAATACCGACTCAAACTGGAGTTTATCTGTAAATGTATCGCAAATAATGAAGATGTAAAACTAGATGATATGATCTGGGCACAGAAACTTGCTAAAGCAAATACATCTGCTAATGAGATGTTAAAAATGGCAAGACGCCAAGCATCTCAAGATATTGAAGAGGGTAGTACAGACGATTTTCTGAATAGGATGGGTTTAGGAGATCCCGATCCATCCAACCATAAGAAGGGATTTACTGATGCTGACGATATTAAAAGTTGGTTTCACCAAGACAAACCTGATGACTGGAGACAGAGAGACTAATGCAAGCAGTAATTTATAGTAACGGTAGTCAAGAGTGTGAAAGAGCTTGTATGCTCCTGAAAAGTATTCACGAAGATTTTCATGAATACTTCTTGGATAAAGATTTTACAGATAATCAATTTCATGCTGAGTTTGGTGGTAATGCAGAGTATCCACAAATCTCTATTGGACTGAAGCATCGTGGTGGTCTCAAGGAAACATTGCATTATTTGAATAAACATAATTACATATGTTCGTGTTGATACGAAGACACTTGACTAAATAGATTATGAGGTCTATAATAGACCTATCGTTCATCCGAGATATCGGACGCAAGTAAGTCGCGCAACGGAACCGTTGATCCCATGATTGAATTTCTTTTATATTCATCACTCACCTGCCAACAAGCTGATGGAATTATCCTGAAGATGAAAGCAAACGAGAATCTCTCTGATGCTTTTAAGGTAGAGTTAGTAGAGACCGTTAAGGAATCTACACCTGAGTGCTATCCATGGGACGCAAACGACTAAAGGAACGGATTAAAATCCAACTACTTTAGGAGTACCTACAATGAATACACTAAACATGATCAAGAAGCAGATCAACAAAGCATCTGCTATTCACGACGCACAAGTTCTTCACACCTCATATCGTGGTGTTGAGTATGCTACTCGTTGTGTAGAAAGCAAAGAGTCTCACGGGACTTTCTGCTATCGTGGTCGTACTTACGTAAAGTAAGTTTTAAAAAATTGAATAGTGTTAAATGAGAGGGAAACCTCTCATTTTTTATGTCTGAGTATAAACTAGTAGGCATAAATTTTTGTTTCTCAATTGTATGGATTTGAAGACAAATTGTATATATAATGATAGAATTGGAGAGTTGAGCAAAGTGTAACTAAGTAGATTTTTATTATGAGTAAATTAATTTTTGGAGGATATTATGCATAACCTAATTTCTCACAATCAGCTGGAAGGATGGAAACAAAATGTTTTAAAACTTGAAAGAACAATAGACAAATCAATAGATAATTGTGATTTGTTGAACGATTATTATGATTGTTTAATTGAATGCGATGATAAACAATCTATATGTAAGCGTGTATGTAGGAGGATGTTAAACTAATTCTTTTAGGTGGGGTTGACAACCCCCTTTTTTATGCGTATAATTATTTGACAATCTTTTAGAATATGGATAAGGAAAAACTTAAATTAATAGTAAGGAATTTAAAACTACTTGTTGATGCTCTTGATTCTGAAGTTTGTTCAGATACAAATGCATATAAGACTAATCAAGAAAACTTTAATGATCCTGGTGCTGGTTATATTTTAGATTACGATGAAGTATTTGAGGATGATGATGGATAAGATAGATACGCAGGGGATGAGTGTTCCTAGTAGTGGTAAAACATCATCAAAGAAATTCTATCCACCATTGGTGGCACCAAAAAGAAATGTCTTTACTGATTTAGAAAGACGAGAACTAAAAGAAATTATTAATGAGGCACTTGATGAGCGAGAACAACGTAAAACTGATCAGCGTAACTCCTGATGCAGAGAAGCACATGGCATACTGTGCAAGAGTAAGTAATCCAAATAATCAAGAGAATGAAAAGTTTTCTGGACTCCTTAAGTATTGTGTGAAGCATCAACACTGGAGTATCTTTGAGCAGGCATATATGACTCTGGAGTTGAATACTACTAGAGGAATTGCAGCTCAAGTTCTCCGCCATCGATCATTTACATATCAAGAATTTTCACAACGATATGCAGATAGTTCTTTATTAGGATCAGAGATCCCTCTGCCAAAACTTCGTAGGCAAGATACCAAGAATCGTCAGAATTCTACTGATGATTTGGATCCCTTTACTGTCCAGAGTTTAGAGATGCAGATGAAAACTCTCTTCGATTCTTCTATGGCATTATATCAGCAGATGCTTGAACGTGGAGTTGCAAAGGAGTGTGCTCGTTTTGTACTTCCTTTAGCATGTCCCACCAAAATCTACATGACAGGATCAGTTCGTTCATGGATTCATTATATTGATCTGCGTTCTGCAAATGGTACACAGAAGGAACATATGGATCTTGCACTGGGAGCAAAGAGAATCTTCTGTGAACAATTTCCTGCTGTTGCCGAAGCAATGGAATGGGTTTCATAAATATTTACACCAACAATTGAACTATGCCAACATACCCTGTTATTAATTTAGAAACAAAAGAAAAGAAAGAACTTCATATGTCTATGAAGGCATATTCGGAGTGGAAGGATGAGAATCCTGGATGGGATAAAGACTGGTCGGAAGGATGTGCAGGACAATCTACTGAGTTTAAGTGGACTGGTGAGGCTAATTCCAATGGATGGAATGAAGTCTTAGATCGTGCATCTAGACAACCAGGTGCAAACATCAGCAAAAACCGATACTACGGTTAATCCTTCCAATCTCTTATAGCATATGACCTCAAAAAGAAAGTCTCAAACACCAGTAGTCCCATTCGGGATGAGCAACAAGCATATGAAAAGAAAGAAACCAATCAATGCAGACTTGATGAAACCCATCGAGGCTCTAACAGAAAACCAACAAGAACTTTTTCGTTGTTATAAAAATGATCAAAACATTGTTGCTTATGGGTGTGCGGGTACTGGAAAGACCTTTGTAACCCTCTACAATGCTCTTAGAGATGTTCTTGACCCTAAGACTCCTTATGAGAAGATCTACATTGTCAGGTCTCTTGTAGCAACCAGAGAGATTGGATTCTTACCTGGAGACCATGAGGATAAGTCTTCTCTTTATCAAATTCCTTATAAGAATATGGTGAAGTATATGTTTGAACTTCCAACAGAGTCAGACTTTGAAATGTTATATGGTAATCTAAAAACTCAGGGCACAATTAGTTTTTGGTCTACTTCTTTCATTCGTGGCACAACTCTTGATAATGCAGTCATCATCGTTGATGAATTTCAGAACTTGAATTTCCATGAACTTGATAGTATAATCACAAGGATAGGAGAGAACAGTAAGATTATGTTCTGTGGTGATGCCACTCAATCTGATCTTGTAAAGTCTTCTGAGAAAACTGGAATTGCTGATTTTATGAAAATACTTAGAGTTATGCCATCAGTTGACATCATTGAATTTGGTGTTGAAGATATTGTTAGGTCTGGACTCTGTAAAGAATACTTAATTGCTAAAATGGAAACTATTGAATGAACTTCACTCATCATAATTATCTCGGTGATCTTGAACTAAACAAAAAAGAAACAAATGGCATCCGCTTGTACAATCTTCCAGATGGACAGTGGGTGCCTTCTATTACATCCGTAACTTCTTTTTACAATCGACAGATCTTTGTAAAGTGGCGTAAGCGTGTTGGCATTGAAGAAGCAAATCGTATTACTAAAAGAGCAACTTCTCGTGGAACAGATTTTCATGCCGCAACTGAACTTTATATGTTGAACAAAGACATTAACTGGGATGACTTTCGTCCTCTTACTCAGTTCATGTTTCATCATGCTAAACCATATCTAGATAAGATAAATAATATACATGCTATTGAAAGAACTTTATACTCAGAGTATCTTGGTTTAGCTGGTAGAGTTGACTGTATTGGAGAGTACGAAGGAGAACTTGCAGTCATTGACTTTAAAACTTCTGATAAAATTAAACCAGAAAAGTGGTTAGAAAATTATTTCGTTCAAGAAATGTTTTATGCAACTGCTTATTATGAACTGACTGGTATCCCCATCAAAAAACTTATCACTATTATGGTTACTCCTAGTGGTGAGGTTGAAGTATTTGACAAAAGAAACAAAGGGGATTATATTAAGTTATTGGTTCGATATATTAAAGAATTTGTATCTCACAATCTTAGGACAGAGAATGGAGAATGAACTAGAAAAAGTATTAGAAAGTAAATTCTTTTGCCCCTCTCGATTCGCACAAGAAATAGAATCTCTTGTGCATGACACTGACAACATGAGCTACATCGATGCTATTGTTCACTTTTGTGAATTAAATAAAATTGATGTAGAGTCTGTTCCAAAACTAATTTCAAAACCTTTAAAGGATAAAATAAAATGTGAAGCAATGGAACTTAATTTTTTGAAGAGAAGTTCCAGAGCAAAATTGCCAATATAAAATAATACTTTTTGATGATGCCTTTTGAGTGCTATAAAACATACCTTGCAATGAAATCTCATTTCACCAAAGATTCGTATGATTACATTCGTTTTAATGGGAGATGTAGAGCATCCTTAGATGCATTTTATAAAAGAAGAGATAGATTCTTTTTTGAAAAAATGTCAAGACAGCATGATAATAAAGAAATTGAAAAATTCTTTGTTGCCAACTTTGTAAGTTGTGAAAATCCTGAGTCTCTATACATGGCTGATATTATAAAGTATGGAGATAAAAATTTTAAAGATTGGCAAAAAAGAACCCAATCTTTATCTTACAATTTTAAAAATGAAATAGATTTTCTTTTTTTAAATAAAAACTTTGACGAAATGTTTGCTATTAATGGTGGTCAACATCCACAATTAGTAAAACAGTATTTAAAAAATAAAGTTTCTATTGAAACACTTGTCATTCTTGATAGAATACTTGCATATAAATCTAAGTTTGATAAAAAAATGTCAGATCCTGTATGGGATCAGATATCTAGAAGAATATCTAAGTATTCTCCATTCCTACATATAGATGTATTTCGATATAAAAAAGTTCTTAAGGGTATTGTTCTGGAGGGTAAATGAGTTTTTTTGATTCTGAACTTGTTCGTGCAGAGATGACTGAAATCAGTGAACTTCAAGATGAAGTTTACAGAAATGTTTTTGTATTCTCTTCTATGAGCGCATCTCAAAAGACAAAACATGTAAATCTCTTGGAAAAACTTTTAGATAAGCAAAAAATTCTTTATGCTAGATTGAGTTTATCAGAAGATCCAGAAGCTATTGAAATGAAAAATCGTATTGTTGAATCTGCTAAACTGATGGGGTTGCCATCAAATGTTGACATGTCAACCGTATTTAATAATATGTCTAAAATGCTAAACATTATGAAAACTCAAATTGACAACACAGACGATACCGTATAGAATATCGAAGTACTCACACAAGCCAAATCTAAACAATCTAAAAAAATCTTATGTCTTTTTCAAATCTTAAAAAACAGTCCTCTCTTGGTTCTCTCACTTCTAAATTAGTAAAAGAAGTTGAGAAGATGAACAATACTTCTAGTGGAGGCGATGATCGTCTCTGGAAACCTGAGATGGATAAGACTGGTAATGGTTATGCTGTTATCCGCTTCCTTCCTTCTCCTGATGGAGAAGATATTCCATGGGCAAAGATGTACTCTCACGCCTTCCAAGGTCCTGGCGGATGGTATATTGAAAACTCTCTGACTACTATTGGTCAGAAAGATCCTCTTGGTGAATACAATCGTGAACTGTGGAACAGTGGTAGCGATGCTGACAAAGAAACTGTACGTAAGCAGAAGCGTAAACTGTCATATTATACAAACATCTATGTTGTGCAGGATAAAGCAAATCCTCAGAACGAAGGCAAAGTCTTCCTCTACAAATTTGGTAAGAAGATCTTTGATAAAATCATGGAAGCAATGCAACCTGAGTTTGAAGATGAAACTGCTATCAATCCATTTGACTTTTGGGTTGGTGCTAACTTCAAGTTGAAGTTGAAGAAGAAGGATGGCTATTGGAACTACGATGCATCTGAATTTGATCGTCCTTCTCCACTTCTAGATGATGATGATGCACTAGAAGCATTGTGGAACAAGCAGTATTCATTGACTGCTCTTACTGGTGCTGATCAGTTCAAATCTTATGAACAACTACAGACACGTTTGAAGATGGTTCTGGGTCAGAAGTCTGCACCACCACGTTATGATGAGGAGACTAACAACGAAGATAATGATCGTGGATCTTATAGTCCAGATTTTTCTTCTCGTTCACAAAAGTCTGAACTTCCTGAAGATGTCAGTGCTCAATTAAATTCTTTAAGTTCTTCCAAGTCTGTTGACTCTGATGAAGATGATGCTCTGTCATACTTCCAAAAACTTGCTGAGGAGTAATGGATAGTGCAGTTCATGCATGGAACACCATGAGTTATGGAGAAGGATTTCTCTTCTCCATCTGGTTGTTGGGGATGTATTACATCAAACTTAGGATGGACAAATACTTTCAATAACTTATTGATATAATCTAATATTATCAGCAGTCTTTAAGGTTTCACTCTTATATTGAGTGGAACCTTTTTTATATGCCATCAATTCTTCAAGATCATCTTTTACAATATTTAAGTATTTTGGTTTGAGTAAAAATATATTTCGTTTAGTGTCTTCTATTTTTTCTTCATACTCATAATTTGTGACTGGAGTTGCTATGTCAGCAGTTAAAGTGATTCCATTTTCTAAACCTAGGTCAAAGTATGTAAAATTATATGGAGATTGTATATGCAATCCTCCAGGAAACATGATAACTCCCGCAGAATTTTTAATTTCTAGTGATTCATAATGATGAATACCATTATATAAAGTATCATAGTCTCCATATTTGTTCAACAAAAAACTATCAAAGTTGTTCTGAACAAGTGGCCATTCTGTTTGAATGTTAAGTATATTGTTTGATAATAAAACAACCCAATCTAATTTAGAATCCCCATAAAAATCAAACGCAACATTGTCGGGTCTATCATCACCTTGAATTTTATATTTTTCAAACACTGAAACATTTTGTATGATGTCTTCGCGAAGTTTTCCTCTTTTAAAAAAGTTTTTTACTACAAAGTAATCACCAATTTTTGCATTAGGAAGTCTGCTAACATATTCAAAATTTGGAACCTGATTAAAATAGTTTGACATTTTAGAAACCTAATGATTGATCGTTATCATCTTCATAATCATTATTAAATACTGGTTCGAGTTCAGAGAATGTTAATGACATCTGATATGACGCCATAGTTCCATCATAATATGTTGCATAAGAACCTTCTGGCGTGTACTGAACATTGCATGATTGTAAACCACACTCTTTTATTTTTCCAATATATGGATGATCTTCTCCATCTGCTCCTCTCAGTTTATATTGAATTTTAAATGTATGGGGTGATTTTAGAAATAGATTGGAATTCGATTTAATTGGACTCATACCTTGTTTGAAAAAACGAATGATACGAATCACATTCTCTGCTTCTTTTTTACTTCTTGGTGAAAGTTTAAATGAAAATGTAAATGGTCTTAATTGAGGACCTTTAAACAGGAGTTCCATATTTGGATTGATAACTGCACCCACAGTTCTTGATAACAAGTCTGATCCCTTTCCAATAGCAGCACCGGCCATCAATCCTGCTATTGCAGTTTTTATCTCTCCTTTGTTTCCTTGTACAGCACCGAGAGTATTTTTAACTGTGCCTTTTACTCCTTCCATGTCTCCTGATATTGCTTTTAAGGCGGCTATTCCTGCCGCAATTTCTAAGGGATTCATAGTACTAGATCCCCATTGAACAGAATTTGTGTCTTGAATATTTGATGGAATTGGAAGAACAACACTTCCTATTGATGATCTGTTAGAATCTCTATCTCCAAAACCAAATTGTCCACTAGATGACGTAATATTTTTTGGTTCGTATTTTAACATACTAAACATGATAATATCTTGTTTAGAGTTTCCTAGACCTAGAGGATATACTATATTTTTACCAAATTTATTTCTTGCAGGTTTTGATTTTTTGGTTTGTTCTAAACTTGGGTTTGAATTATCCCCTGTCTCTGGTGGAGTGTTTGCTTTATTTGGTTGACCTTGTGCTTTATTATATTCTTTTGCATCCTGTGATTTTTTAACAAACTGTCCTCTCATGGACTCCATTTGATTTTTTGAGGCACTATTCAATCTGCTTTCATTTTGCTTTACTTTTCCGCTAGCATTATCATTAAAGGTCCATTCATTTACACTATCTCTAGTAGCAATTACTTTTCCACCTGCTCCTTTTGCATCACTATATTGCAACATATCAACACTATAAGTTCCATCTGCCAACTTTGTAGTTCTTGTTGCAGTATAAATGGTTTCTTTATTTCTACCCTGCCCTATAACCACAGGACTTGGCTTACTTGTGACGACAGTCATCTATGCCTTTTTTATCTATTTAGTATGTATCTTTCATAAGTTTGTAAGGTATAGAAAG
>MDSW01035368.1_pt1 | contig 11594 bp, 9 predicted proteins | sample 811171 | NCBI WGS metagenome assembly MDSW01 (sample SAMN05326641, study PRJNA326480) | marine metagenome | isolation source: seawater | place: Atlantic Ocean: North West | collected 2012
GGGTGGGGCAGTATGAGGGGGTGCAACTGCCCCGGCCGGATATTCTTACCAATGCCTACGTGTTGTTGCCCCTGGCAGACGTGGCCGGTGACCAGCGCCACCCCATCACCGGTCTCACCTACGCCCGGCTCTGGGCCGATTACGATAAAAGTCGGCAGCGCCTGTGGCCGGTGACCCTGGATTGGTAACCCCTTGATTGGAAAACCGGCACCATCTCAACGCAGACTGGCTCCCCCATCCACCGCAATCACCTGGCCGGTGATATAAGGCGCCTCCCGGGCCAGGAAATACAGGGTGCGGGCAATATCCAGTTCCGAACCCATGCGCTGCAGGGGAATCTCCTCCAGGGTGGTCTGCTTGTTTTCCTCCGTCATGTCGTAACCTTCCGGCCACAGCATGGCCCCCGGGGCGATGCCATTAACCCGAACCTCCGGCGCCAGGGTTTTGGCCAGGGAGCGGGTCAGAGTCAGCAGACCACTCTTGGCCATTTGGTAAGGAATAAAATCCGGGTGGGGATGTTGCAACATGGCGTCGATGATATTGACCACATTGCCCTGACTTGCTTTCAGCAGTGGCAGCAAATGCTGGGTCAGGAAAAACGGCGCCTGAGCGTTACTGGCGAACAGGTCCTGCCATTGCTCCAGGCTGGTATTGCCCAGCTCGGTGGGATAATAGGAGGAGGCGTTGTTCACCAGCAGATCCAGCCGGTGCCGCCAGCCGCGGGCCTGCTCAGCCAGTTGCACCCAGGCCTGCGGGTCGCCCAGATCAGCATGCAGGGCGATACAGGAGTGGGGTCTGGTCTGCTCCAATTCATCCCGCAGGGCCTTGGCTTCGGCGCCGGAGTGGCGGTAGTGAACAATGACGTCGTAGCCTTTATCGTGCAGGTAGCGCGCCAGGAAGGCGCCGATGCGTTTGGCGGAGCCGGTGATCAGGGCGACTTGGGTTTCACTCATCAGGAATCCTTTACATAACTGTGTTTAATGTGGGCGATGGCCTGGATGCGCCGCTTGCGCAACTCGATCCCCAGGGTTTCGCCTTTATAGCCCAGGTTAACCAACTCACGGGCCGCCACTGCGGTCGCGGCCCGGGCGCAATCCCGCAGATAATCCGCCTGGGGATAGGGCCGATCCTCCAGCCCGGTCCGGCCCCGGGCATCCGCCTCGCAGGCCAGCAGGAACAAGCGCAAAGTCTCCGGCCGGCGAAAGTGGTCCAGAGATTCCAGCAGTCGCATGACGGTGGCGGGCCGCAACTCCAGCGCCCGATGGCTGTGAGTGTGGTAGCGCCCCACCAGCCCGGCCAGACGTTTTACCGGGTTGGGCACCCGCAACCGCTCGCACACCTGTTGGCTCAGGTGTTCGCTGATATCCTCATGGCCGTGATGTTTGGGCCAGTGATGCTCCGGCGTCAGGCCTTTGCCCAGATCATGACAGATCAGGGCAAACAGAACCGCGGTGCGCTCCGCGTCAGTAATGTGGGTGATCTCTGCCGCGGTCGGTTGCATCAGATCAACCGCCGCCCGCAGGGTCAGCATCACGTGCACGCCGGTATCCACTTCCGGGTGATGGGCCGGAGGTTGCGGCACGCCGAACAAACGGTCCAGCTCCGGCAGAATGTGTTGCAGGCCGCCGCATTCCCGGAGGGTTTCAAAGTAGCGCCAGGGTGCCGCCTCCTGCAGGGCTTTTTCGGTTTCCGTCCACACCCGCTCCGGGGTGAGATGTTGCAACTCGCCGCGATCACCGATGGTTTGCATCAGCTGCAAAGTTTCCGGGGCCACCTGAAAACCCAGCGGGTCGAAGCGCGCCACGAAGCGGGCCACCCGCAGTACCCGCAACGGATCTTCCACGAATGCCGGCGACACATGCCGGAGAATGCGTTGTTCCAGATCCCGGGCGCCGCCATAGGGGTCCACCAGCTCCCCCGCTGCGTTTTCCGCCATGGCATTGATGGTGAGATCCCGGCGCGCCAGATCCTGTTCCAGGCTGACATCCTCGCCAAAGTGACAGGCGAAGCCGGTGTAGCCGGCTCCGGTTTTGCGTTCGGTGCGGGCGAGAGCGTATTCCTCATGGGTCTGTGGGTGTAGAAAAACCGGGAAATCTTTGCCCACGGCCTGATAGCCCTGCTGAAATAATTGCTCCGGCGTGGCGCCCACCACCACCCAGTCCCGGTCCTTCACCGGAAGCTGCAGCATTTTATCGCGCACCGCGCCGCCCACCAGATAAATATCCATGCTCAGTTTAGTGTTCCGCGAGTTGTGGGGTTACGAGTTCCTGAATTTTGAATTGTGAACTGCATTGAAAAAAGCCGTTGACGGTGAATTCCCTGAACCCCTATAGTGTACAGCATTCTGCTTTAGCTGAGTGTGAATCAATAACATCATGACGACGACAACCGCTGCTATTCATTACTCCATCGCCGAACCGGTGTTCGCTGGCGCGAAACACCCGGTGATGGCGTGCGTCCGCTTCTGGCGGATGGTGGATGGCTGCGGCGGGGAGCGGATGAACTGAGTTAAACTGCTTCCGGAAAACAAAAGCCGCAGCGTTCACCGAACCTGCGGTTTTCTTGTGTCAGCATTTTCAGTCACAGACGCCGCCCCGGTTCGCGGAGTGACGCTGCTTCCACCGGCCGCTGAAGAGGAGACAACCGGCCATGTCTGTGCCTGCTGCATATCTGGCAGTGATTATCGTTTGGTCCACCACCCTGGGGGTGCAATGGAGTTCACAGGGTCTTTCACCGTTGGCGGGGGCTGCCAGCCGTATGTGTCTGGCGGCGGCTATCGGCTGGGTGGTGGTGCGGCTGCTGAAAGTGTCGGTACCCTGGCACCGACAGGCTTTAAAGACCTATGCCGTGTCCAACATCGGTTTGTTCCTGGGTTTAATGAGTCTGTATCTGGCTGCCACCCGTCTGCCCAGTGGCATGATCTCGGTGGTGTTCGCGTTATCGCCGGTGGCCTCGGCGTTGATGGCCCGCTATTTGTTGGATGAGCCACCATTTTCCCTGGCCCGCTGGTTGGGCGTGGCCCTGGGGCTGAGTGGGCTGTTGGTGATCTTTGGAGAAGACGTGGCGTTGTCCCGGCACAGTTATCCAGGGTTCGTACTGGTGGGTGTGGGGATGCTGTGTTTCTCTCTCAGTGGCGTTTTGATCAAGCGGCAAAACTGCACGCTGCAGCCGCTCGCGCAGACCGTGGGTTCATTGACCCTGGCGGCGCCACTCTATCTGCTGGCGGGATTGGTGCTGGGCCTGCAGGTGGATTCGCCGCCGCCGCGCACTATTGCGGCCATATTGTATCTGACGATATTCGGTTCTTTCGTTGGGTTCATTTGTTATTTTTATATCCTCAAACATCTGGCAGCCAGTTCAGTGGCCCTGGTCACTATGGTTACACCGGTGCTGGCAATCAGTCTGGGGGTCTGGTTCAACAGTGAGCCGCTGACACCCAACCTGGTACTTGGAGCGGGAATGATAGTGGGTTGTCTGTTACTGTTTTACTGGGGTGACAGCCTATTGCGACGCTGTGTTGGAGTGGGCCGTGGGGGACCACCGCCAGCTTGACCCGGAGCTTTCTGTCAGGTTGGATATGGTCCCGTGGGCTATGGACCCCGGGCCGCTGGCGAATCGAATGGGCACCAAGCCAACGTCAGGGCAACGCCAAGGCAAAAACAGGAACCAAACAAAATGAGTTTTTATGAAGATCGGATTTTTCCTTTTTTTATGGAGCTGGCCACCCGCACCTTTCGCCGGGAAATTGCCGACTTGCTGCAAACGGCGGATGGACGGGTGCTGGAGATTGGCGCCGGTACCGGCGCCAATCTGAGCTATTACTCAGACCGGGTTACTGAGGTAGTGGCGATAGAGCCGGTGGCGGCCATGCTGGAAAAAGCCCGCACCGCGCTGCGGCATGCGCCCCACGATATTCCGGTGTCATTGCAGGTGGCCGATGCCCGCAAGCTGCCGTTCGCTGATGCCAGCTTTGACTCCGTGGTGGCCTGTCTGGTGTTCTGTACCATTCCCGACCCGGAACAGGCGGTGGCGGAAATGTATCGGGTACTAAAGCCTGGTGGCAAACTGATTTTTTACGAGCATGTGGCCTCTTCCCGGCCGGGAGTACGGGTTTGGCAACATCGCATCAATCCGGTGTGGCGCAAGCTGGCCTGCGGTTGCGAGATCAACCGGGACACCCGGACGCTGTTTGAACAGGCGGGATTTCACTATCGTCAGATCAAGGATTTTGAACATCCCAAGGTACCCAGCCTGATGGCGCCCATCATTGCCGGCGTTGCGTTGCGCTGAGTTCGGATTCAGTTTTTTGATGCGCCAAACCGGATGCGTTTTTGCTGACTCTTAACCTGACTGACTTAATCTTGGGCCGGTCTGAAGGGCTTCTAATTTGCTTGCGTTTTCATGTTGCAGGAGTATATTTCCAGGATATTAATTGGCCGCAACGGCGTACTGTTTGGGAATGATTTCGGGGTGATTTTGCTTTGACCCCGAGGCTAAGGGAACCACAATGAGGACGGTTAATCCGTATATCCGCGAGCTTATGACCAAGGTGGATACCGCCTGGTGGCGGATGGATTCCAACGATAATCTGATGGTCATTAATGGGCTCTTGTTTTTTGATGAGCCCATGCCCCGGGAGACATTTAAAGAGTTGCTGGAGCAACGGCTGGTGGCAAAACACAGCCGCTTTCGGCAGCGCCCCTGCAGTCAGCATGGCATCTACTACTGGGAAGAGGTGCCCGAGCTGGACATGGATTACCATCTCACGGACCTGCCCCTGACCCTGGCACCGGATGCTGATCCCGAGGCCGCACTGCGCAGTGCGGTGAGTCAACTGGTGCTACTGCCGCTGGATCCCGAACGCCCCCTATGGCGATTTTATTTCCTGCCTCATTATCAAAACGGTAGCGCGGTGCTGGTGCGGATACATCACAGCTATGCCGATGGTATCGCCCTGATTTCCGTATTGGATGCCATCGCCGATCATTCCGTATTGCAGACCTCTCCGGCGGCCCGTTTCAAATGGCCGGTGCGCAAGCCCCGTTCCGATGCTTTATTGCATAAATTGAGTTTCTGGCTTGGCAGCGGCGTGTTTTACACCGGTTTCGCCGGAGCCTGGCTGTTTGAGGCCATGCGAGTGATCCTTTGTCGACCCGACACCAAAACCGTTTACAAGCGGGATCTGTCGCCGCAAAAGCAGGTGGGCTGGGCACCGTCGCTGCCGGTGCGGGAGGTGAAACAGGTGGGTAAAGCCCTGGGCTGTACATTGAACGATGTCATTCTGGGTTGTGTGGCGGGAAGCCTGCGCCGGTATCTTGAACGTATCGGGGAACCGGTGGCCGGAGTGCATGTGCGGGCCACGGTGCCGGTGAATCTGCGGCCACTGGAGCAGGGGCTGGAGCTGGGTAACCGGTTTGGCCTGGTGTACCTGGAGTTGCCGGTGGGGGAACCTACGGTCAAACGTCGGATTGAAGCAGTGCGCCGCAACATGAAAAAACTCCGCAGCGGCGTGCAGGCACAAATGAGTTACAACGTACTGGCGATTCTGGGTTACTTTCCCCTGGCCCTGCAAAGCTGGGCCATGCGGTTCTTTTCCAGTAAGGCCTCGGCGGTGATAACCAATGTGCCGGGGCCCACCCAGCCGGTGGTGCTCATGGGCCGAACGCTCAGCAAGCCCATGTTCTGGGTGCCGCAATCCGGAGGCATCGGTATCGGTGTCAGTATTCTGACTTACAACAACAAAGTGGAGTTCGGCTTTGTTGCCGACGCCGCACTGGTGCCCGATCCCAAGGCAATGATTGACGACTATATGGCTGAGTTTCGCGCCATTCAGGCGGAGGTAATGGCCACCACCACCCCATCGGCTGTATTGACTGAAGCCTGAAATCATTGCCGGAATTCCAATAATCCAATCAGTTTCAGGTGCTCACGATGGCATATTTTGTGACAGGTGCGACCGGTTTTATTGGCCGTTTTCTGGTGGCCAACCTGCTTAAGCGTCAGGGGACCGTATTTGTTCTCTGTCGGGAAGGTTCCCAGGAAAAAGTAACCGGTCTGCGCAAGCGGTTGGGGGATCTGGAAGGCCGTGTGGTGCCCATTCATGGTGATTTAAAAAAACCGGGTCTGGGTCTCAGTGATGAGGACCTGGCCCGGTTAAAGGGGTCGGTCCAGCATTTCTTTCATCTGGCGGCGGTGTATGACCTGGCGGCCAGTGAATCGGAGCAGGCCACTGCCAACGTCAGTGGTACCCGGCACGCTCTGGAAGCCGCCCAGGCCATGGCGGCGGGCTGTTTCCACCACACCAGTTCCATCGCTGCCGCCGGCATGTATCCGGGGATCTTCCGGGAAGACATGTTTGAAGAGGCGGAGAACCTGAACGATCCTTACCTGCTGACCAAACATCAGTCGGAGGCCCTGGTGCGCCAGGAGTGCGAGATACCCTATCGAATATATCGCCCGGGAATGGTGGTGGGACACTCCCGCACCGGTGAAATGGATAAGATCGATGGCCCCTATTACTTTTTTACCCTGATCAAAAAACTGCGCCAGTTGCTGCCCCCCTGGATGCCGGTGGTGGGGATTGAAGGCGGGCGCTTTAACCTGGTACCGGTGGATTTCGTGGCGGACGCCATGGATCATATTGCCCATCAGGACGGTCTGGATGGCAGGTGTTTCCACCTCACCGACGATAAGCATTATAAAATCGGTGAAGTGCTGAATATTTTTGCTCAAGCGGGTCATGCACCGCAAATGACCATGCGGGTGGATACCCGAATGTTCAGTTTCATGCCGCCTTTCCTGCGGAAAACCCTGAGCACGCTGCCGCCGGTGCGACGGATCACCGGCCACCTGCTGGCGGATCTGGGAATCCCCCGGGCGGTACTGAAATTCACCGCCTATCGCACCCGCTTCGATAATCGTGATGCCAAAGCTGCACTGGAAGGCTCGTCAATCCAATGCCCTAAACTGGATACCTACGCGTGGCGACTGTGGGACTACTGGGAGCGCAACCTGGATCCTGATTTGTTTATCGACCGTTCGCTGGAAGGCCGTGTGGGTGGTAAAGTGGCAGTGGTGACCGGAGCCTCCTCGGGGATTGGCAAGGCCACCGCCATCAAGCTGGCGGAAGCGGGCGCCATTGTGGTGGTGGCCGCCCGCAAACCCACCAAACTGGAAAAAGCCCGCAAGGAAATCGAGGCCCAGAGCAAAGGGCAGGTGCATGCCTACACCGTGGACATCGCCAATATGGAGGACTGTGACCGGTTTGCCCGGGAGGTACTGGCGGACTTTGGGCGGGTGGACCTGCTGATCAATAACGCGGGCCGCTCCATAAACCATTCCTATGACCGGTTCCACGACTTTGAGCGCACCATGCAGTTGAATTACTTCGGTTCGCTACGCCTGATCATGAATTTCCTGCCGGGGATGGAACAGAACCGCAACGGCCACGTTATTAATATTTCCTCCATTGGCGCTCTCACCATGCCCGCCCGCTTCAGCGCCTATGTGGCCTCGAAGTCGGCGCTGGATGCGTTCTCGCGTTGCGCGGCATCGGAGTTTTCCGACTGTAACGTGTATTTCACCACCATCAATATGCCACTGGTGCGTACACCGATGATTGCGCCTACCAAAATTTATGAAAACGTGCCCACCATCAGCCCGGAAGAGGCGGCGGATATGGTGGTGGAAGCAGTGATTCACCGCAGTAAGCGCATCGCCACCAAGCTGGGTATTTTCGGTCAGGTGGTGCACGCGGTGGCACCCAAGGTGGCGGAGATCGTAATCAATACCGGATACCGGATGTTCCCGGACTCCGCCGCGGCCCGGGGTCGCAAGGGTGAGGAAGCCCCGGTGGTGTCACCGGAACAGGTGGCTTTTGCCTATCTGATGCGGGGCGTGCACTGGTAAGCCCGCGGCGAGCCTGATCCTTAGCGGGGCAGTCGGGGCAGTTTGTCCCTGCTGCTCAGGCGGAACGCACCGTGGTCGAAGGCCAGTGCCTGACCCTGATCGCTGCTCACCCGAAAGTGGAACGACCCGCTGACCCATTCACCGTCGTCGCTCTCGATGATCACTTCTCCGGATTCCATACGGTCCGCCTGCAGGTCACCGGAGTTGATCCGGGCCCGGGCCAGGGGATAACTGCCCGGGCCTTTATAGTCGGCAATCTCCATACGGATCTCGGTATCGCCGTGGACGGAGATCAGCTGCATGGTGTCGGAAAACAGGGATGAGCGCTTCTGCCACCAGGCCTGTTCCGGGATTGCCATCAGATCCTTGTCTTCCCAGTTCTCGTTGAAGTAAATGTCGCTGCGGTCGGTGCGCAGGTCCGCCACGGTCAAATGCCGCAGTTTTTCCTTTTCCTGTTGCAGCTGGCGGGCAAACTGCCGGCCCCGGGTCTGGTCCGCGGCGTCCGGGATCGACATGGCCGGTTGCTGATAGCGAATCTTCTCGGGGCCGGACCCGGGGCCGACAGCCGCCTCGGTTTCGCCGGTGGTGGCTGCCACCTCCGTGGTGTCCCCCGTCGCTTTGGCCGCAGGGACAAACGGTCTGGCCACCGGTTTGATGGCGGGTTTGGTGTTGGCCGGTTGCGCTTTGGGCTTCTCTGCGGCCGGACCGCCGGCGGCCGGGGTGACACTGGCCAACGCCAGGGTCGCGGTGCGGGCCGGTGCCGTGGCTTTTTTGGGCACCGATGCCGGCTTGGAACCGGACGGGGGGGCGGCGGTCCGGGCATCGGTTGCCGCCGACGGGCGGTTTCCGGGTGGAGAGCTGTGCTGGGGTTTAGAGTTCGTCGCGGGCTTGACGCTGGCCTTCGCCACCGTGGTCAGCGCCACTTTCTGATCCCGTCGATAGCGACAGGGGGTTTCAGTGCCGGCGTTGGAGCAGATGCCCTCGCCGTGGGCCTGGTTATGTTGGAATGTGCCACGATAACGCTGGCCCATACTGGAAACCAATACGCCCTGGCCGTGGCGCATGCCTTCCACAAATTCGCCTTCGTAATAGCCCCCTGTGCTGTAGTCGATGCGGCCTTTGCCATCCTGGTTGCCGGCATTCCACTGGCCGGAATACACATCCCCGTTGGGGTAAAAGTAACGTCCTTTGCCGTGGGGCTTGCCATCGGCAAAGGCGCCTTCGTAGGTGCCCCCGGAAATAAAAGTCAGAGTACCGTAACCATGGGGCTTGCCATCGCGCCAGGTACCCTGGTACCAGGTGCCGTCCAGATACGTCTGTTTGCCCTGGCCATGGGGTACGCCGTGCTGAAACTCACCCTGATATACCGATCCGGAGGCGTAGCGGCGGGTGCCTTCACCCTGGGGCTGGTCCTGGTGCCACTGGCCCTCGTATTCATCGCCATTGGCATATTTCATCACCCCCTGGCCCTGGCGCCGTCCATGCTGGAACCGTCCCCAGTAGCGGGAACCATTGGCATAGGTCAGAGTCCCATAACCGTGAGGCTGGTCGTTGGCCCATTCGCCCTCGTAGCGGGCCCCGTCGGGCCAGACGTGTTGTTTGCTTTCGGTACGGTATTGGGTGCTGTCCAGGTAATCCTGCTGATCAACCGGTTCCGCCTGAACGTTACTGAAGGTTGCCAATAGCAACCCGTAACCCATTGCTGCAAATAGTGATTTTGATCTCATAACTGCCCCATGGAGCGGACGCCGTGGCTCCGCCAACGCTGTAGCTTTTGTGCTCAGTCCCTTTTTTCCAAATAATTCCAAAATAATGAAGTGGTTTCAATGAGGGAACTGTAACCGCGCCTATAATGAATAGTCCGGCGCCACCAGTAAGAGGGATGGAGTATGTGGTTTGTTGTGCTCGTTGCGTGGAACGTACTGAAGATCGGCCTGAGTTCTGGCGCCGAGCCAGACCCAAAACACGGCTCCCGGCGGCGTTTGTGTGACGGCTATCGGCGGCGACGGCGGCAGGTCAAGAGTTTCTGGATCGTGGCCGGGCTGGTGGTAATGATCGAACCCGTACTGCCGGTACTGGTGGGTGTGACTCTGTTCACCACCTTCCTGTCGTTCATGTACCTGGATGAGGCGGGGCCCAATTCCTGACCGGCCGGACGGCAGATTTTGTTTCTCTTGTAAGCACTTGCTTACTCTGTAAGCCCCATTGAAATGAGCCTGGTTATAAGCTGCTGCCGAGGCGACCGGATAAGTTCTAATCTATCGCAGGCGTAATTCTCATCCTTTGTCATAATTTCCCAGTGGGCGGTCCGCCAGGCCGTCCCCGGCAGTGCTGTCGCCCCCCGCGATGTCTTATTTGCTGATGGAGTTGTAAGTGTCCGCAATCGTTCGAGTCTTCAATCGTCTGCTCGCCCCGCTGTGTCTGCTGCTGATCGCCACTTTGGCCGCCAGTGCCGGCGCCGCCGGTGGCGGCTGGGTCATCGAGCGGGAGGATCGTGGCGACAGCCCGCTGCTGAAAGACCGCAAAGCCATTGCCCAGAGCCCGGAGGCGCGGGAGCGGCAGGTACTGGCGGCGGCCTATACCCGGGCGCTGCAGGAAGAACAGGCGAAAATCCGCGAACACTGGCCCGAACCGGAAGTCACCAGCCCCACCCGCTGGGTGGTGTATGCGGACGACTATCAGGTGAAGCGGGTGGTGGATTTTGAGCACAATCAGGTGGAGGTGAGCATGGATGGCATGCACCAGGGTGGCCGCCTTGATTTTGCCGCCATGAGTCAGGCTGTGAGCCGCCACCTGCAACAGACCCTGGGCACCAGTATCCAGGACGCGTTGAACCAGGATCCTCTGCAGCAGGCGCTGGCGGCGGCCCACACCGAACTCAATCCCGCGGCGGTGGACGCCGGTCCGTCGCAGGCTCTGGTGCTGAGTGAGTTGTTTGATAACCGCAAACCCAGCCAGCGTCAATTGCGCCAGGTGACCGCGCAGCTGATGCGCAAGGCCGCCATTCGTTATCAGGCCGTGAACGCCAGTATTGCGGTGCCGGTGAATACCGGTCGCAAGCTGACCTATGTGGTGCCGCTACCGGATCACCGGCTGCGGCGTAAAGTGCAGGAGTATCAGCCGGAGGTGAAACGCAATGCGGAGCGGTTTGCGTTGTCCGCGGATGTTATGTTGGCCATCATCCACACCGAGAGTCACTTCAACCCGCTGGCCCGCTCCCATATCCCGGCCTTTGGCCTGATGCAAATCGTGCCGTCCACCGCCGGCCGTGATGCCACCCGCAAATTGTTTAACAAAGCCAGCCTGCTCAGTCCGAAGTATCTTTATGATCCCGGCAAAAATATTGAGGTGGGGGCCGCATATCTGAGCGTGCTGTACTACGACTATCTGAAAGACATTAAAAACCCGGAAAGCCGGTTGTATTACACCCTGGCGGCCTATAATGCCGGCGCTTCCAGCGTGGCCCGGGCCTTTGTGGCCAGGCCCAGCTTCACCGACGCCGTTGCGGTGATTAACCGGATGACGCCGCAGCAGGTGTTGGAGCGTCTGATCAAACAGGCGCCGCAGCGGGAAACCCGCCAATACGTGCAGAAAGTCCTGAAACGGAGGGCGCATTACGCGAATCTGTGATGGCGTTGCGAGGATTTTGGGCAGGGACGCTGGCGCTGACGCTGCTGGGTTGCGGA
>MDSW01048944.1_pt1 | contig 11594 bp, 9 predicted proteins | sample 811171 | NCBI WGS metagenome assembly MDSW01 (sample SAMN05326641, study PRJNA326480) | marine metagenome | isolation source: seawater | place: Atlantic Ocean: North West | collected 2012
AATGAAAAACCAAAATTTTTAGGAGTAAAAGAAATTCTAAAGTATTCTGCTGAATCCACAAAGAAATTACTTAAAACAGAACTTGAAATTAAAAGAGATGAACTAAAAGAAAAGATTTTATTCTCCACTTTGGAAAAGATCTTTATTGAAAATAAAATTTATCAACTTATAGAAAAATGTGAAACATGGAATTCAGTTATTGATACTATTGATAACGGATTATCCCCATTTAAAAAAGATTTTTATAGAGAAATTAATAAAGACGACATAATTAAATTAACTGAGATAAAAATTAAAAGAATATCAAAATTTGATAAGGACAAATTAGATGAAATAATATCAAAACTTAATGATGATCTTAGTAAAACAAATAAGAACCTAAAAAAAATAATTGAGTATACAATTGATTACTACTACAATATATTAAATAAATACGGAAAGGGTAGAGAGAGAAAAACTGAAATAATAAAGTTTGAGACAATTAAAGTAAAATCAGTAGCTGCAAATAATGTAAAGTTGTATGTAAATAGGAAGGAAGGTTTTATAGGATATGGTATTAAAAAAGAAGAGTTTGTATGCAACTGTTCCGATATTGATGACATAATTTCTTTTTGTAAAGACGGATCTTATAAAATTGTTAAAATTCAGGATAAGGTATTTGTTGGAAAAAACATAATTCTAACACAGGTCTGGAAAAAAAGTGATAAAAGAATGGTATTCAATGCTGCATATCTTGACGGAAAGTCAGGTTTTTCTTATGTAAAAAGATTTCAAGTAATATCTGCATCAAAGGAAAAAATATATAATATCTCTAAATCTGATAAAGGGTCAAAAATACTATATATCGAATCAAGGCCTAACGGGGAGGCAGAAATAATATCTGTTCATATTCATGCATCTCAAAAAGCTAGAAAAAAAGTTTTTGATTATGATTTCTCAGATATTGAAATAAAGGGTAAGGCTGCAAAGGGGAATATTTTATCTAAATATAGAGTAAGAGCTGTAAAACATAAAAATATTGGACTTTCTACTCTTTCTGGTATTAAAATATATTATGACAATTCAATAGGAAGAATAAATAGTGAGGGAAGAGGTGAATTTATTGGTGAATTTAATGGTGATGATATGATAATAGTTGTTTATAAGGATGGAAGCTATGAGTTAACATCATTTGAATTAACAAATAGATATGAATGGAATAATATTTTATTGCTAGATAAATTTAAACCCGAAAGCGTTATATCAGCTATATATTATGAAGGAAAGTTAAAAAATCATTATGTGAAAAGATTTAACGTAGAAACTAATACATTAAAAAAGAGATTCCTTTTCATATCTCAAGAGAAAGGATCAAAACTTGAATATGCCACTTATAAATCAGGTGAAATTGTTTCTTTTAAATATTTTTCTAATAAAAAACTTAATAATTCTGAGATTGATATTGATAATTTTATAGATGTAAAGGGATGGAAATCTATTGGAAATAAAATTTTAGTTGAAAAAATACGGTCAGGTACTTTTAAACATTTAAATTTTAAAAAAATAAATGATGATGTTGGTGATATTAATAATAACAAAAAAGAAAATTTTGATATAGGAGATTCAATAGAATTAGATATGGAAAATGATCAATTAGATTTATTCAATGAAAAAAATTAAAATTGCAGTTGATATTGGAAATTCAAACATTGTAATTGGGTTGTACTCCAAAAATTCCTGGGAAAAAATCTATAGATTAAGTTCAAAAAAAAACTTTACCTATTGGACTTTTCAGAAAAAACTAAAAAAAATAATCTCACTTAACGAGTTTAACCCATCAAACGTAGAGGCTATTATTATTAGTAGCGTGGTACCATCTCTAACTGATATTGTTAAAATATCCTGTGCTGATATGCTTTGCAATCATATATATATAGTTAAACCTTCTAAGGTAGAATCTATTAAAATAATGATTGATAATAAAAATGAAATTGGAACAGATTTATTGGCTAATGCTGTAGAGGCTTCAAGTATTTATAAATCTAATGTGATTATAGTAGATTTTGGAACTGCATTAACATTTACTGTAGTATCAGCATCTAAGGAAATATTAGGTGTTAATATTGTCCCTGGATTACAAACTGCTATAAGTTCACTATATAAAAATACTGCAAAACTACCTCAGATTAAATTATTATTGCCAAATAAAGTTATTGGTAAAAATACAATTCACTCGATTCAAAGTGGAATTATGTATGGATACTCAGGATTAGTAAAAGAAATGATTAACAAAATTAGAGGTGAGTTAAATGGAGAAACTAAGATTATAGCAACTGGTGGATTATCAAAATTTGCCGATACTTTGAAAGGTGTTTTTAATGATATTCTTCCCACTTTAACACTTGATGGCCTCATTAAAATATTAGATGAAACAAGAAAATAATTTTTGTAAAGTATTTTTTAAAATTATTAAACAACCATTTTTTTATTATTTAGTATAATTAATAAATTACAACTCAGTTTTAAAAATAATTTAATAAATGAAAAGAAGTGTTATAACTTGTGACATGGAGGGTAGGGTGCTCACTATGAATAAAGGTGCAGAGGACATCTTTGGATATAGAAAAGAAGAAATCATAGGAAAAAAAAGAGTCTCTATATTTTCTCCTGGTGAGATTGTAATTCAAAATGTTGGAAATTGGCTGGCAACTGCAGATAAGGTAGGTGAATTTGTTGGTAAAACATATTTTCTAAAAAAAGACGGATCTAAAATAAATGCAAAAATTAGGATTACTCCTTTGTTTGGAAATGGAAAGGATAACCCTCAAACTGGATATTGTGGAGAAACTCAAGTTATTAATGAAGAAGTAGAAGTACCAATAAATATTTCAACTAAAATTATAAAGGGAATTGCTATAACTAGAGTTCCTTTTACAAGTGCATCAATATTACCAATGTGTGCTATAGCTGCTTATTATGCAGGTATGGGTGACGGACTATTTAGTGTATTAAATTTAATTCTTGCAATTTTAGGTGTACTTCTTCTTCATTTATCATCTAATGTTTATAATGATTATTTTGATGTTAGTGATGGAACGGATGAGGGAAATAATGAATATTTTCAACCTGCGGGTGCTGCTATTAGTGGAGGAAGTAGGGCAATAGAACTTGGAATAATAACATTGAATAAGACGAAATCAGTGGCAAGAAGTCTTTTGTTTTGCTCACTAGTAATTTCTTCTATTCTCTTTTATAATATTTTTCAAAATACAGGGTCTATTTTAAATATTCAAGGTGCTTTATCTATTGGATTAGGTGGTTTATTTCTAGGTTATTTTTATACAGCAACACCCTTAAGATTAGTATCTAGAAGAGGATTGGGAGAGCTAGCTATATTCTTTGCTTTTGGACCATTATTGACACTAGGTTCCGGTTATGCAATTTCAATGGAATCTATTGAATTTATGTCCTCAGAGTTTTATATACTTCTTTTATTAGGTGTACCATTTGGTTTATTAACTACGAATATTTTATTTATAAATCAGTTTCCTGATGCAGAAAGTGATGCTAAAACCGGAAAGAATCATCTTGTTGTAACATTTGGAAAAAAAGTATCTAGGTGGATATACGTTTTAATATTGTCAATGGCATTTTATTCATCTATTTATTTATCTGACATTTTATCAACATCTATAGAAAATTTTAATAATAATATATTTTTAATAGGTAACGCAGTACTATACTTATTTGGTTTATATATTTCTTATAACCTATTTAAATCCTATAAAAAAAGAGAGTTAGTTAAATCAAATATTAATACAATTATACTTCAAACTTTATTTTCAATATTCTACATTTTTGTTCTTAATCTCTTTATTTAATGGAGATTTATATTCTTAGACACGCAGAAACAGAATATAATAGTAAAGGTATAATACAAGGATCAGAGGTAGATAGTAATATAAATACAACAGGAATTTTACAATCTGATAAATTTTATAATAAGTACAAAGATATTGAATTTGATAAGGTATTTGTTTCAAATCTTAAGAGAACTTATCAGACTGTTAAAAATTTTGTAGAGATAAAAAATATTCCTTTTGAGAAGCTAAAAGAATTTAATGAAATCAGTTGGGGTGTTAATCAAGGAAAAAATGATAACCTAAAAGATTATAAATTACTAATTGATACATGGTTGGATGGTGATTTAGATAATAAATTTGACAAAGGTGAATCGCCAAATGAAATGGTTATTAGATTGGTTAAAGGCTTTAGATACATTATATCACAGAATCTAGAAAGAGTTTTACTGTGTATCCATGGTAGAGCATTAAGAATTTTATTATCGGAAATATTAGATAAAGATCTTACAAAAATGGATAAATATCCTCATTCTAATACATGTCTATATATATTGGAATATTTAGATAAAGACAATGTTAGGATAAAGAAAAGAAATCTAATTGATCACTTAGGTTAGGCCTTCTTCTTAGTAGTTTTTCTTTTTGTTCTCTTTTTAGGCTTTTCCTTTACCTCTTCAGTAATAACATCTGCTAAAATTCTACCACAGTACTCACAAAGAATAATTTTTCTTTTCTCTTTAATTTCAGCTTGTCTTTGTGGGGGTACAATATTAAAACAGCCACCACATGCATTTCTTGAAACTTTAACAACTGCCAAACCATTTCTTTGTCTTTCCACAAGTTTTTCATAAGAAAGTAGTAGGCTTGGCTCAATTTTTTTTGAAGCTTTATTCTTTAAGGTTTCCAATTTTTTCTCTTCGCCTTTACTTTCTTCAGATAAAACATCAAGATCAGACTTTTTAGTTTTAAGGGTTTGAGTTTTTTCTTTTATTACTTTTTTTGTCTCTTTAACATCTTCTTTGATCTTCTCGATTTTTATCTCATTCTCTCCAGACTTCTTAACAAATAATTTAGCATCTAACTCTTGAAGTTCAATTTCTTTAGAAATAGCATCATATTCTCTATTATTTCTAACATTCATTTGTTGATCTTTATATTTTTTAATGAGTTTTTTTGCTTCAGAAACTTTAAGTTTAAGATCATCAATATCCTTGTTATTATTTTCAATTTCTTCCTTGAATTTATCAAGTCTAGTATTATATCCTATAATTTCATCTTCAAGATCTTCAACTTCTTCAGGAAGTGCTCCTCTCACCTTTTTTATTTCAAAAATTTTAGAATCTATTTCCTGTAATTTTAACAGGTTCTCTAACTTTTTTACTATGCTATTTTCCATGTACTAATAATATTTTATTGGATTTGTATTCTCATCTGATAAATGAAGTGCAATATTAGTTAATTTTTTATTTAAAAATTCAAAAATAAGCTCTTTTGTATATTTTTCACTTTCATAATGTCCAATATCGATAAGTGTTATTTTATCATTTGCCTTAAAAAAATCATGATATTTTAAATCTGAAGTAATATATACATCAGCTTTATTTTTTATAGATTCATTTATCAGGAAACTTCCTGAACCTCCACAAACAGCAATTTTTCCTATATGATCTTTAAGTTTTTTAGTGTATTTGATTGAATTTTCATTAAAATCTTTCTTTATTGATTTTAATAGCTCATTAAAATTAATATTGCTTTTTCCAATCATTCCAGAACCAATATTTTTAGATATGTTTGAGGTTTTTGAAATGTAGTATACTGCTTCATCATAGGGATGGTGATCTTTAATACATTTCTCAACCTTATTTTTTATTTTTTTATCAAAATAAATTTCAAGTTTTACTTCATCTGTAATTTCTTTTTCTCCTTTCTTACCTTGAAGTGGATTTGATCCGTCTTCAGGGAGAAATGATCCTCTTCCATTTATTTCAAATGAGCATTCGCTATAGTTTCCAATTTGTCCAGAACCAATTTTAAAAATCTTTTTGCTAAAAGCATCTTTATATTTTTTAGGGATATAAACTTCTAGCTTATAATCATATCCAATTTTTGGAGATAATATTTTAATATCAATTAAATTTAAGATTTGACAGATTTTTTTATTAACTCCATTAAAGATATTATCAAGGTTTGTATGTAAGGCATAGATGTTGATATCATTTTTAATTGCCTTATGAATTACTCTGGCTTCCCACTGAGACATATCTAAAGATTTTAATCCTTCAAATATTATAGGGTGGTGAGATACAATTAAATTACAGTTTTTATTTATAGCTTCCTCAACAATTTTTTCAGTACAATCTAAACTTATGAGACAACCTAATATTTCAGATGATCTGTCACCAACCATAAGGCCTGAGTTATCATAATCTTCCTGATAAATTGGTGGTGCCCATTTCTCTAAAGATTCGATAATTTTATTTAATTTCATGTATTGATGGGTTTTTTTATCAAAATAATATATTCCATAATATCTCCATATAGTCTAATTACAAGTCTAAGGAATTTTTTATATGATTATAAAATTTTTAAATCAAAAAAATACAAAACAAAAGTAATTTCTGTAGGTAATTTAATCATGGGAGGTTCTGGTAAATCTCCTCTGATTGAATTTTTAGCAAACTATTTAATAAAAAAAAACAAATCTTTTTCTATAATTAGTAGAGGTTATAAAAGAAAAACAAGAGGTTTAATACAAATAGGGGAAGATGATAATTTTTTAACTGTTGGGGACGAGCCAATGCAATTTTTTAAAAAATTTAAAGATCATTGTGAAATATATGTTAGTGAGGTAAGAGAAAAAGCACTTGCTATTATTGATAAAAATAATGTTTCATATGCATTGCTTGATGATGCTTTTCAGAACAGAGGAATTAAAAAATTTCTCGATATTATGCTCTCATCTGTTAGAAAACCTTTCTATGAGGATAATGTATTTCCATATGGAAGATTAAGAGAATTAAGGTATAATGCAAATAGAGCAGATATTATTATTTTCACTAAATGTAATAGGGAAATATCAAAAAATGAAGTAAATCTTCACATAGAAAAATCAAGAAAATATGTGGACAAAAATATTCCAATATTATTTAGTTATTTTGAATATGAGAAGCCAGTAAAATTATTTGGTAAAAGAATTACAGATAATATTCTCATTCTTTCATCCATTGCCTACCCTGAAGAATTTTATAATTATGTTAAGTCAAAATATTCAGTTATAGATATATTTAAATTTGCTGATCATCATACTTATTCAAGAAATGATATTAGTGATATTTTAAAGAAATTTGATAAAGGTATAACCTTACTTACTACTGAAAAAGATGCTGTTAAATTATGTGAATTTAGAGAATTATTATCCTCTTATAACGTATATTATATACCTATTAAGATGAAATTTTTATCTGAAAGTAATTTTTTAAAGTTTATAAGTTAGTCATGAAGTATTTATATTTTACAATACTTTTATTCACTTCATATAACTTGATTTCTCAAGAAAATAATAGAGGAAATGAGAGAGATGAAAAAATAAAAAATAAAGAAAATATGAGGACACTTTTGGATGATTCATCTAAAGCTATTTATGGGATGAATACTACATCATTCATACTTAAAGAGAATTTAGTTAATGGAGATACAACTTATAATATATTAGATTCCTCACTTTACAATTTTGAAAAATCATCTTTTATTGAAAAGGAGTTAATGAAATTTCAAAATTTAGGTGTTGTAGGCACTCCTGTATATGATATATTTAATCCTGAAAATTTATCATATGACATAGTATCTGGTTTTAATAGCCTTGATCCATATTTTAATAAATCTTTAAATTTATATGATACAAGATCTCCATTTATAGATTTAAACTTATTTTTTGGTGGTAATGGTAGGTCAAAAGTCGACTTTTTATTTTCTAGAAATATTAATAAAAATTGGAATCTAGGTTTTAATCTGAATAGAATTTCATCAGATAAACAAATAGGTATTTTAGAGAACAAAGGTGATAAAAACATTAACTCATCATTATTTAATTTAAATGTATTTCATAAATCTAAAAATAAAAAAGTAACATTTTTTTCAAGCTATAATACTTTTAAACATGAGATTTTTGGAACAGGAGGGGTTGATATAGTGGTTGATTCTCTTCCACTTAATTTTTTTATCTATAATGATTTTGATACTAGACTAAAAGATATCAAAAATATAGAAAAGAGAGGTAAATTCAACTCCTATTTTGATTATAGAATAATTAACGGCCTTAAGCTTTATAATGAATTAACATACTCAACCCAAAGTTTATATTATGAGGATTTGAATTTATCACAGAATATTGATTTTTATTCTCAAATAATTAATAACTCTACTGAAACCTCTGATTCATTAAAGGTCAGAGTACTAAGAAATAAAGTTGGTGTTAAAGGTCAACTCAAATCGTTTTCCTATAATATTTATGCTAATTTAGGATTATTAAGATATAAACCTGTTAACGATAAACTTAGAAAATACTCAAATACATACATAGGCGGACTTTTATCTCTTAAAAAAGAAAATTTTAATATTCGAGGAAATATAGATCTTAAAATAAGTGGAGATTACAAGTTGGAAGCTATTATGCAAAATAAATTTTTTGTAGTAAAATATTTAAGTGGTTTATATGAACCCAATCTATTCCAGTTATACTTCAGGGGTAATCACTACGAGTGGGATAATAACTTTAAGTCTATATTTTTTAATAAGTTATCATCATTCTTAAAATATGAAAAAAATAACCTTTACATTTCTCCATTTATAGACATTATTTCAATAAATGATCATATTTATTTATCTGAAAGTATGGACCAGATTCAGGTTTCTGATATTCTAAATTATAATCAGGTTGGTTTGGATTTAAATTTTTCATTACTTGATAGAATCTTAAATTTCGAAAATAAATTTACGTATAGTATTATTTCAAAATCTGCGAAAAATATTATAAATATTCCTAAAATTCATTCTTACACAAGAATTTATTATGAGGGTAGTTGGTTTAGTAAATCAGTTCCAGTACAATTAGGACTTAATTTTTTCTATAGATCAGAGTATTATGGTAATGCCTATGAACCATCTATACAAAGCTATTACGTCCAAAACTCATTTAAACTGGAAAATAATTTAAGATATAATATATTTTTTTCGATGCAGGTAACAAATCTTAGGATATATTTGAAAATGACTCATTTCAATCAATTTGATAGGTTTGACGGATACTTTATTACACCTTACTATCCAGCACAAAAAAAAGTATTAGATTTAGGAATAAGATGGTACTTTTTTAACTGATGAAGAAATCTATACTCATTATATTATTTTTATTATTTCACTTAGAAGGTATCTCACAAACCTATATTAAGTTTAATGCTGCCACTGCTTTACTAGGTATACCGGGAATAGCGGTTGAAGTACCAATATCTAAAAAATTTACCTTTCAACTTGAATCAACAATGTCCTTTTGGAATTCTATAACGACAAATAAATACAATAAGAGACCATATGTTTTCAATCAAATATTTCCAGAGGTGAGATACTTTGTGAAGGAGTTAAATAAAGGCCCTTACGTTGGTACACACTTTGGCTATGGAATGTTTAAACTATCTAAAAATAGTAGTTATGCTTTAGTAAACAAGTACCAGTACGGATATATCTTCTTTGCTGGACTTACTTTTGGATATAAGTGGAAATTGAAAGAAAGATGGATGCTTGATGCTTATTTTGGAGGTGGATACTCAAAAGCAACGTATGAGGGCTTTGAAAAATATTCTGGTATTAGATACGAACTTGAGAATTTAATCAATTTCAGTGCACAATGGATACCATACAAGGGAGGGTTAATGATTGGATATAGGTTTTAATTTTGGTTATATTTAATTAATGAAAAATTCAAGAAGAAATTTTATCAAGAAAACAGCATTTGGAGTATCCTCAATCTCAGCCTTAAGTTTTGCAAGTAAATCTAAGGATAATCAATCTCTTGATAGTATATCATCATTACTTAATATATCTAATCAATCATACTGGTCAGAAATTAGGAATTTATTTCCTACAGATAAAAATGATACATATTTTAATAATGGAACGCTTGGAGTTCAGTCAAACTACGTATTAAATACTGTTATTTCAGATATGAGAAATAATTCAATAAATGGTGCTAAAACAGATTATAAGGGAGAGGGCCCAAATTTACTTGCTGGTTATGATCCATATGAAAAGATAAGAACTAAGTTAGGTAATGTTCTTAATTGCGACTTTAAAGAATTATCGCTTATTCAAAATGCTACTTTTGGAATGAATTTTGTAGCTCACGGTCTAAATTTGGAAAAGGGTGATGAGATTATTAATACAGATCAAGAACATGGTGGGGGTTATGCTGCATGGAAACAACTTGAAAAGAGGAAGGGAATCGTTTATAAACAAGCAATTATGCCTGTTCCTGCTAATGATAAGCAAGAGATAATTGATTCTGTTTTAGGTCAAGTAACAAGAAAAACAAAGGTTATTGCAATTCCACATATTATATCAGTTTATGGAACTGTTATGCCTATTGCTGAAATATGTGATTTTGCCAGAAAAAATGGAATATTTACTGTTATAGATGGAGCACAGGCAGTAGGACAAATTAATGTTGATCTAAAATCATTAAAATGTGATGCATACTATTCTAGTCTTCATAAGTGGTTACTATCACCTCCTGGAAATGGAATTTTGTACTTAGATGAAAATATATCAGAAAATATATGGCCAACATTATCTAGTTATAACTGGAACAATAAGGAAGATAAAGGTTTCAGTCTACAACAGTCAGGAACCGGAAATCCATCTCTTAGGGTTGGTCTTGAGGCTTCAATTGACTTTTTTAATATGATAGGTAAGGAAAAGTGGTTTTCAAGAATAAAGGAATTAGGTAAATATCTTAGAGATGGTTTGAAAGAACTTCCTAATGTTGAAATAGTTTCGTCTCATAATGAAGATTTATGTGCTGGTCTTACTACATATAAAGTAAATAATATCTCAGGTCCTGATCTTCAAAAGACATTATGGGATAGAGAAAGACTCCAACCACGATCCGTAGGAAAAGAATTAATGAGACATTCTGTTCATATATATAATAATGAATCGGAGATTGACAGAACATTTAAGGTTATTAATGATTTAGCATGAATGAAATTATAACTTTTTTCACAGATGTGCCACTTTCATTTAGGACTTCAATTTTATTGGGGGGAATAATGTTTTTCTGGATTTTAGAAGGTGTGATACCACTTTACTCATTTAATTATAAGAAAACAAAACACGCTATAACGAATCTCTTTTTTACCTTATCAACCGCTATAATTGGGTTTGGACTTGCTTTTGTACTTCTAAAATCAACAATTTTTGTTACTCAAAATAAGATAGGCGTTATTCATCTTTTTGATATTTCTCTCTCAGTTCAGGTTTTATTAAGTTTATTAATCTTAGATCTTATAGGAGCATATTTAGTGCATTTTATAGAACATAAGGTACCGTGGATGTGGAAGTTTCATCTGGTTCATCATAGTGACATGAATGTTGATGTAACAACAGGCCTCAGACATCATCCAGGTGAAACTGTATTCAGAATAAGTTTTACAATATTAGGGGTTTATGTTTCTGGAGCTTCGATTGGTATGGTGATGTTAT
>MDSW01075579.1_pt1 | contig 11594 bp, 7 predicted proteins | sample 811171 | NCBI WGS metagenome assembly MDSW01 (sample SAMN05326641, study PRJNA326480) | marine metagenome | isolation source: seawater | place: Atlantic Ocean: North West | collected 2012
ATATGTGAACCAAATTATAATCTTCTAAATATAACTAAATCTTTTCGACCAGATATAATCTTTAATGCATTACACGGTCAGTTTGGAGAGGATGGCTATATACAAACAATTTTAGAAAAAATTTCTATCCCTTACACTCATTCAGGAGTGATGGCTTCTGCAAAAGCAATGGATAAAGCAATTTCAAAAAAAATATTTATAAAAAATAAAATACTAACACCAAAATACTTATCATATAATTTCGACACAAGAAAAAATAAAATTTACAATAAAATTATAAAAAATTTAGGTTTTCCTATTGTTGCTAAACCAATAAATGAAGGATCAAGTGTTGGTGTTTATATATGTAACAAAAAAAATTTTTTTTCTAATTTAAAAAAACTTCAAAAGTATAAAGAAATATTAATCGAAAAATATATTCCAGGACGAGAAATACAAGTAGCGATATTATGTAAAAAAAAAATTGGAGCCATAGAGTTAAAACCGAAGAGATCATTTTATGACTACAAAGCTAAGTATAGTCGTTCCGCAGGTACAAAACATATAATTCCAGTTCAAATAAATAAAAAGAAATTACACAAAGCTCTTAACATTGCACTTAAGGCACATAATTTGCTTAGATGTAGAGGAGTAACAAGATCAGACTTTAGATTTTATAAAAATAAATTTTACCTTTTAGAAATAAATACTCAACCTGGGATGACAAGTTTGTCTTTAGTTCCAGAAATTGCTGCTTACAATGGAATAACATTTATAAAATTAATAGAAATGCTAATAAAAGATGCTTCAATTAGAAAATAAAAATAAAATTTATATTTACTTTTTTTTTTTTTAATTCTATCCACAATAACTAACTACAATTTTTCTAATTTTTTTATAAAAAAATTTAAGATAAAGCAAATACACGTTTTTGGATTAAATAATGAGCAGAACAATAAAATAAAATATGAAATAAAAAAATTGAATTATAAAAATATTTTTTTACTAAATAAAAATGAAGTAAAAAAAATTATCGAAGACAATAATTTAGTGGAAAAGTATAAAGTTAAATTAAAATATCCAAACATAGTAATAGTAGACATATTTAAAACTACTTTTATCGGAAAAGTTTATTCTTTAGATGAAAAATATTTAATTGGTTCAAATGGAAAAAAAATTAGAGTTTCAGACTTTAATTCGACTGATAATATTCCAATTGTATCAGGTGATGTAGTGATAAATGAATATATTAAATTTGTAAAAAAAATTCAAAAATCAAATTTAAAATTAAAAGATATAGAAAGGTTGCATTATCATAAAATCAAAAGATGGGATATAAAAACAAAAAATGGTTTTTTAATTATGCTACCACAAGAAAATATTCATAAAAAACTTTCAATAGCATATAAATTAATTTTAAATAATATACCGAAAGATTTTAATAGAATAGATTTGAGAATAAAAAATAAAGTAACAATTTCCTATGAATAATATATCATCAGAAATCTTTTTGGAGTTAGGATCTTCAAAAATAATTTTATCATTTAATGACAAAATAAATAATAAAATTAAATCTAAAGAAAAAAATATTTTAAACGATCAAAAGCAGGACAGCCTATTCTTAAATTTAAAAAAAAATAAAATTGAAAATATAATATATGAATTAGAAAAAGAAAATAATATTTACATTAAGAATATAAATTTATTAGTTGATGATAAAAATTTAATAACAATTGGATTATCAGTCTCTAAACAAATAAATCATAATTTATTTGAAAAAAAAGATTTAGAATATTTAATTCAAGATGCAAAACAAATTCTTTTAAAATTTAATAATCAGTATGAAATTTTACATATTTTAATAACTTCATTTAAAGCTGATGATAATGATTGTGAAAATTTTTATAATATAGAAAAATGTAATAAAATATCATTGGATCTATTATTTATTTGTATACCTTTGAAAAAAATTGAATTTTTCAAAAAACTTTTTTCCAACAATCACATTAACATTAATAAAATTTTAAGCTCATCTTATTCAAAATCTTTTTATTTGATAAATAATTCAGATATAAATTATGAAAACAAAATTTTTATTGATATAGGTTTTGAAAAAACTGCTGTTTTATTTTATAAAAAAAAAATTTTAAAATATTTTAATATTATTCCAATAGGAAGTAATCATGTTAATAAAGACCTTATTAAAATACTCAATATTGATTACACATCATCAGAGTATATAAAAAAAAATTTTTATAAAAAAAATTTCTTACAAGACAAAAAATATATATCAATTATTAACGACTTTAAAATTAATAAAAAAAATGAAGAAATAATTTACAAGATAATAAAATATAGAATAGATGAAATTTTGGAGTTGTCTCTTAAAAAAATTAGCGAACAGCTTACAAAGTTTGACTCAAAAGCTAAAATTAAATTGATTTTATTAGGAAAAGGTTCAAAGGTATTTAATTTTAATTCAATTAGTTTAGAAAAATATGTACCTGTAACTGATGAAATTGATATTTATAAAGATGAAGATTTTAATATTTATGATTGTGGATATTTTATCAACTCAGGCTCTAATCCAAATGAGGTTATCTTGGTCCCAAAAAAAACATATAAAAAGGGTTTTTTTGAGAAGTTATTTCACTTTTTAAGATAATAGCTGAATTTTATTGTAACATTACTTGTTTTTCATTGTCCCATTTTAAAAATTATAAATTGCACATGTCAATTCTTAATCAAAAAACAATAAATACTAATATAACTTTTGAAGGAGTAGGTTTACATACAGGCATTAATTCAAAAGTAACAATAAAACCTTCGCCACCTAATACAGGAATAGTTTTTAGAAGAATTGATTTAAAGAAAAACAACTTAGTTTATCCAAATATTTTTAATGTAAGTAATGCTGTATTATGCACAACAATAAGTAATGAATATGATGTAAAAGTTTCAACAGTGGAACACTTAATGGCAGCATTGTACGGTCTAGGAATTGACAATGCCGAAATAGACATAAACGCGCAGGAAGTTCCGATTTTGGACGGTTCATCTAAAATTTTTGTAGAAAAAATCCTTAGTACAGGAATTAAAAGTAGTGATGTCCCTATTAAAATAATTAAGATTGAAAAAAAAATTGAATATGTTGAGAGTAATAAATTTATATCAATTCATCCAAGTAAAATTTCTTTAGAGATCGATTTTGAAATTAAATTTGATAACAAATTAATAAACAATCAAAAAAACTCAATAAATATCTATCAAGATGATTTGTCAAAAATATATGAATCTAGAACATTTTGTGTATATGAAGATATTGAAAAATTAAAAAAAGCTGGGTTTGCAAAAGGTGGAAGTTTAGATAATGCTATAGTTGTAAAAAATGATAAAATCTTGAATAAAAATGGATTAAGAAACAATTTAGAATTTGTTAATCATAAAATTTTAGATTGTATGGGAGATTTGTACTTATCAGGTTATAAAATTATTGCCAAAATAGCTTGCTCCCAAGGAGGACATTATTTGACTAATCAACTTTTAAGAAAAGTTTTTTCAAACAAAAGTAACTATTCAATAATTGAATTAAAAGGAAAAACAATTCCTCAAAATATAATTTACAAAAATCAACTAAAATCAATAGCTTAATTATTAGAGTTTTTTAAATAATCTGATAAAAAACTAATTATGAGATTATTTCAATTATTATTTGTAATATTATTATTTTTAATTTCGTGTTCTGCACCAGAAAAAAAGACAGGAGTCATTCAAGAAAAAAATATAGAGTTACAAATGATCGAGTCTTATCAAAAAGGCATAGATGCTTATGAGGATGGAGATTTATTATTTGCTGCAAAAAATTTTAATGATGCAGAAATACTTTTTCCACAATCAATTTGGGCACCTCGAGCAGCATTAATGGCAGCATACTGTTATTATGAATTAAGTTATTACAGTGATGCAATTTATGAGTTAGAAAGATTTTTAGAAATTTATCCAAAAGATCCTAACTTACCATATGCATTCTATTTATTAGCTATGAGCAATTTTGAAAATATTACATCTGAAAAAAAAGATTTAAAACCAATTAAAGACTCAAAAAAATTTTTTAAAATAGTAATTAGTAGATATCCAAATACAGACTTTGCTATTGATGCAAAATATAAATTAGATCTTATTAATTCTATTTTAGCATCAAAAGAAATGTATATAGGAAGATATTATTTAAAAAGAGAAAAATGGATACCTGCAATAAATAGATTTAAAAATGTCTTACAAAATTATGATACGACAGAATATACCGAAGAAGCTTTACATAGATTGGTTGAAGTTCATTATAAAATTGGACTAGAAGAAGAGGCGAAAAAATATGCTCAAGTACTTGGATACAACTATCAATCAAGTCAATGGTATCAAGAGTCTTATAAAGTTTTTAACAAAAAGTATAAAAAAATTGATAAAAAAGAGGTAAAAAAAAAAAATTCAATAATAAAAAAATTTAAATCACTTTTTGAATAAAATGAAAGAAAATGAAATTAAAAAAATATACAATAAAAAAATTAGTCAACTTAACAAACATAACAAACTTTATTTTGAAAAAAATGAGCCACTCATAACAGATAATGAATATGACAAATTAAAAAAAGAGATATTAAAACTTGAAAAAAAGCATAAATATCTAAAAAATAAAAAATCTCCATCAGTTTCAGTGGGCTTTGCACCATCAAAAAACTTTAAAAAACAGAAACACCGAGTTCCTATGCTATCACTTTCTAATACATTTGATAGAGACGATTTAGAAAATTTTGAAAAAAAAATATTTAATTTTTTAGATATAAAAAAAAAAATTGAACTTGAGTATAGTGTTGAGCCAAAAATTGATGGTATTTCAGCTTCACTAACTTATTTAGATGGAAAACTAGTGTATGGGTTATCCAGAGGCGATGGAAATGAAGGAGAGTTAATTACAGAAAATTTAAAAACAATTTTGGATATCCCACAAAATATAACTGACCCAGACTTTCCTAACAATATTGATATAAGGGGAGAAGTATTTATAAAAAATAAAGACTTTAAAATTATAGAAGATAAATTTGCAAATCCTAGAAATGCGGCATCTGGATCATTAAGACAAAAAAATCCTGAAGAAACAAAAAAAATACCACTTAATTTTATCGCATATACATTTGGCCTTTTTAAAAATAAGAAATTTAAAAAACAATCAGAATTTATCAAAGCTTTAAAAAAGTGGGGCTTTGTAACAAGTGAATATAATTCTGTAATTAAAGGAATTGAAAACTTGGTAAGTAACCACGAAATATTTGAAAAAAATAGATTTAAATTAGATTATGACGTAGATGGATTGGTATATAAATTAAATGATTTTAATCTTCAGGAAAGACTAGGTTTTGTTGCCAATGCTCCCAGATGGGCAACCGCACATAAATTTTCTGCAGAAAATGCTTTTTCTAAAATACTAGATATCGGGATTCAAGTTGGAAGAACAGGAGCACTTACACCGGTAGCAAAAATAAAACCTGTAAATGTTGGTGGAGTAGTAGTATCCAACGCAACTTTACATAATGAAAATGAAATCAAAAGAAAAGATATAAGAATAGGTGATACAGTTAAAATTGAAAGAGCAGGAGATGTTATTCCCCATGTAATATCTGTAGATTTATCTAAAAGGAACGAACAAACAAAAAGATATTTTTTTCCAAATAAATGTCCGTCGTGTGGCTCCAAAATTACAAAAGAGTATAATAATCAAACCAAAAAATATGATGCTGTAAAAAGATGTACTAGCGAAGGATATATATGTGAAAAAATAGCTATAGAAAAAATTAAACATTTTGTTTCAAAAGAAGCTTTAAATATCGATGGATTAGGAAAAAAAGTTGTAGAAAAATTTTGGGACTTAAAATTAATTAGATTACCCCAAGATATATTTGATTTAGATTTTAGCAAAATTGAAAAAATTGATGGATGGGGAAAACTTTCAGTTTCAAATTTAAAATATGCAATTAATAATTCAAAAAAAATTACGCTTGATAAATTTATTTTTTCTTTAGGGATTAGAAATATAGGAAAAGAAAATGCAAAATTAATTTCTCAAAATATAAAAACCATGGAAAATTTAATAAATATTTCTTCAAATTATAATTTTAATAATTTTTTAAGTATAGATGGAATTGGAGAAACTCAAATAAATTCGCTCAAAAAATTTTTTTCAAACAAAACCAATTCAGAAGTAGTAAAAAAATTATCAAAATATATTCTGGTTATAAAAGATAATATAAATTTAAGAGGTAAGTTAATTAATAAAACATTTCTGATCACAGGAAAACTAGATGGAATGAGTAGAGCAGAAGCAAAATCGTTAATTGAAAAAAATTCTGGAAAAATTCTTAGTTCAATAAGTAATAAGTTAAATTATTTAATTATAGGAGAAAATCCCACTCCAAAAAAAGTTTCTTTAGCAAAAGAATTAAATATTAAAATTATTTATCAAAAAGAATTTGAAAAAATATTAAATTAAATTTTGAAACCAATTTTTTTCTTTCCATGTTAAATATTTTGATATTTTTAAATAGGTTTCAAGATGATACTTAAAAAGATAATTTTTTTCCTTTTTATTTAAAAGTTTAAAATTAATTAAATCCTTATCTATTGGTGCAAATGTTAAATTTTTAAATTTTAGACTTTTATTTTCTTTAGCTACGTAAAGTAAATTTTCAATTCTTATTCCAAAATTATTTTCTTTATAATAACCAGGTTCGTTACTTAAAATCATGCCTTGTTTAATTTTAACCTTATTATATTTAGAAATAGATTGAGGGCCTTCATGTACGTTTAAAAAAAAACCAACACCATGACCTGTGCCATGACCATAATCTAGATTAACTTCTTTTAAATATTTTCTTGCTCGTTTATCAATTAAATAACCTTTGTTTATTTTATTTAAATCTGTATTTGCAACAGCAATGTGACCCTTTAATACACGTGTAAAAATATTTTTTATTTTATTGTTTTGTTTTGCAAAACAAATAGTTCTAGTTACATCAGTAGTACCAAACTTATATTGTCCACCAGAATCACATAAAAAAATATCATTTTTTTTTATTTTTCTGTTCGTTTTTTTATTGGCTCTATAATGAATTATCGCACCATTTGGACCTGTTCCAGCAATAGTATCAAAACTTGGATAAAGAAAATTTTTGTTTTTTCTTCTAAAATTTTCTAATTTTTTTTCTGCGCTAAGTTCACTTACACCATTTAATTTTATATTTTTTATCCAGTATAAAAACTTTGTTAGTGCAACTCCGTCATATATATGAGCTAGTTTTGTATTATATAATTCTGTTTTATTTTTAATTGCTTTTAGTTCGTAGCAAGGATCAATGTATTTAATTATGTTAAATTTAGATTTAATTAATAATTTATTATTTATAGAACAGGTATTACCATCTATACAGAAATTTTTTCCTTTCAGCTTATTAATTATTGAAGAAAATTTATCGTAATTTCTAAAATTTATTTTTTTAAATAAAAGTTGTTTTTTTATATTTTTAATTTTCTTTAAATCAGAAAAAAAGAATATTTTATTATTAGACAATATTAATTTACAATTTGGAATTGGACTGTTAGGATTGTCTGACCCCCTCAAGTTTAATAACCAAGCAACATTTTCAGGTGCACTTATGAACAAATTATCAATCTTTTGATTTTTTAATATATTGTTTAATCTTCTAATTTTAGAATTGTTTGTTTCACCACTTATTTTTTTATTTAAATGGAAAAAATAACTTTTTACTTTAGGTTTTTTTTCTAAAAATATTTTATCAATTAAGTTTTTATTAATTGGTATAAGATTTGAAGAACCATGAAAGTATTTATTTAGGGTAGAGTCCGTAAAAAGATTAGGATCAAATCCAATATTTAATCTTTTTTTTCCTAATATGTTAACCGGGTAAATATATGGAATTTCTAATATTTTAAAGTATTTTCCACTTTGTATTTTAGCTTGAGTAGTATATCTGCCATCGACAAATAAGTAATTTTTATTTCTTAAAACCAAAGCAAATCCTGCGGAACCAGAAAAGCAACTTATAGTTTTCAATCTATTTGGAAAAGCATATTCAGAAAAAAATTCGTCATTTTTAGGTATGATGTAACCATCTAAGTTATTAATTTTTATATAAGTTCTTAATTTTTTTATTCGACTTTTTATCATTTGATTCTTTTTTGATATCTAATCCACCCAGGACTTTTAATATTACTTTCTTCATCTTCATAAAAATCTTGGTTAAAATCAAAATCGTTATTAAAATTTTCATTTTCAAAATTATTTTTTTTATTAATATGATTTTCTGGTAGTTCGTCAATAAATCTTGAAGCAATACTTTCAATCCAGTCTCCTTGATAATATCTGCTCATTGAAAAAGATATATATGCTAAATTTTTTGCCCTGGTAATACCGACATATGCAAGTCTTCTTTCTTCTTCTAAACCTATTTCTCCTTTTTCATCAATAGATTTCTGATGAGGAAATAAGCCTTCCTCCCATCCTGGTAAAAAAACAACATCAAATTCTAATCCTTTAGATGAGTGCATTGTCATAAGATTTACTTTTTCTCCCTCCCAGTCTTTGTCAATTGAAGTTGCCAAAGACACATGTTCTAAAAAACTTTCTAAATTATCAAATTCTTTCATTGCACTTAACAATTCTTTTATATTTTCTAATCTATTTTCATTCTCTAAATCTTTTTTATTTTTTAACATAGATGAATAACCAGACTCGTCCAAAATTATTTGCATTAATTTAACATGATTTTTTATTTTTTGACTATCTATTCTCCATTTATTTATTAATTTTAAAAAAGAACTCAAACCTAACTTTGCTTTTGGTTTTATTAAGTTTAGCTCAATCATTTTAACTGACGCTTGTTCCAAAGAAAGATAATGCTTACTAGAAAATTCTCGTATTTGTTTTAATGTACTTTCCCCAATAGATCTTTTTGGATTATTTACGATTCTTTCAAATGCTAAATCATCTTTTTCTTGGAAAATAATTCTTAAGTATGCAATACAATCTTTTATTTCAGCTCTTTCATAAAATTTAATTCCACCTAATATTCTATATGGCATTCCTATTTTTAAAAATCTTTCTTCAAATTCTCTGGTTTGGAAAATTGCTCTCACCAAAATAGCAATTTTATTTAAAGAATATTTTTTTTTAACCCTTTGTTCAATTTCATCGCTTACACCTATTGCTTCATCTTTTCCATTTCTAAAACAAAGTAAATTGACTTTTTCTCCTTTTTCTTTAGTTGAGTATAAATTTTTTCCAACTCTTTTCTCATTATTTGAAATCAGTTTGGAAGCAACTGATAAAATATTTTGAGTTGATCTGTAGTTATTTTCTAATCTTATAATATTTGTATTTTTATAAATTTTGTCAAAATCTAAAAAATTTTTAATTTCCGCACCTCTCCAGCTATAAATAGATTGATCATCATCACCAACACAGCAGATATTATTTTTTTCATTTTTAAATAAATTTAGTAATTTACTTTGTATAAAGTTTGTATCTTGATACTCATCAACCAATATATATTTAAAATTTTTTGAATAAATATTTTTAATATCGGAATTTTGTTCTAAGATTTTAACACAATGTAAAATCAGATCTCCAAAGTCGCAAGCATTTAAATCCAATAATTTTTTGTTATAAATTTTGTATATATTTAATATTCCTTTTTCCAAAGGATCTTGATTAGAAAATTTTACTTCATTTGGATAATATCCTTTATTTTTCCATTTATCTATTTTTGACAGTATGAAGTTAGGTGAAATTTTTTTTACATCAATGTTTTCAGATTTACATATATTTTTTATTAATCTTACTTGATCATCTTGATCAATAATTGTAAAATTATGATTTAAGTTTGCTGCCTTAGCATGTTTCCTTAAAATTTTTGCACATATAGAATGAAAAGTTCCTAACCATTGTAAATTTAAAGCTTTTTTTTTAAGTATAAATGAAACTCTATTTGCCATTTCTTTTGCAGCTTTATTAGTAAATGTCATAGCTAATATTTGATTTGGAAACGCTTTATTTTCATTAATAATATGGGCAATTTTCGAAGTTAATACTTTTGTTTTGCCAGAACCTGCGCCAGCAACTATCAAAAGTGGCCCATCTAGGTTTAAAACGGCTTCTTTTTGACTTTTGTTTAAATTTTTTAAATAATCAGAGTTTATCATTTTAGTTTTTTATTATAAATCAACTATTCAATAGCATGAAAAATACAAAGTTTAAATTTAGCAAAATAGAACTTACCATTATAAAAAGATTTTTTGATAATATTAAATCAATAATTATTCGCGTCAGAAAAACAAATTTAATTTTAAAATATGGGAACAAAATAACAATATTTTTATTAGTTTTTACTTTCTTTTATTTAACATATTTATCTTTGCCTGGTCTACTTAATAAACAATTGTTAGAAACCAGTTTAAAGAAGAGAATTTTAGAGGATTTTAATTTAAAAATAGATACATCTGTAGATATTAATTATACAATATTGCCAACGCCACAATTTATAATAAGCAATGTTACAATATTAAATAAAGATAATGAAAAATATAAAGGAATATTAATTAAAAAATTTAAGGTAAAAATATCTCAAAAAAATCTTTTTAGTTATAATAATTTTATCATTAAACATTTAAAATTAGAAGATGTTGTAGTTAAAACTGATAGATCAAATTTAAATATTTTTATAGATTTTTTTTCAAAAGAATTATCAAAAAAAAAAATTTATATAAATAAAACAAAATTAATTTATGGTGACTCAAATAAAGAAACTATTTTAATTATTCCTTTAAAAAAATTAATTTACAACTATAATCAAGAAATTAATTCCAATATTCTAAATGTAAATGGAAAGTTATTTAATCAACCATTTAATTTAATATTTAAAAAACAAATATCAGAGAATCAAGAAACAAGAATTATATTTACACTAAAAAATATAAATTTTAAAATTCATAATAATCAACATCTAAATATAAAAGAATTAGTAGGTAACAATGTTTTAAATTTAGGAAAAAGACAATTACACACAAAATATTCAATCAAAGATGATTTATTAATCTTTAGTTCTTTTCAAAAAGATACAAAAAATCAAAACTTAAATTATAGAGGCAAAGTAAACTTAAAACCTTTTGAATTTAATATAAATATAAAAAACGAAAAATTAAAAACAAATCAAATAATTGAAAGCTACTATTTTTTTTTAGAATTGTTTAGAAATAAAATTATAATCAATCAAAATTTTAATGGAAAATTAGTTTTAAAAATAAATGATATATCTAACTCAAAATTATTAAATAAGTTAAAAATTCAAGCAAATTTTATTAATGATATGGTTGAATTTGAAAATTCAACAATTACCCTTGGAAATTTTGCAGAACTTGAATTTGTCAAAGGTGATCTTGATTACTCAAATAATTATCCAAAATTTAATGGACAATTTGTTTTAGATATTAAAAATATAAATAGTTTTTATAGATTTTTTCAAGTTCCATTAAAATATAGAGGTTCATTA
>MDSW01124069.1_pt1 | contig 11594 bp, 9 predicted proteins | sample 811171 | NCBI WGS metagenome assembly MDSW01 (sample SAMN05326641, study PRJNA326480) | marine metagenome | isolation source: seawater | place: Atlantic Ocean: North West | collected 2012
GGCGATGTCAGCTTCATAAGCTAACTCTTCTTGCGACCAACCAATCTCAAGGCGAATCTGACGGATTCGCTTTCCAAGTCTTCTATTAGCTCGTTTCCCAGGGTCCATAAGGGGAACTGTCGAGCTTTTTAAACTATAGGTCTATAAACTATCAGTTTAGAGGGCATGGTAAAAAGCAGAAAAGGGTATGATCTCAAGAGAAAAATATTGCGAGATCTTAAAGTGGATAACAATGTAAATTCATATCATCTTGAATACTGTAAGTTATTGAACCACCTAGCTTTTGCCGAGTCACTTGAAAAATATGGCGCAATAGAGCAAGCTGGTTTTATCTACGAAAACTCAGTTTCTAGAGCAAAAGACTATTTTGGTCCAGAGAGCACCTGGGCAGGGCTAATAATAATAGAAGCTGTGGTCTTCTACGAGAGGATCGGAAAAGACAAGAAAGCCAAAGAGTTATGGCTCGAAATTATTCCGATTGCTTCCAAGATCATTCAAAGTTGTTGATTTCGAAGGACTAGTCCTCAAGCCGATTTCCAAAGAGAAGGTTGCAAACAGGTATTTGTTCTCGACCAGTGCTTTGTTTCAGCGATTTGTGACTACTTGGCTATCGTAAGCAGCACTATCACCCACTTGGGTTATGACACCGGGCGTAATAGTACTATACGGACAAGTTAACTTGCCGAAATATTACTTACTGTTGCTTCTTCAGCTTTTCTACCGAATTATCGAATGATTGAAAAATAGAGGGAATCCGGTGTTATCGCTAGTGGCGCTAGCCAATCTACATTTTGAATGGCTGTAGGTATAGCAATAGGCACCACTCAAATCATATAGTCCAGGGCGTTCTCTAATGCTCTCCTTGTATCAGGAAATCAACCACTCGTTCAAAGTTTTCAGTTTTAAAAGCAGCCACCCGAAATTCGCGTCAATCGAATAAGTGGAGGCTGCTCACTTGAGCAAGGTTGCAAGAGAACACCAATCAACCAACAACCGAAAGGTGAACATATGAAAGAAAGCATAAGACGATGGCTCGGCTTAGCCGCCTTGCCAGCCGTACTTCTAATGTTTGGCTTATCCAGCCAAGCGCATGCCGTTGCATATGATTGCGACGATGCTCAGAGCGAGCCAACTGGTTCTATTGAAATTACTCATAGTGGCAACTGTACAATCAGCCAGTCACTTACCGCCCAGGGCGACATTACTATCAATGTTACCGGTGGCACTATCGATACCCAGGGTCTGACAAGTACCGAGGGTAAGATTGTTATCAACGGCCAGGGCAATGGAACCTTCAACGGCGAGATCAAGGCTGAGAACAATGTTGAAATTGAGATCTCCAGCAACGGGACTCTTGATGCTAAAGCCAAAATTACTAGCGTTAAGGGCGATGTATTCCTTGAGTCTATTGATAAAGACGTCATGACCAAAGCTATCGACTCCGGTCAAGCTGTTGAAGTGCTAGCTGGAATTCAGGACGGAACCAGCGCCGGTAAAATCATTATCGATGGTGACATTAGAGCCAACACAGAAGAAATTCCACTGGTCCCTCAGGTGGGAACAGGTACAAACGTTCTTCTGCGAGCGCAAGAAACTATAAAGACAAAGAGCGTTTCAACTAATGGAACATCTGTAGCCGGAAGTGCAAGCTGTGGCGGCATTCAAATAGATGCAAACTTGCATCCGTTTAACAATACCCTCTTCACTATCGGAGACGATACTCCTAATGGAGTGAATGGAGTTTTAGACACCCGTACTGCTACAGGTGGAGGAACAGATCCTTTCTATCGGGCGTGCGGAATAGCTGTCACAAACGGTGTTTCAGCCTCTCAGGCAGGTCTCAAGGTCAATGATTTTGCCAGCATTCAAACAGCCAACACTGCCTCACGAGGTGACATCGTTATTCTTGATGCACAAAACGGGGACCTGACTCTGCCGACGACTGGCGGTACCTTTGATATCTCTTCGCCAGGACAAGGTGGTGGTACCATCTATCTTCTAGCCAGAAAGATTGTGGCTGCCAACAACACTGTCATAAAAGCATCCTCAGGCGATAACACGGCAGGTTTCTTGCAAGGAGTATTCATCTCCGCGGATACCATTGAATTTACTGGAGCGAATGGACTGACGCTTGATGCTGATGGGAAAGGCGCAAATGCGACCAACGGTCAGTCTCAGATCGTTGTTGTTCCCACTGGAGGTATCATTCCGACCTATACCAATCTGGTGAAGTCGATGACTGTGACCATTGACTTTCCAGACTTCTTCAACTTGAAGCAGCAAGTGCATTTTGATGGAGGTACCTCTGGCAAACTGAATATTCACGCCGATGGCGAAGATACCCTAGTAGCAATCTCAGGATACCCGGTGAAATTCAACGGTGGAGAGGCTACTGTTCAAGCCAAAGGCGGCAAGAATGGAAGCAAGCACGATATCATCGTGGGCTACAGTGGAGCCAAGACTGGTACGGAAAGTGGCTTGAACATCGATAACACCGGCGATGTACTTTTCTTCGCTCGTGGCGAAGGAAACAATGCTGCCGGTGGTGACATCTCTTTCAGTGTCGATGTAGCTACTCTCAAAGCCGTGGATCATAACATCATATTCAGAGCCAATGGTCCACAGTCAAAGGATGGAGATGGTGGAACTATCCAGTTTTTCTCAAGCTTTGTTGTATTGGACGAAAATACTCGGGTAAAGTTTGATGCTGATGCTTCTGTCAACGAGGTAGGAAGTGCACAGATTTCTAGGGAAGGCAGAAAAGCCATTCTCTTTGATGCAGGTGGTTCAGAGATTTTCCTTGGAACTGCTAAAAACAGGTTTCAATTTTCCGCTAATGGTGGTGGAAAAGAAGGTAATGGTGGTGCTATTGAGATTAAATCTCTCGGAAAAATCGTCGTTACTAATAGCCAGAAACAAGTAACTGCTTCAGCTTTGGGCAAAGGAGAAGGCGGAGATATCATCATTGATTCAGACGATCAAGTGCGTATTAGACAGCAAACTCCTGCAAGCAACCAAGCTCCAAGGGCTATCGAAGCGAAAGGTGCCGATACAGGGAAAGGTGGAACAATTAAGCTGACTAAAGCTAAATCTAACGGACAAATTCGAATTATTGTAGATGAAACATTTGCCGTAGATTCAGGTCAGAGCGCAGCAGATAGTGTATTCTCTGGTGCCTTGACAATGAATAAAGATCCAGATGAACAGAGTGATATCACATGTACCAAGTATAAGAACTCTGCATCCAATTATCCAAATGCATATTGGTATTGCAGCGTTTTTCAGGACAGAGCTCTAGATTCTTTGAACACATTGAAATCAATGACGTCTGAGGCTCAAGACGAATTGGATTCCTTCGATGCACCAGTTTACGTCTTTAAGTCTGTTGGAGCATATAATGCATTTCACGATGATAATCAGTCCGCTGAAGTTGAAATTCCAGGAAGTTCCTCTCCTGGCAATGTAGGAGGATTTGCTATTGGCAGAGATGCAACATCTACAACTGTTAATCAAAGAATTATTGTAGTGTTAGAGGGACAGTCTGCCGGACCTGTTTTCATCGCATACGCACCCGAAGATGTGAAATTTACTGCAAGACATGAAGCAGGCCATATTTTAGATCGTCAATGGGCGACAGAAGTTATGAGAATATTAGTGTCTAGAACTGGTGGCAGTATCCAGGATTCTTACAGTGATAAAATCGAAAGAGATTTGAATGCACTAAGCTTGAAACCGTCTTGTGGTCCTGGTGGAGTATATGAAGGAAGAAATGATCCTCGAAATGGACAACCAATTTGTCCATTGCAAGGGGACTTAGCAGGCAAAGATAGTAAAGAGATTTTGCAAACAATTTACCCGTACACTTTTACTCTCAGAGGAACGCCAGGCCTTGATGCTGAATGGCGTGAACTGTGGCCAGAGCAAATTGCTGCATATAGTGGACCTGATGGAGGAAACGAAACAGCCTTCTTTCTCCTCAATCACTTTCCATGCTCAAAAATTTATGTAGAAGCCTTAATGAATACTGGCACCCTTGCTCCGCTTTCGGCATATCCATCAAGCTGTACCAACTGAAGTTATTCTGGGTGTTAGCTACTAGAACGTGATTTCTGAGGAGACTGAAAAAATTCAGTCTCCTCATTCTTTCTTGAATATAGAACGATACTCGCCTTCTAAATCTTTAGCTTTAGCAAGAAGTTTAGCTTCTGTCAGGGACTCATTGTTTCGAAGGAAGTTAATCCAATCAAATCTAAACTTTTCGAAGTCTCTAGAGGACAAGTTCTTTAACTTAATTACTCGAAGGTTTCTGACTGAATGAATAACTTTCGGATCAATATTTTTAAATGTCTGCAGTACATCGATTGGTATAAGGTGCACCACAATAGCATCTTGTGAAAGCTCTCCTTTCGCTTTTCTATATAGTTTGGAACAGTCAAATTTACAATGATCAAGTTTTTTGGAAAATTTCAAATACACCTCAGAGGAGCTTTTAACAGGCGGATATTTCCAAAAGCCAGATGAAGTTCTTACTGCTTCAATACATGCAAAGTTGTGTTGTTCGTTGTTTGAACTTTTAACTAAGCTTATTTCTTTGAACATACCATCGGCTCTGTTGACCTTGAACTTTACTTCAACTTCATCACTACAATTAGGTTCCCAGTTGGCATAAACTCGCTTCTGAAGAGCAACCATAAAAGGTTTACTGTTTGGAAAGATAGATTTGGCATTTGCCAATTCAGAAAAAAAATGAAATCCAAATATAAGGATGAACACGACCCAGAGAAACTTCATTTTCATAGGAGAGAACCATAAATAGATACTACAACTTAACTTGTATCATACTTCTGAAATTCTGGTTCAATCGAGGTTTTGATAGAGTGTATTTGGCTCGCGGATGGAAAACCTCTTAAAGAAAGCTTTTCTGTTTCTTTAATACTAAAACTTATAGTAATAGCTGCTTCAATTTTGTTTTGGATCTTCTGATAATGGGGAGTTATGTTTCAGGTCCTGGGGGAGCGGGGCTGAAACGCTTATGGTTGCTTGGTTTTGCGGGGTGGAATTTTTGAGTGACTGATTTTATTTAGGAAGTGCCCCAATATTGGTACCACTATATTGGGGTACCCTCACCCCCACCGATTTCAGCTTCGTTTGACACGTACTCAATTTTTATCGTCTACTTTCCTGCCGAGAAACCAGTCAGAGAATTTTTGCCATGATGAGCGTTTTGCTAACTTCTCAGCAGCTCTTAAGGAATCAATTTCTGCCACCAATCTATTGTTCTCTTCTTCAAGCAGGGCATACTCTTCTTGCACCTCTTGTAGGTTCTGTTTTGTTTCAACAGCTGAAATAGACTTGTCTTCAAGTAATCTGATTTGGTCTTTCGAAGATTCTAGCTGTGACGTCAGATAGCCAATGCGATAGTTTGCTGACTCAAGTTTTTCCGACATCTCAAAGACCTTCTCTGACATAGATTGAAAGCCACTAATAGCTTGGCTCTCAATCACTTTATCTTGAGAATCAGTATTCTCAAGGGATGATTCTTTGTGGGAATTTTGAGACTCGGTGAGAGAATCTCTTCTCACAGCGATTCTTATCTGAGAATCTCGCCCTCTCACCTTTCGATACCTGCCTTCTTTTACATGGCGATAAAGAGTGCTCTGAGGAATCTCTAGCAGTTTGCTCGCTTCGGGAATTGATAGCAATTTATAAGAATCACTATTCTCAAATTCATCGTATCCTTCTATATCTTGAATCTCGCCGATAATCACTTGAGATTCTGTGTGAGAATCCTGAGAGCCATCTAGAAAAACATCCTCTAGCCCTTCTACACTTGCGGCTTCTACCGAGATTTTTTTCGCCGGTTCTCCCATCTTCGCCTTCCTTTTAAAATCTTCTGAGCAGCATTATGCAACCAGCAAGCACCGTATGTAAAGCCACGTATATATAATGCATAGCGATTGCGTATCGCCTGAAAGCCTGATAGGTGCCTTGATTCCGGAAACGATTAGGCGTAGTATGTTTGTTTGTGTAGCTTTCTAAGCTGCCACTTCCTATGGTGATTGTCGAACAGGAGGAGACAAAGACCCTAAAAAGCAGAAAAACCAGCTTTCGCTGATTAACACTGCTCCGGCGGACGGAAAACTTATTCATTTAACCCTAGCAAGTTGAATGATAAGTGAGTAGGTCCGAAAGGTCAAGCACGTCCTGACGGCCTAGAAAGGCGCGCCAAGTGAGCGCGACCCTTACAACTTATCAAAACCCTGATCAGCGGGCTAATCCTGCTGATAGATTAAATTTCTTCTTTGGTTTATGGCCAAATAGATATAGGTCAATTATTCGACCTGCTGGATGCCAGAACTGGGTTACTTTGAGCAAGTTTCATCAGCTAGCTGATGAAGAGATATATGCAGGAATAGATCTATCGGATAGTAGCGTATTTGGTTGCCGCTGGGGTGAGCAAACACGTTTTGCTGTACTGGATATAGATCAAGGCAGTGACTACCATAATGAGATAGGACTTGCTCGACTAAAACAGGTTCTGGCTGAAGTCGGTCTTTACCGACTTAACCTATATCGATCGAGTGAAAGTGGTGGTTGGCACTTGTACATCTTCTTCGACTCATGGGAAGACTCAAAAGCAGTTAGTGAAAAACTCCGGTCCTGGCTCAAGAAAAACGAGTTTAAAATCCGCTCTGGACAACTTGAACTTTTCCCTTCAGGAAATGGGTTGCGCTTGCCCCTACAGAAAGGATTTGCTTGGCTAGACCAGGGCGGTAAGGTAGTAAAAGAAAGGAGCCAACTCTCTACAGAACAAGCAATAGAAGCTTTTTTGTCTGACTTGAGAAACAGTGATAATCACTGGGAATCTTCCATGAGAGTCATCGAGAATCAGCTTGAGAAAGATAGAGAGCCTACTAATTTCAAAGACTTAGAGGCACCAGAAGATTTTGCTGCTTTTTTCGATCGTTCGGGATTGATTCCTGAAGTATATGAAAGAGGAAGACTATATTGGACCAACGGACTAACAGATTTTGGTCAAAGGCATGATGCTATCTATTGTCTCGGTCATTACCTCTGGTATGGGGACGAGTTTAGCCAGGTAAGGCCGATTCCAGGAGCTTCAAATGCAACCCTTAGGGCACAGATTATTAGTGAATGGCTACTAGAGAATCATGGCGGCTTCTCTGAAGCGATAAATTTAGATCGATGGAGTGAAGTAGAGGCTGACATCAAAAGAGCCTGCTCCTGGACCAGAGAAGAAGCCAAAGATCGTATATGCAATCCATATCCTCTTACGGAGAGGCTAATTGAGAGGCTAGCCAAAACAAAGGTCTTTCATGTGGATGACTTCAGAAGGGCTAATGAGAAAAGGCAACAAGATGCCAGAAAGAGAATCAAGGAAGCTGTAGAACTATGCATCTCTACGAATCGACAGATTGGAAGAAATGCATTAGCTGAAATATCCGGATGTTCTCCGAATACTGTAAGTAAGCATTCGGATTTGTGGCGGTGTTTGACAACTGGATCATGCGAATATAGCGTTCCTGATCAAGAGTTCCTCTCTGTTTCTTCAGAGGTGGCCCCCCTTCTCTCCTTCCTGGCAGAAGAGCCTACCACTAGCCCCCAATGTCAAAACCAAGACTTGGAGGCTGGGCTGGTCGTTTTGACACCGGGTCCTAAGCTGCGTGGTCTTCTGTCCGGAAAGGCAGGGGTTCCGGGGGGGCTTTTTGTATGTTCTTCGGTTGGCTCTCTTGGGGGTCCGGCAAGCAAAACGAACAAAAGTACACTGGGCTCTTTGCAGGGTCGGAAAATCCAGAGCCTTTCAATTGCCCTTCTGGATTTATCTCTTGACCAGAGCGTCAGTCAGGATGATAAGCGGTTCTTTAGTAAGTGCCTCAAGGATTTATTCTTCTTGTTTTTCCGCAACCGCAACAAAGGGACCAACTGTTCCAATGAGCAATTTCGCCTTGAGGCAGGGAGATTATCAACCTCAGAGGCTAAGATTTTCAAGAGGTCTGATTGTAATCTCAAGAAATCTCAAAACAGCCTTTCTAGAAGATGTTGTAGTGGCTGTACACAGTTGCCAGATAAGGACTTTGGGGTTTTACACTACAATAGGACCCGAGGACCACCAGAGGGCTGAATACAAAGCTAGCCGGGCGTTTGCGCCAGTTCCACTTCTAAAGTATAGAGAGAGATAGTCGATATGCCGGTCTAAAAAGCCCATGAAACGGGCTGTATACGAAAAACCAGGCATGAGACCGACCTTAAATTCCTGGAGTGGCAGAAAGAAGGCGAAAGCTGTACACGCTTATCTATGGTATCTTTATAGATACGAGCCTTCGTTTACCCAACGAAAGCCGTAAGGCAAGATGAAAGGGTTGGCACGTATTAGAGAATACGGCTAATAACTAATGTGTACAGCTTGGCACGTTAGGGAATAATAGCAAAAAATGCTTGGCACAATACTTAAAAGATAATCAGATACTTGTATTTAAGGTTGGCACAAATGACACAGAAGAAAAGAGAGTATAACCCGAGAGTGGAGACCAGGCTTGCAAAAGCTGACTTTAAGAGACTCGATGAGCTAGCGAATCTGGAAGGGGTAAGCAAGTCTCAGGTGGTAAGAGATGCCGTGCTCCACTACCTGGATCTCCAGGATGCAGAAAGAGCCAAGCCCAGAGAGGCAGAGATAGCCAGAGCAATAAACGAGATGACAAACCGGGTATGCGGAATGCTGGCGAGGCAGGGAGCAACTATCGGAACGTTGTATGAGCTGACCTGGATGAACCTGCCGGATAACGAAGAGGCTAGAAAGACCTTCCATTCAGCAGCAACAAATGCCAAACAGAAGATGAGAAAGAGACTGACCGACGATGAGAAGAAATTAGCTGAGAAAATGAGGAAAGTTCTGGAGCACAGTGGAGAGGAGAAGAAGTGAGCAGCAATGATGAACATGGCAAAAGGTGGATAATGCGCTCTTTAGTGGAGAGGCTGATCCACGAGATGAAAGACTACGAAGGAGCAGCGGAAGTAGTCTCTGGAGCAGGCTCAGCTTTAGCAGTGCGGGAGCAGGACATAAAGGAGAAGGTGGAGGAAGTAGAAAGAGAGCTATCGGTGGCAGCCTCATTCGGATTGCAGCAGTCACTGGAGAAGGCCCACCATGAAATAGCTGGGCACAGGGCATGGCAGGAGGAGGTCATATCAGGGCTACCAAAAGAAGACGAAAAAGCTGGATTGACAGGCCCGGTAAGGATGGCTTTTGCAAGGACAGCAGAAGCAAGAGAAAGGCTGTATATACAAGTGAAAAACACATATGCAAAGTACTTCTCCACGCCGTCATAGAGAGCGAGTAAATGGTAGTAATCAAACACAGCTACATAGCAAGGCGAGGAAGTGGCGGTAGGAAGAAAGCAATAGGGAAAGCTCTTGCCCACGTCAAATACTTAGAGCACCGCCCAGGGCGAGACAAAGAAGAAAGAGGAAGAGAGCTATTTAGCGACACTGAAGATAGGGTCAAAGGATATGAGGTCAGAAAAGAGATCCGGGAGATAGGAAATCAGAGAGTAGCTGTCCACAAATTGACACTTGCTCCGGAGATAAATCCAGAGGACAAGAAAGCCTTCACAAGAGAGGTAATGGAAGACCTTGGAAGAGCCAAAGGATATGACCTGAAGTGGTACGCAGTAGAACACACAAACACAGATCATCATCACATTCATGTAGTAGTAATGGGCAAAGACAAAAACGGAGTGGATGTAAGGCTGGATCTAAAAGACATACAGAAGGCTAGAGAGTATGGAGACCGTTACCTGGAAAGGGAGCATCCAGGCGAGTTAGAGAAAGCCAGAGAAGATCGAAAGAGACAAAAAGAAGAGCGCCGGCGGGAGTGGGAGAAGCAACGAGAACAAAGAGAAAGAGAGGGTCTAGAGCTTCCCTGGTTTCACAAGAAGATAATAAGGGAGCAGTTGGAGCCATATGAAAAGTGGCGTGAAAAGCAGGACCAGAAGCAGAAAGAGAAAGAACGGAAACAGGAAGAAAAAGAGTTAGCGAAGAGTCGAGACAAGATAGAAGCAGTCGGAAAAGACTGGACGAAAGCCAACAGCCTTGAAGAGTTAAGGGGGCTCAATGAGCGCCTCTGGGATAACTATGACGAGCGGCTGCCGAAAGGTGATTACAGGAAGCTCTGCGGTTGGATCAAAGACAAGGAGCGAGAAGTAGAGCACAAACAGCTAGACGAGAAGATTGACGATAGAGAGAAAAGCCTCTTAGAGAAAGACTTCATAGAGTATAAGGGCGAGAAGTACAGCAAGGAAGATCCATACAAGAAGCTCTCCGGACTGACCAGGGAGCTTAGAGAAAATGATGAGCGTCTGCCGTTTGAAGACTACCAAAAGCTAAGAGGCTGGGTAGAAGACCGGGACAGAAACAGGTGGCAGGGGGCTTTAGAAAAGGGCTTGGCTCAAGCCAAAGAAGAGATGAGGACACCGGAGCGGCCCAGGACGACAGAAGTGGCCGGTGGAAGAATGATAGATCCGATGCAAGCGGAGATGATGAGAAACCCGGTGGTTGGAATGTTCATGGTACAGGCTGGCATAGCCAATGAGTTAGTGAGGTCGATAGAACTTACAGACAAGCGAGACCGGCTCAAAGAAGGCAGAGAAGATTTAGAGAAGGGTTCCAAGGAACTAGAAGAAAAAGAGCGAGAGCACGACCATTCAAAGAGCCTGAAAGATTATGCGATGCCTTGGGAGAACGCCGAAGAGAAGATAAAGCGAAGTCGAGAGCGGGTAGACAAAGGGCTTGAAGAGACGAAGAAGACAGAGAAGCAAAAAGAGAAAGAACAACAAAAGCAGAGAGAGAAGCAAGAGAGGGACGACAGAGACCGGGAGTGGTTTGAGCGTGGCGGTGGCTGGGGGCGCTAGGAAATGAAGACAGGGACAATAACGATACGATTACCAGAAGACAAGATCGAGCGATTAAAAGAGCTAGCGAAGAAGCAGAATATTAGCGTTACTGAGCTATTGCGAGAGCCGATAACAACATGGCTCGACCTGGGGGCTATTGGTCAAAGCAGTAATGAAGAGGTTCTAGAGCGGATTGAGAAGCTAGACTCTAATATCCAGGGTGCTCTAATGGCTCATGCTGATCTAGGAGTGAATATCCTGAAAGCAGCTCTTGGAGCCAGGATATATGCGTGCAAGGCAGCAGAAAATGGAGACGAGGTAGTAAGTTTTATGGCAAGAGAGAAAGCCCTTACTGCCCAGGAAAGAAAGAAGTACAAGACCCAGAGGGAGAAGGAAATAGAGAAAGTAAGTGAGCAGCTACTAGCTATCATTCTGGGAATGCCACAGAGTTAGAAACTTCCAGTTTATAACTATTCAGACATTTTCGAAAAGCTCAGAGAGAGTAACTTCCATAGCTTCAGTGATGCGGACAAGGCTGGCTACAGTAGGGTTTCGAACGCCTCTTTCTATGCCACTCAAATAGACAGTGGCGATGTCAGCTTCATAAGCTAACTCTTCTTGCGACCAACCAATCTCAAGGCGAATCTGACGGATTCGCTTTCCAAGTCTTCTATTAGCTCGTTTCCC
>MDSW01180212.1_pt1 | contig 11594 bp, 8 predicted proteins | sample 811171 | NCBI WGS metagenome assembly MDSW01 (sample SAMN05326641, study PRJNA326480) | marine metagenome | isolation source: seawater | place: Atlantic Ocean: North West | collected 2012
GGTCGGGATCGACTCCCGTGAGATTGAAGAAACCTTGGACGACGACGACGAGCTCGACGTCACGCGCGTGAGCCCCGGGACGATCGACGTCGCGGTGGACGCCAACACGCTCGCGCTCCTGCGCGACGTGCGCGGCGCCGGGGGCGCGACGGGCGCGGGGTCCTCTCGCGGTGGGTCCCCGTCGTGCTCGAACTCGAACGCGGGCGGCGGCTCGCCGATCGAACGCGCGGCGGCGCTCGCCGGGTTGAACGCGTTGCGGTCGATGACGCGCGCGTTATCTCCCGCGCGGTCCGCGTCGTCGTCGCCGTCGCCGTCGCCGCGCGCGTCGTCGCCCGTCCGCGCGGGCGCGTCGACAGCGCCGAAGAAGTCGCCGTCGCCGTCGCCGCTGTCCGCGTTCGTCTCCGCGCTCGCCGCGTCCGCGGACGACGGCGGCGGCGGCGCGAACGATCGACGCGGCGCCGTTTCCGCCGCGGGGGGAATCGATTCCCCCAGTCTCGTCTCGATCGTCGCCGAGGAAGCGCGCATCGAGGCTGAGCTCTTCGGGATCGGCGAGAAGCTCACCGGCGCGGCAGTCGCAGGGAAGGAGACGGAGAAGGACGCGGAGGACGACATCGCGCAGGTGAGGGCGCTGCCGGAGTCCATGACGAAGAAACCGCCGCCGCCGCCGTCGGAGAAGGAGGAGGAGGAAGGCGCGCGGGCGTCGACTGAGGACGCGCGGGAGGAGACGTCTTCGGAGCCGCGCGCGAACGACGCCGCGCCGACGCCCTCCGCGGAGCCGAACCCTCCTCGCTCCCCCGACGACGACGACGCGGCGCCATCCTTCGGACGTCTCCCGCGCGGGACGCATCGCTCGTGGGCCAAGACGCCCACGGCGATCTCTTCCGTGCGGCGCTCGCGCGAGGACATCGACGCCGTCGTTCGCGAGCGCGACGCCGTCGTGGACGAGCTCGCGCGGCGGCTGCCGCACGAGTCCGTGCGCGCGTCGCTCGCGCTTCGACTGCGCGGGAGCGGGAGCGGTCGAAACGCGGGCGACGGTGGCGACGGTCCGGGTCCGGGGTCCGCGGCGCGGCGGCGAAAGTCGAGATCGCTGCGCGCGTCGGTGGATCGCGCGCGCGCGTCGTTGAAGACGGATGATCTCGACGCGCTCGAGCGCGACGTCCTCGACGCGGAGAGGGCGGAACTCGCGCGGCGGCGCGGCGGGCTTCGCGGCTCGTCCGGGCTCGATGCGGCGTCCGGGCTCGACGCCGACGCCGTCGCGGACGCGTTGCTCGCGTTCGCGACGCCCGCGGCGGCGGTGGCGGCGTCGGCGTCGAAAACTCCGGGCGGCGGCGGCGTTTGGCGGCGGCGCGGGCGACCGCTCGACGGCGACGTCGAGCTCGATATCGCGGCGAACGCGTCGACGTCGCGGCCGTGGAGCCGCGTCGGGAGTCGAGGCGGGAGCCGCGCGACGTCCCCGGCGCGTCGGCGCGCGATCGACGCGCTCGCGGCGGAACGCGACGCCGTCGTCGAGGAGCTCGCGCGACGCAAATCAGCGGCGGCGACGGCGACGGCGACGGCGAACGCGGACGCGGACGCGACCGCGACGACGGCGACGGAGACTTCCAAGTCACAGGACGCCGTCGCGAGCGCGACCGGGGACCGCCTCGAGGCGTGGAAAGCGCGCATGGAGCGCGAGATCGTGGATCTCCGTGCCAAGGTTGCCATCGCGGAAGCGTCAAAGGCGAACGCGTCGCCGCCGCCCGCCGCCGCTGCGCCGACCGCGACGCCCTCGAGGGACGCGGGGACGCGCGCGACGCCGCCGTCGTCGTCGCCGCCGCCGCAGCGCGAACCGTGGAAACCGTGGGGCGCGTCCGCGCCGGCGTCGCCGTCGTCGTCGCCGCTCGTCGCGGCGAAGGCGTCGCCGTCGCCGTCGCCGTCGCCGTCCGCGTCCGCCGTCGTCGAAGCCGACGCGCCGACGCCGCGCGCGCGGCTCCAACGCGAGCCGTGGAAGCCGTGGTCGAACGCCGCGCCGCCGTCGCCGACGCCGCTCGCCGCGATGGACGACTCGACGCGCGACGCGGACGCGGACGCGGACGCGAACGAGAGAGAGGACGACGCGCGAGAGGCGCCGCCGACGATGCTCGGTGACGCGACGCGCGCGACGAAGCGCGCGACGACGCCGACGCCGACGCCGACGCGCCCGAGGTCGCCGTCGCCGAAACCGAGAACGGCGTCTCCCGCGCGTAAAGCCGCGGCCGCGGCGGTGCGCGCGTACAAAGACGCGTCGCCGTCGCCGTCGCCGTCGCCGGTCGCGGTCGTCGCGGAGGCTGCCGCGACGCGCGGAGACGAGAACGCCGCAGACTCGGACTCGGACGACTCCGACGACGACTTTGGCTTCGCGTCCGTCGCCGCGATGCCGCTCCCCGGCGCGGCGCTCGGCGGCGTGCTCGCGACGTCGAAGGAGAAGAACGCCGCGGAAGCGGCTGCCGCGGCGGCGATGCGTTCGCCGTCGCCGTCGCCGTCGCCGTCGCCGTCGCCGTCGCCGAGGAGGATAACAGACGCGTCGAGGCGGTCGATGGAACGCCGCCGTCTCGCCGCGGAGGCGCCGGCGTCGCCGCCGCCGCGGACGAAATCGCCGACGCGTTCGCCTTCGCCGCGGACGAAGACGCGCGCGCTCGAGAGGAAGAACGCGGCGCCGAGCCCGAATCGGTTCGCGACGACGCCCGCCTACGCCGCGCGCGTCGTCGTCGACGTCTCCACGTCGTCCGCGTCCGCGACGCCGACGCGGACGCCGAACGACGGACGCGCGACAAACTTTTTCGGCCTTCCGATTGAACGCGAACGCGACGGCGACGCGGACTCGTCCGACGACGGCTTCGACGCGCGCGCGCTCTCGTCCCGGGCGAGATCGAAGAGGAACGACGCCGACGACGTCGCCGACGCGTGGGCGGCGGAGGCGACGAAGAGAGCGTTCGAATCGTCGGACGACGACGACGACGCGTCGGACGTCGTAGACGCGGCGTTCGCGTCGACGCCGCGTCCGTCGTCGACGCGGTCGCCGCGTCGAAGCCGTCGTCGGGTCGAATCCATCGACGACGACGACGACGACGACGACGCCGAGGACAGCGACGACTCGTTCGACTCGCGGTTCGACACGTTCGTGCGGTCGTCCGCGAAGAAGGCGTCGGCGTCGCGCGGCGAAGCGTCGTTCGAGGCGAGGGTTCTGCGGTCGCTCGGGAGCGCGTCCAAGAGCGCGTCCAAGCTTCGGAGTCGTTCGCGTTCGCGTTCGCGTGCGCCGCCGTCGCCGCCGAGCTCCGCGACGAGGAGGACCACGCCGAATCGCGCGGCGGCGAAGAGCGCGGGAGGGAGCAGCGCGGGGCGGCGACGCGCGAGGTCGCCGTCGTCGTCGCCGTCGCCGCCGCGGCGCGGCGAGGCGGAGGATCCGGAGGAGTCGTCGTTCGAGCGCGGGTTCCGGTCGTTCGCGCGCTCGTCCGCGAAGAAAGCGACGTCGTCGTCGTCGTTCGAGGCGCGGTACTTGAGGTCGTTCGCGAATCTGGAAGACGAGAGTCTCCGCGAGAGTCTCCGCGGCGGCGGGAGCGCGTCAAAGAGGGCCTTGGCGACGCCGACGCGTCCGGCGGCTCCGGCGCCGTCTCCCGCGACGTCGATCGACACCGTCGCGAGCGCGGCGCGCGACGACTCCGTCGAGAGCTCGTTCGACGAGCGGTTCCGGCGGTACGCTTCGAACCGCGGGACTTTTGGCGCGAAGACGCCGACGCCGACGACGACGCGGGAAGCCGCCGACGCGCGAGTCTTTTCGTCGGCCGCGGCGCGCCTCCCTTCGACGCCGGAGGCGGCGGCGGAGGAGGACGACGGCGGCGCGTCTTCTCCGGAGAAGGCGCTTGACGCGGCTGATGAAGTCCTTCTTAAGGATCGGCGTTCACCACGCGAACGCGGTCGTACGGGGACCGGCGTACCGCGTCGCGTGATGACGGACGACTTCGAGGCGTTCTTCGTCGACACCGGCGGCGCGGACGCGTACGACGTCGCGCTCGCGGCGGCGATCGCGCCGCCGCCGACGGCGATCGACCGACCGGGGGGAAGAGAGACGACGTCGCCGCCGCCCGTGACGGCGACGGCGACGGTGACGTCGTCGCCGTGGCGGAGGAAGATTGAAGACGCGGCGGCTGCGGCGATGCTTCGCGCGCAGATCGACGCGCGGTTCGAACGGGAGATGGCGGACTCGATCGCGGCGGCGGCTGCCGCGGCGAGCGCGGCGATCGAGGCGCGCGTCGTCGCGGAAGAGGCGGAGGAGAAGGCTTCTCACGCGCTCGCCAGCGTGGACGTGAACGCCGCGACGACGACGACGAAGGCAAAGTCGAAGAAGACGACGACGACGGCGAAGGGCGCCGCGAAGGGCGCCGCGACGAAACCGAGCGCGAAAGTGACGTCGAGCGGGTACGGGTACGGCGCGATCGCCGCGAAGAGGGCGGCGGCGACGAAGCCGCCGAAGAAGTCCACCGCGACGACGGTCGCCGCGGTCGCCGCGCCCCCCGCGGCGGCGGCGGGTTCGGCGAAGAAGAAGATCGTCAAGAGGAAGAAAACCGCCGCCGCGACGACGACGGCGACGAAGCGTCTCGAGAAGACGCGCGTCGTCGCCGCGGAGCGTCCGAGGCAGTGGCATTGAGGCGAGGAGGGATGGGTTCGCGGCGCGGCGCGGCGCGCGAAGATAGGCACACGTTAGATAGAGCTCCCCGAGCGACGCCCGACGAGGCTGCGGGCGTTTTTTACGTTTTTTATCCACTTCGGATCAAACGGCGGACAGGACGACGCGACGAACCTCTCCTCTCCATCGCGCGGCGGAGGAGGTCACACCCACCCGCCCGCCGCCTTCGCGAGCGACGCGAATGCCCTCGTCCGCGATGCCGGCGCGGATCCACGCGTCCTCCGCGCCGACGCCCGCGCCCGCGCGTCGCGTCGCGCGACCGTCGCGCCATCAGGCGGACGGCGCGCGGCGCCGACGCGGCGTCGTACCTCCGTCGCCATCCTCTTCCCCGTCCTCCTCCGTCGCCGGCCCTAAACCTCTCCGGAGCGTCCCCAACGGCGGCGAGGCCGCGGCGTCGACGGCGTCCAACGAGCCGGGCCGCCCCGTGGGGAAACCCCCGCCGCTGCGCGTCGCGATCGTCGGCGCGGGGCCGTGCGGGCTCGTCACCGCGATCGCGCTCCGAAAGTTTGGGATCGACGACGTCACGATCTTCGACCGGTACCCCACGGTGCGGCCCGCGGTCGGCGCGGCGTTCAACCTGAACGGCGGCGCCGCGATCCTGGATAAGCTCGGCCTCGGGAAGATCTTCAGAGACCTCGCGAACCCGATGACGCGCGTCCGAGCGCGGCGCGTCGGCGGCGATCGAATCACGCTCATGGATCTGAACGTGCCGAAGATGATCATGGACGATCCCGTCGCGTCGACGACGCTGACGTCCTCGGAGCACCTCCCCGAGAACCTCCCGAGGGAACTTCGGGACGAGAGGGACGTCCTGTGCGGGACGGTGATGCGCGCGGATCTGTTGGAAGCGTTGAGTGAAACGCTCCCGGAGGAGACGTTATCCGGACTAGGGAAGGACGTGACCGGCGCGGAGACGTTGCCCGGCGGCGGCGCGAGGCTGCTCTTCGGGAACGGCGAGAAGAGCGACCGGTTCGATCTCGTCGTCGGCTGCGACGGGATTCGATCGAAGATACGAGAGTCCATGCCGGGGATCGGACGGTCGGGGGCGAAATACGGCGGGATACGCATCCTCTTCGGCGTCACCGGGGACGCGACGCCCGAGACGTCGTCGGCGAGGAGAGAGGGGGAGCGAGGGGAGGCGCACCAGTGGTTCGGAGACGGGTGTTACACCCTGGTCTTCACCGGCGGAGGGGAAGGACGCAAGCGCGATAACGTCGCCGTGTGCGTCGCGGACGACGGTGGGGTCACGAAGCGCAGAGACGAGAACGCGGGGTGGCTCAAGATGGGATCCGTCGACGACGTCGACGACGACGCCGACGCCGCCGCCGCCGACGAGAGAGGCCGATCGAACCGGGCGTCGAACGCGATCGCGAGAGAGGAGGTCATCGCGACGATGGAGCGGTACGGCATGCCGAGAGAAGCGATCGACGTCGCGGCGTCGTGCGAGCGGTTTTTCGACATCGGCGTGCACTACCACGACCCGATACCGTCGTGGAGCGACCCCACCGGAAGCCTCGTCCTCGCGGGCGACGCGTGCCACGCGATGCCGCCGTTCTTAGGCCAGGGCGCGAACCAGGCGTTTCAAGACGCGTACGTGCTCGCGAGGAACCTCAGCGCGGTGCGAAGCAGCGGCGGGAAGAGCCTCAGCGGCGCGTTCGAGAGCGTCAAGGCGGCGATGGACGCGTACGAGGCGACGCGGAAGCCGTCGACGACGAGGATCATGCAGAGTTCGCGGGTCATCGGCTTCGTGGAAACGGGGAGCGGGCCGGTCGCGTTCGTCAGGGACGTCGCGTTCGCGGGGCTGGGCGCGACGGGGCTCGTCGGGAAGATATTTCTTCAGAACGCCTCGCTCGCGATAGGCGAGGAGGACTAGTGGTGGGACCGCCCACGCGACTCGGTCGCGGAGTAGAACGACAAGAAGCAAACAAACACAGCAAACAAACGCGAAAATCACGCAAGCAAAACACTCGACGACGCGAAGAGACCGGGGGACGCGATTCGACTCGACTCGACCCCCCTCCGCGACGCATCGCATCACGCCGCCGCGACGAGCGCGAGCGCGTCCTCCACGGTCGCGCACTTCTTCAGCGCGTCCACGTCCACCTTCGGGCACCTCTCCGCCGCGGACTTCACGACGTCAACCTCCTCGCCGTCGCCGCTCTCGAGCATCGCGCCGACGAGCGTCGTCCCGTCTGATGAGGATCGTTCCGTACGAGCGAACCGAACGTCGGGGTGGAGTTCAAAGGCTTCAGAAGCGGAGTTGAAAGGCAACGAGGTATGTGCGTCGGGATTGAAACCGAGGGACCCTGGGCGGAGAGAGACGCGCGCCGGGAAACAAAAAGTCCTCAAGACACGGCGTTCACCACGCCGACGCGGTCGTATGGGAACCAGTCTGAGATATATAGAACGCGCCCGAGGGATCGATCCACGCGGCGAAGAGCTTCGGGCGCAGCTCGCCGACGACCACCACCTCCGCGCCCTCTGGCTGCGCGCCGTAAAACACCCACGCCACCTTCCGCTCGCTGCCGGCGTGCTCGAACACCCGGCTGTAGAAGTACGGCAGGTAGTCGTACGTCTCCGCGGACGACGGTTCGAGGACAGCCTTCGCGGCGTGCGCGGCGGAGGCGCGCGCGTGCGCGACGTGTTCCATCCGACTGAGGGTCGCGTCGGGGTGAAGTTCAAAGGCGTCAGTTGACGTTGAAAGGCGTCGAGGGCGGGGATTGAAACCGAGGGATGGGCGGAGAGAGACGCCGGGAAAAGTCCTTAAGGATCGGCGTTCACCACGCCGACGCGGTCGTATGGGGACCAGTGTGCAATAGAACGCGCCTGAGCGCGCCGCCGGCGCGTTTCAGCGGAAACGCGGCGACGTCGCCGATGGCGTACACGCTCTTCGGTTCGATCCCCTCGCCGGACGCGGCGAACGTGCCGTCGACGGCGATGCCCCCCGTCGGCGCCGGCGCGGCGGCGAGCCGCGCGAACGGCTCGATCGGCGCGCCCGCGCCGACGCCGATGACGACGACGTCGCACTCGAGCGTCGCGCCGCCGTCGAGCTGAGGGTCGCGTCGGGGTGGAGTTCAAAGGCGTCAGTAGGAGTTGAAAGGCGTCGAGGACGGGGATTGAAACCGAGGGATGGGCGGAGAGAGACGCCGGGAAAAGTCCTTAAGGATCGGCGTCCACCTCGCGAACGCGGTCGTATGGGGACCAGTGCAAATACCTCGACGCCGGCGGCGCGGCCGTCGTCGCCCGCGATGATTTTGGCAACCTTCGCGCCGCGATGAAACGTCGTCCCCTTGGCTTCGTACAGCTTCTCGTACTTCTCCGCGATCTCGCGCGTCCACAGCCTGGACATGATATGCGGTTCCATCATCACGACGCGCGGCGAGAGCCCGCGCGTCGCCAACGCGGCGGCGACTTCCAATCCGACGTACCCTCCGCCGATGACGACGGACCCCTTCGCGCAGCCGTCCATCGCGTCGCACAGCGCGAGCGCGTCCGCGACGTCGCGGACGCGGTGCACGCCCGGGAGGTCGCCGCCGATCGCGCTCGGGAGCTTCAGCGCGGTGCAGCCGATCGCGACGACGAGCTTATCGTACGAGTACGACTTCCCCGCGTCGGTGACGACGGTCTTTTCTTCGAGGTTCGCGTCCACGACGCGCGTCCCTAGGATGACCTCCACGCCGTGCGTCGCGTACCACTCCGCGGTCTGCCGCTCGCCGCCGCCGCCGACGCTGGTGTGGAACCCGGGCAGGCGCGCGGGGGACTCCGCGTGAAGGAACGCCTTCGTGAGCGCGGGGCGCTCGTACGGGAGGACGTTCTCGGCCGCGATCATCGTGAGCTCCGCGCCTCTTCCCGCGGCCACGACCGCGCGAGCGAAGTAGCCCGCGGCGTTGCCGCCGCCGACGAGGACGATCTTCTTCGCGATCGCGGACATCTCTGAGGTTGGGGCGGCGTGAGGCGCGTTCGAGTTGTCCGGGGGTCTCTGCGTGCGCGCGCGCGCGAGGGAGTGCGGCGGCGTCGCGCGGCGTTTCGGCGTCGTCGTCGTCATCAGATGCACTGACGTCGACAGCAGTAGCGCTGACGTCGAAGCGTCGGACGAGTACTCGTACTACGACCGAGGGACGAAGCGACGCGCGCGAGGAGGACGGCGGGCATCGCGACGACGCGCGCGGCTGCTCGGCGGTGGACCGCGCGCGCGAGGATCACCGCGGTGCGACGCGGAGGTCGTCCGCGTTCGGTCGCCGAGCATCCCTCGGACGCGCCGAGAAGGGACGAACAGAAGTCGCGGATCGGACGAAGAGATCGATCGTCTCGCGCGATCTCGCGTCGTCGCTCATCGTTTGAAACGATGCTGCGGGCGTTCGCGCGCGGCGCCGCGCCGCGGATGACGCGCGCGGCGCCGCGCGCGCCGCCGTGGACGACCCCGCGCGTCGTCGTCGCGCCGTCGCCGTCGCCGTCGCCGCCGCGAACGTTCGTCTCGATGCCGTCGGGGCCCGCGCCGAACCCCGCGGCGTGGCTGAGAGAGCGACTCGACGCCGCGAAGGCCGCCGCGACGACGCGACTCGACGCCGCGACCGCGGCGAAGGACGCCGCGACGCTCGCGGCGAAGCGCTCCCTCCGCGCGAACCTCGCGCTCGTCGTCGGCCCGCGCGCGGCCGCGACGCTGCTCGACGGCGGCGGCGGCGTCGCGTCGTTCGCGCCCTCGTCCGTCGCGCGACGCGCGCTAGATCGATCGCGCGCGTTCGCGTCGCGGCACGCGACCGCGCTGACGACCGCCGCGGGCGCCGCCGCGACGCTCGTCGTCTACGGCGTCGTCTCCAGCGCGACGGCCGCGCTGTCGCCGGTCCTCGCCGGTCATCGCGCCGCCGGAGGGTGGGACGCGCGCGCGGAGGCGACGACGCTCGCGCTGAGCGGCGCGTGCGTCGCCGCGGGGTGGACGTTCGTTCGACGCCGCGGCGCCGTCGACGCGGAGCGCGTGGTGTCGCTCGCGATGCGCAAGCTGGAGGCGCACGCGGGGGTCAGAGAGGTCCTCGGGCACCCGCTTGTGGCGTCCGAGGCGAGGGCGGTCGCGTTCACGGGGGGGAAGTGGACGAGACGCGCCGCGGGGGGCGGCGCGCCCGGCGGCGCGTCGGATCGATTCGGATTTGGATTTGGATTCACGAAAAACGCGTCGTCGTTCGCGTTGTCGCTGCCGACGTGGCGGCCGCGGAAAATCCACGCCGCGTGGACGGTCCGCGGCGCGAGGAAGTCCGCGATCGTGACCGTGGACGCGAAGCGCGCGAACGGCGCGTACCGGTTCAACCTCGTCGCGGTGGACGTCGCCGCGGACGACGGCGGCGGCGAGCATCGCGTCTACGTCGAGGGCGGTCCGGCTGACGACGCGGGGGGAGAACAAGACGCGGGGGAAGACGAAGACGGAACGTCGATCGTCACCGTCGCGCGCGCGCTGCGAGCGCCGCTGCGGAGCGTCTCGTCCGAGGCGTACGAGCGACACCAGGCGGCGGAGGAGGCGAGGGAGGCGGCGGCGCGGAGACGGCGACGGGAGGACGACGCGGCGCGAGCGGCGCCGAGACGGATTGACGACGGCGGCGGACGGTGGCCCGCAGAGCGTTTCTTCGACGCGATCGCGGGGGCGGCGCACCGAGCGAGGATGGCGTTCGGGAAGGCGGCGCGGAGCGCGCGAGGAGTGGGGGCAGCGCGCGCGGACGCGGTCGCGAAAGGGTCGCGATGACTCGACTTGACACATTTTAAGATATGTAGGATGCTAGATGATCGACGCGTCACCCGCCCCCGCCCTCGCCCTCGCCCGCCTCGAACGTCAAGAACGCGTCGTTCCTGTGCGCGGCGAACGGCTCCATGCGCAGCGCCGCGGACGCGACGTCGCCGTCGCGCCGTATCCGCGCGATCAGGCACTCCAGCGTCGTGAAGTTCGCCTCCGGCCGCACGTACCCGACGACCGTCAGCCGCAACTCGACGTCGTAAAAGTCTGATGAGGGCCATTCCATACAAAATAAGTTCACCGGTCATACAGTTGAAAGGGGACGCGATCAAATGTTGAAACCGGGCGATGGGTGAAAAACGTTTGTATAGCAGAACGCACCTGACTCGAACTCGTGCAGCAGCCACGGCTCGATCGTCTTGCGCGCGTTATCGAAGAACGGGTTCCACCCGATGGACATGACCATGTCGTAGATGCGACCCCCCGGGAGCGCCGCGTGCCCGAAATAGATCCCCGGCGCGAGCGCGTCCGACTGCGGGGCCGTTCCGCGCGAAGAAGCGACGTCGGTCGGGGTAAAGTCGAAAGGCGTCAGCTATCAGTCGGAGTCGTTGAAAGGCGTCGAGGCGTGTCGGGATCGAAACCGCGGCGTGGGGGCAGAGAGACGCCCGCCGGGAGAGAAAGTCCTTAAGGAATGAAGTTCACAACGCGAGCGCGGTCGTATGGGGACCAGTGTAACCTGCACCTGCAGTTTCAGCGGCGTCGCGTCCAGGTTCGCCGTCGGAATTCCCAAAACCTTCGACCCTCGCCCGAACCCCTTCACGACCGGCCCCCCCACGCGCACGATCTCCGGCAGCGGCAGCACCGGGTCGAGCAGCGTCTCGTGCGCGATCCAATCGCTCCGCATGTCGCACCGCGCCGCGAGCGACGACCCCGCGGGCAAGAACGCCGCGAAGTCCAGGTCGTACAGCGAAGAGATCACGACGTCGGCGCCCGCGTCGACGTACAGATCGTCCCTCTTCGCGATGGACGGCACGGCGACGACTGAGGGTCGCGTCGGGGTGAAGTTCAAAGGCGTCAGTTGACGTTCAAAGGCGGCGAGGGCGGGGATTGAAACCGAGGGATGAGCGGAGAGAGACGCCGGGAAAAGTCCTTAAGGATCGGCGTTCACCACGCCGA
>MDSW01203098.1_pt1 | contig 11594 bp, 8 predicted proteins | sample 811171 | NCBI WGS metagenome assembly MDSW01 (sample SAMN05326641, study PRJNA326480) | marine metagenome | isolation source: seawater | place: Atlantic Ocean: North West | collected 2012
TAGTGCTAACTTTAAATTATCAGCATCATCATTGAGCTTAATTCTCTCTAATTCAGTTAATTTTTGAGCATATTCTATCGAATAATTTTCTATATTTGTTTCATCACGATTTGAAAGTATGTTTAATTCTTGCGTAATTGCATCATAGCCATTCAAGTAGTAATTATTATCACTGTAAGAATTAAATTCTATTGATGGATCATTTTTACTGCTAGAACTCTCAACTACTATTTCATTCGATATATTCTTATCATGAGTTTTGATTCCTAATGCCAAAGCAATTTTTTTTTGTTCTTCTAAAAAGACTTGCTTCTGTTTTTTTTCGAGATTAAATTTTTTTTCTAGAACAAGAAGTTCTTTTCCCAGTAAGTTAGTAGATCTTTCTTTTGAAGAGAGAATACTTGACACTGCATTATTAAGCGTAATTAATAAATCATTATAAATTTTTTGATTTATATCTACAATAGCTTGACTTAACGAGTCTATATATAGGGCTCTGTCATCTATATTAAATTGAAATTGCAACTTATCTGTATCTAATAATTCTTTTCCTGATTTAATTTTAATTCCTTTAACAATATTTATTGCTTGATTCTTAGCTGTAGGTTCAGAGAGTGAATTTTTTTTAATTAATTCTTTTTCAAATCTATTTAGTAATAAACGATAATTAAGCATCTCATATTTAAAACTTTCTTTTAAATATTCTCTATTAAAAAGATTACTACTATTTTTATTCTCGTTCAAAAATTCTGCATATTCATTTACAGCAACATTTATACCTGAAAATTTAGAAATATCTTTAGCGCTAATTGCATTTATATCAATTTCAGCCGTAACCTTTTTTTCTGTAAAATAAATATACAATAAGCCAACTATGAAGAAGATAAGAATTGTTAATGCAATTAATTTTATATTATCTATTAAAAGATTTATTATTGAATATATATCAATATTTTCGTTAGTTTCTATATCGTTATTACTCACTTAGCTTCATTCCTTTTTTTTATAAAACGTTTATACTTTGGCCAATCATCTTTTGATATGATATACCCGATACATTTCCTGGAATTGCATTTGCATTTGTGGTCTTTATAATCATCCTTGTCAAAATCATAACCATAATCGTAATTTAACTCCTGCCCTTTTTTAATATTTTTTAATGATGAAATCCATATCTTTCCTCTAATAATATCCACCTCACAGTTCGGATCACATGAATGATTAATATATCTAGCTTTATTGTATTTAAATGACCCGTCAATATCATATTTTTTATTTAACTCAAAGATGTATACAGACCCTGTTGTTTTCGAATTTAAGTACCTATTTATTCTTTCAGCTGATCTTTTGTCACCCTCAGATTTTCTAATCTTTTCACCAATATATTCAATAATCTTGTTGCCCTTAGGTATGTCCTTAGTTGCAAAAACTCCATTTCCATGAACTTTTGATTTTTTAACTTTCCACATCAGTATCATTTTAATGTAATTCAAATAAAAATAAATCTATTTGGAATGATAAATATGTAAAAAAAATCCTAATGGTAAGAAATAAATAATATTTATCCAATTATTGAAAAAATTTAATGATGGTATGAATGGCCATAAAGTTAATAAGATAGCCAATATTAAGCATAATTTATAATCATCATGTAAACTTTTTTGGTATTTATAGAATTTAATATACATGAACTCTTTCAACAGAAAAATTATTGATGAGATTAAAAACAGAAATCCAATAATACCTGTCTCAGCTAATAACTGTGCATAAGTATTATGAGGGTGTGTAGAGCATGAATATTTATTATGGAAATAATCACTCTTATCACACAAATTTCTATAATTATTAGGTCCAACGCCTATAATTGGAGAATCCTTAAACATATTGAACGCAGTTATAACTTGGCTTTCATGTTGCTTTGAAAAGAATATAATTCGCTCACTTTCACTATTTGTTCCAAACTGCTCAAGTGTTTTGTCGATATTGCGCTCTTTAATATTAGGAAAAAAAACTGATATTGAAATAATTACGATGATTGACAAAAAAAAAGTAATGATGCGTATAACTTTGAAATAAGAAACAAATAAAATAATAAACAATGTCGAGATAATCATTAAATACAAAGCTGTTCTCTCTCCAGATAAAAAGATGATTGTGTCTATTAAAATATACATTAAAGAAACAGCGAGTATTTGATGATTTTTTCTTTTTGAGGTAAATATTACTAATGCCAACAATAAAGGAAATATCCTTGATAAATAGCCCCCGAGAATGAGTTTATTATCGAAAGTAAGTGTTAATCTATCTGGATGATATGTCGAAAATCCAAAAAAATTTGCTCCATGATAAAATTGATAATATCCATTAATAATAGCAATTGTAAATACCAACGCTAAAAACCATGTAAAAATATTTAAAAAATTTTTTGAATGATCAATAATATACCATACTGCTAGTGAAAAAATTATAAATCTAAAATAAAATAAAGATGACTTTAAAGAAAAAATTATGTTATCTGATAATAAAGATGAAAATACCAAGAATAAATAGAAAGTAAAAAAAAAATAAAAAAATTTATTATTAAAGTATTTTTTTAAATTTTGAGTTCTTAACTTAAACAAAAATACTATTGCAACTATTGATACAGATAAATCTGGCAAAAAAGGACCACTTAATAATGTAAGAGGAATTCCAAGTATCAAAAAATAAAGAACATAATCTGAGTATGAAAGTTCTTTAAATGACATCATTCTTATTTAATTTTACCGGTTTATTATCACTTGAATTAATTTTTTTTAAATAGATCTCTTGTAAAAACTTTTTGTGACACATCATTTAACTCATCGCTAACTCTATTAGCGACGATAATTGATGCCAATTCTTTGAATTTATTTAAATCTTTCATTACCTCACAACCTAAAAAAAAATTTTCTGAAAATAGAGGCTCATAAATAATCATTTTCAGTCCTTTTGATTTTAACTTTCTGACAATTGACTGAACTGAACTTGTTCGGAAATTATCTGAGCCTGATTTCATAGTAAGCCGGTAAAAACCAACAATGTCTGGATTTTTACCATGTATCAGTTCAGTAATAAAGTCCTTACGGGTTTGATTTGAGTCAACAATCGCTTGAATTATATTGTTTGGTACGTTTTCATAATTAGAAAGTAATTGCTTTGTATCTTTTGGTAAACAATAACCGCCATAACCAAATGATGGATTATTATAGTAATTGCCTATTCTTTTATCGTAACAAACTCCATCAATCACTACTTTAGGGTCTAAATTTTTTTGTGCGCAAAAACTGTCTAATTCATTAAAAAAAGAAATTCGCATGGCTAAAAAAGAATTTGAAAATAGTTTTATTGCCTCTGCTTCATCGTTTGAACACATAATAATAGGAACTGGTGATTTTTTAGTATTTGCAATTTCATAAAGTAATTCAGTAAATTTTTTTGCAGTTTTATTATTTCCTCCAATTATAATTCGTGATGGCTCGAGGTTATCTTCTATTGCCGTACCTTCTCTTAGAAATTCTGGAGAGAAAAAAATATTATCATATGAAAAATGATTTCTTAGTTTATTTGTAAAACCTATTGGTACAGTGGATTTAATAATGATTGTACATGATTTATTTATTTCTAATATTGACTTTATCGTTTCTTCAACTGTTGCAGTATTAAATTTGTTTGTTTTTTCATTATAGTCTGTTGGAGTAGCTATTATTATATAATCAGCATTATTAAAAGACTCTAATTTACATTTTGAAGCATTTAAATTATATCCATTTTTTTTGATGTAACTATCTAATCCTTCGTCAAATACTGGAGCTTTTTTATTATTTATTGAGTCGACTTTTTTATAATCAATATCATAAATTAATACTTCATTATATTTGGATAGTAAAAGAGCAAGTGTAAATCCGACATATCCTGCGCCAACTACAGCTATTTTCATTTTAATCCCTTTTCTTTGAGAAATGATTTATAGGTGTATGCAATTCCATCCTCTAAATTCATTGAGGGTACAAAACCAATATCTTTTATTAAGCTCACATCCAATAATTTTTTTGGTGTTCCATCAGGCTTAGAAATATCGAAATCAACTTTTCCATTAAATTTTACAATTTTTGCGATTAATTTTGATAATTTCCTGATAGATATATCCTCTCCATAGCCGATATTTATATGACTTAACTTTTCACTTAATAGGCTACTATATTTCCTCTTGCTTAATTGCAGAACTAATAAACATGCTTTTGCAAGATCGTCTACAAAAAGAAATTCTCTCTTTGGTTTTCCAGTCCCCCATATTATTACTTTTTGCTTGTTCTTAGTTTTACCATCATGAAACTTTCTAATTAGTGCTGGTATTACATGACTATTATTTAAATCATAATTATCACCAGGACCATATAGATTTGTGGGCATTACAGATCTAAAATCAGTATTGAACTGTTTGTTATAGTATTGACATAGTTTTATTCCAGCTATTTTTGATATTGCATATGCTTCATTTGTTTCTTCTAATTTTCCTGATAATAAATCTTCTTCTTTAATTGGCTGCTTATTTAATTTTGGATAAATACATGAGCTGCCTAGGAATAATAATCTCTTTACTTTATATAAGTATGCAGCGTGAATAACATTGTTTTGTATCATTAAATTGTCATAAATAAATTCTGCAGGATACTTGCTGTTAGCTAGTATACCACCTACTTTTGCTGCAGCAATTATAACTAAATCTGGCTTTTGACTCTTAAAAAATGATAGTACATTTTTTTGTGATCTAAGATCTAAGTTTGTACGACTGGCGGTTATAATTTTCAAATTTTTGTATTTTTTGCTAATATAATTTTTTATTGCTGAGCCAACCATTCCTCTATGGCCAGCTATAAACACTGATTTATATTTTTTTAAGTTATTTTTAGGCATGAATAGATCAAGAAATTTAGATTTGACTAACTAAAGAAGCTGATTTTGCCTCTTTTAAATCAGTATCAATCATTTCAGTTACCATTTCTTCAAGTGTTATGCTTGGTTTCCAATTTAGTAATTTTTGTGCTTTATCCGAATTACCTAATAATGTGTCTACCTCCGCTGGTCTGAAATATTTTTCATCAACAGCAATAATTATATCACCTTTTTTTATTTTGGGAGTAATGTTGATGTTAAATTTTGAGACGACAGCTCTTTCATTTGTGCCAGAGCCCTCCCAATTTACTTTTAATTCTAATTTTTCTAATGATAAATTTATAAAATCTCTAACAGAAACTTGTTGACCAGTTGCTATTACAAAGTCATCAGGTTTTTCTTGTTGTAATATTTTCCATTGTAGCTCAACATAATCTTTAGCATGCCCCCAATCTCTTTTTGCTTCCAAGTTACCAATTTTAAGAATTTTTTCTAATCCATAAGCTATTCTTGATAATCCTCTTGTAATTTTCTTTGTTACAAAGGTTTCTCCTCTTCTCGGTGACTCATGGTTAAACAAGATACCATTACAAGCAAACATACCATATGACTCTCTGTAGTTGACTGTAATCCAATATGAAAAGAGTTTTGAAACAGCATAAGGGCTTCTAGGATGAAATGGTGTGAGCTCATTTTGAGGAATCTCTTTTACTAAGCCATATAATTCAGATGATGAAGCTTGATAAAATTTTGTCTTATTTGTTAGCCCCGCCTGTCTAATTGACTCAAGTAATCTTAAAGTGCCCAGTGCATCCACATCAGCAGTATAAAGTGGAATTTCAAAAGATATACCAACATGTGACTGAGCTGCTAAGTTATAAATTTCGTCTGGCTGTATTTTCTCTACTAATCCCCTTATGTTACTACTATCTGTTAAATCTCCATAATGTAGGTAAAATGGCTTGGCCTCATCTAAATATCTTTCATAAATATGATCAATTCTTTGAGTATTAAATGAAGAACTCTTTCTTTTTATTCCATGTACCTCGTACCCTTTTTCAAGTAAAAACTCCGATAGATATGATCCATCTTGTCCGGTTACACCTGTTATTAAAACTTTCTTCATTGATTATGTGTTTATTTGTTATTTATTATTAAAATTTATTACAAATTTAATTTAGTTTTTTAAATATAAATTTTTCTGTTAATTTTACCTTATTATTACAAAGGAATTTTTTCAATAATATAAAAATTATTTTTAAATAATTTCATTATGATTATTGCCTAGAAATAATCCAATTACCAAGAACAATACAATCCATATTAGTTCTTAAAAATGTATTAAGTGCTTCCTCAGGTCTGCACACTACAGGTTCATTTTCATTAAAAGACGTATTTAATAATATTGGTACTCCAGACAATTTTTCAAACTCAGATATTAGCAAATAGTAAATATTATTTTGTTCATTTTCAACAGTTTGTAATCTTCCCGATCCATCAAGGTGGCAAACTGCCGGAATAATTTTTCTTTTACTTTCTTTAATCTGAAAAACTTTCATCATAAATGGCACATTATCGTCTTCTTCAAACCAGTCTTTTACCTTCTCTCTTAATATTGATGGTGCAAAGGGCCTAAAGGACTCTCTTCTCTTAATTTTTGAATTAATAATATTTTTCATCTCTGGATTACGTGGATCACATAAAATAGATCTATTACCAAGTGCTCTAGGACCCCATTCCATTTTCCCTTGAAACCAACCAACAACATGTCCTTCAAAAATTTTTTTTGCTATCGTACTGCACAGCTCAGTCTTCTCTTCAATTTTTTTAATACTTAGAACATTTTTTTTGAAAATATCCTTTTTTTCATTTAAAATTTTTTGAATTTCCTTATTTTCAAATGAAGGTCCCCAATATGCGTGCGCCATTGACAAACTTTTATGATCTGCACCATTTTCAATTGCTGTTTGAAATGCAGCTCCTATAGCGCCACCTGCATCACCTGCAGCGGCCTGAATATAGGCTTTTCGAAATTTCGTATTTCTATAAATTTTGCCATTTGCAACTGAATTCATTGCACAGCCGCCAGATAAAGTTAATCTTGGTATTTTGTATTTTTCATATGCCTTATTTAAATAGTTAAAAAATAATTTTTCATATGTTGATTGAATTGAGTAAGCAAGGTCCTTATGACATATTTTTAATTCTTCCTCCTTATGCCTAGGGGGAATTCCTAAATGATTTTCTAAAGTTTCTTTTTTAAATAAATTTCCCATAGTTGGGCTTCCTCCATCCCATTTAAATTCAATATCTTCATTGTGATGTCTGAAAAAATTTAAGTTTAACTTATAATTTCCATTATTTTTTAAAATAAAAAGTTCAAGTAACTTTTTTTCAAAAGTTGGTTGGCCGTACGGGGCTAAACCCATGACTTTATATTCATCTCCATAATGATTAAAACCTAAATATTGAGTTAAACTTTGATAGAAAATGCCTAAAGAATGCGGAAAGTAAATTCTATTTTTAATCTTTATATCCTTAGCAATACAAATTGCGGTTGCAGTACTTGAAAAGTCACCAAAACCATCCACAGATATTCCAAGTGTTTCGTCAAATGGTGAAGCAAAGTGACCAGAGGCAAGATGACATAAATGATGCTCTACAAATTTTATCTCACCTTTAAAAATAGAGCCCACAAAATAATTACTCAAATCGTTACTTAAATTATATCTTTTCTTTGTATTTAAAATCCTTGAGGTAATCGATTTAATTTCAGGTTTATATTTTATAGTATGTAAGAACTTTCTTAGAATATTTTTATAAGGATTTGTATTAATTGCGATGATATCAATGTCTTCTAAATTTAAATTTGCCTCTTTAAGACAGAACTTAATTGATAAGTGCGGGAACCCAGCCCAATGTTTTATTCTATTAAATCGCTCTTCCTCTGAAGCAGCTATAAGTCTGCCATCTTTAATGATGCATGCTGACGAGTCTCCATGATATGCGTTAAGTCCAATAATATTCATTTCATGCAATGCTGATAAGTTTTTTTAATTAAATTATGTTTTAGTAGTAATTTTAATTGATATCAATTTATTTCTAAAAAATGATATCGATTCTAATAAATTTAAAATATATTAAATAAACAAAATTTCTGCTGATTTTAAATTTTTTAGATAATGATTGAAAGAAGAAGTGAAATAGATGGGCTAAGAGCAATAGCAATTGTACCAGTAATTTTATTTCACGCAGGGTTTGATACTTTTAAAGGTGGCTTTATAGGTGTAGATATTTTTTTTGTTATAAGCGGTTACCTAATAACAAATATAATTCTGAATAATATCAAAAACAATGAGTATAACTTTTTTAGCTTTTTAGAGCGAAGAGCAAGAAGGTTATTGCCAGCTTTACTTCTTGTATCAGTTGCAATACTTCCATTCGCCTGGACAATTTTTCCTCCGAAACAACTTTTAACATTTAGTGATAGCTTACTTAGTGTTGTCAGCTTTAGTTCAAATATTTTTTTTTGGAGGGAGCACAACTATTTTAATACATTATCTTCTTTAAAACCTCTTCTTCATACTTGGAGTCTGTCGGTAGAATGGCAATTTTATTTTCTTTTTTCAATATTTGTACTTTTTTATAACAAGATCAAAGTTAAATATTTTATTTCCATAATTATTATTTTTTTTATTCTAAGCTTTATTTTTGCGGAATGGACTTACTATTATTATTCAACAGCTGGGTTTTATTTGATTTTTTCTAGGGGATTTGAAATTATAGCAGGAATTTTACTAGCATTTTATTCGAATAATAAAAAAAACAGACTCAGCAATAATCATGTTGCGGCTTTCCTGAGTCTTTTAGGATTAGTAATTGTTGTTAGTTCCATTTTCTTATTTGATGAGTCTATTGCATCTCCTAATCACTTTAATCTTTTGACAGTAATTGGAGTTATTCTCATATTATATTTTACAATAGATGGGAATATTACTCATAAAATCTTATCAAACTACCTACTAGTTTCACTTGGCTTGATAAGTTATAGTTTATATTTATGGCACCAACCATTATTTGCTTTCGCCAAATATTATAATATTGTTTCTCTATCTAGTTTTGAAAAAATATCAATATTATTTTTATCGCTTATTTTATCAATAGTAACTTATTTTCTAATAGAGAGGCCTTTTAGAAATAAGTCATTAATTACAAGAAAACTATTTTATCTTTTTCTAGTAATTTTATTATTCATTTTAATATTTTTTAGTATACATATTAGAATATCAAATGGATCGATTGAAAGATTTGATGTGATTAAACAAAATGCTATTACTTCGGCTGTTACTTCGAATAAGCAGTACTGGTACTGCTCTGATAATGTTGATTTATTAGATGTTCCCTATGATGGTACACTTAAATGTTTAGATGAAACAAAAAAAGTTAGTTGGGTATCATTTGGAGATAGTCAAATTGTAGATATATCTTTTCAGTTCTCAAAATTGTTAGAAAATAGAAATGAAACATTAAAGATGTATGCATATGCTGGATGTCTTCCAAATTTAGTGATTAAAGAAAATAATAAATGTAATCGTTGGGCTAGAAAAAGTATAAAGGAGATTAACGATAATGAAATTATCAAAAATGTAATTATCACTTTTAGACTTCATTACTATTTATTTGGTGAACAACTAGAAATATATCCTAAAATGCCAGATAAAAATACTTCTGAGTATAGATCTGAAATTTGGCAGTCATACTTAGAAATTATAAATAGTTTCGTGAATAGTGGAAAAAATGTTTATCTTGTATTGCAGATTCCTGAAGTTAAATCTGAAATTCATCAATTATTTCAGCTCGTAGATAATGAAAATAAATATGTAGAGAGTGTTAGTATTGATTGGTGGAAAAAAAGAATCAATTACTACACTGAAAGGAATGAAGAAATACCTGATAAAATAGTGATTATTGATCCTGCAGATGAGTTTTGTGGAAAAGATTCATGTTTTGCGATTAAGGATGGGAAATCTCTCTACCTCGATGCTGGTCATTTGTCAGGACATGGAGGACAAATAATTGCAGATATGATATATAACAGTTTAATTGAATAATAGTTTTGACATCTTGATTTCTGAAGTGCGTGGAATAAACGTGCCTCTAATATTCTCACTAATGTTAGTTAGTTCGCCTACATAAATTTTTTTTCCATTAGTATACAAATCAACTCTTATAAATCCCTCAAAATGCTTACTTAAACGTCTTGAAATGGAGATCATTTCTTTTAAATTTGCAGGTTTTTTAAGTTTCTTTTTTGAGAGAGGATATATCAAAGAGAAATTTAAATCTTTCCATTCTAAGTCATAAAATTTTCTTTTATGATCAGAAAATCTATCTTCGTCAACTTGAATAAGTTTTGGAATTCCATTAAAACAAAAAAATTTATAATCTGAAATATCGGTCTTCTTAAAAATTAATGGCTCAACTATTATTTTTGGTTTTAGAAATTTATAATTTGCTTCACGACCTAGGTCATAATAATTAAGTGAAAACCATTTTTTGATCTCAACTTTATAAATTTTTGAATTATTTTTTTTAAATATAACTCTTCCACTAGCATGGGTTGGCTTGATACAGCAATTTTTTGGAAATTCATAGCTATCTATTTCTTTTATATTTCTAATAATTGAGATCGTTGGAACATTATATTTGTCTCCAATTATAGACTTTACAAAATACTTTAAGAACTCTTTGTCAGTAACAAAGACTCTCAAGGGACTAATTATTTCATTACTTGTTTTAAATTTAAATAAATAATCATTAAATTTAGTTTTATCAAATGGAATTCTTTTGTGCTTATAGACAAATAAGAAAAATGTGTGAAGGTAATCTCCTATTTTATTCTTTGGAAACCAATTTATCATAATTCATGCATTGTATTTACATACTGATAGGCACTATAATGTTTTCGAGCAGCTATTTTTGTATCAAGCTTAGTTTTTACTAATTTTCTCGCCGCAATACCAATCTTTTCTCTTTTCTTTTTATCTTTAATTAACATTAGGATCAATTTTTCTACCTTATCAATCGCATGATGTTCATATACATATCCATTTGAACCGTTTTTTATTAATTTGCTTACATCGCCAACATTAGATGTGATTACTGCTTTTTTCATCGACATGGCTTCATATAGTGACATTGGTCCAGACTCTGACAATGAACTATTAATGTAAATATCAATTGAATTTAATAATGGCCTTAAATCGCTTTTGAAATTTATAATATTTAAGTTTTGAAGTTTCAAATCATAGATCATTTTTAATAATTTATTATAATACTTTTTTTGACTTTTAAAACACGAACCTACAATACAAAATTTTATATCTAATTTTTTGTATTTAAACCTTCGAGCTAATTCTATGATAGCTTCAATATTTTTATTGGGATTTATATTTGCAACATATCCTATCAAGATTTCTTTCTTTTTCTTTTTTGAAAGAAAATTCTTTTTTACACCTAAAGTTTTTTTTGGGAAAAAATAATCAGTATTAACAGGGGGATGTATAATAAAATGATTTTTTCTTGATAATAAATATGGCGAATAATAATTTTTTGTACGTATTGAACTAAAAATAAAGGCATCTGGCAATCGACTTAAAAAGTAAAATATAATCCTTAAA
>MDSW01170033.1_pt1 | contig 11593 bp, 14 predicted proteins | sample 811171 | NCBI WGS metagenome assembly MDSW01 (sample SAMN05326641, study PRJNA326480) | marine metagenome | isolation source: seawater | place: Atlantic Ocean: North West | collected 2012
TCTCAAGTTTATCCGAAGTAGCAATCATTACATCAAGCCTAAGTATTTCCTTCTGGAAAACTACGGACAGCAATGTATTGAGAACCTGAATAGGGTTGTGTCTTTGTGTGATGGTTTAGAGATTCTTTCTAAACCAAAACTTCCTACTTTTGAAACTCCTGATGGTAGCTCTGAAGATGAATATCTAAAAGAACTATGTCGAAAAGGTTGGAAGAAATTAATCATGACCAATATAGATCCCAATCTCTATGAAGCTTATAAAGAACGTGTTCTTCATGAACTTGAGGTCATTAGTAAAGCTGATCTTGCAGGATATTTTCTTATTGTACAAGATTACGTTAACTATTTTAGAGATCAAGGATGTTTAGTTGGTCCAGGTAGAGGATCTGGTGGAGGATCACTGGTTTGTTATCTTACAGGCATCACATTAATTGATCCAATTGAATATGGATTAATTTTTGAACGATTCTATAATGAAGGTAGAAATACCAAAGACCATGTATCACTTCCTGATATTGACGTGGATTTTCCTCCAGACTATCGAGATTCTGTAATTGAATATCTCAGAGAAAAGTATGGATCTTCTCAAGTTTGTCAGATGTTGACTTTTGGTCGATTGGCAGGCCGCTCTATTTTGAAAGAAGTTTTAAGAGTGAATGAGTCATGCTCTTTTGATCAAATGAACAAGATTACTGAAAAGATTCCAAACGAAGCTGCTATTTCAGACCTACTAGAAGAAATGGATAATCCTTCAGTAATTAGATGGGTTCTGGAAAATGACAAAAACGCTCTTATTGATTACTGCTGGATTGACGATGATGATACTCTACAGGGTGAATACGCAAAGGTTTTTGAACAAGCTATGCGTATGGAAGGAGTCTTTAAGACTCAAGGAAAACATGCTGCTGGTGTTGTAATCGCATCTGATGATCTCACTAAGATTTGCCCTATGGTCAAAGCGTCTCGCAGTCCTGAGCAAATTGCAGGCATGGAGATGGGAGATTTAGAGGCTATTGGATGTGTTAAATTTGATATTTTAGGTGTTTCTCTTCTAGAGAAAATTTCAAAAACTGTTGAGGAAATTAATTATGAATTATCGTGATTATTTGATTTATGACTTTGAAACTACAAGTGCTAACCCATATACAACACAGCCAGTACAAATTGCTGCTATCGTTGTTCATGGCCGTAAACTTGAAATCAAAAGAGATTCTGAGTTTCAAAGTTTAATGAAGCCGGAACTAAATGTAAAGAAATGTGAAAAACTTGGTGTGGACCCACTTGAAGACGGTGCCGTTGCAGTTCATGGAAAAACCGCAGATATGTTGAAGAAAGCACCAACAATCAAAGCTGTTTGGAAAAACTTTATAGATTATGTAAATCAATACAACTTCAAAGGAACAAATTGGTCAGCACCTATATCCGTAGGATACAATATCAAAGGTTTTGATTCTATTATTGTGAATCGTCTGTGCTCGGCAGATCCGTGGAATTTTGGACCTGTTGATAGCAAGCGTGGCGAACAAGACTTATTTAATAGAATTCATAGTATAGATATGCTTGATTTTATGTTTGCATTATTCGAAAATAATAAAGATGTAAATTCTTTGTCTGCCGATAATCTTGTTAGAGGATACATGGGTTACGAAAAAGGCACTGCACATGATGCTATGTCCGACGTGATCATGACCGCTGAATTATTCTGTAGAACAATGCGGATGTTAAGAACAACAGCTTCTCGAAAAACGTTTAAGGGTGCGTTTGCATGAGTAAAATTGATATCACCAAATTGAATGAAAATGATTGCACGGTATGGAAGATGATAGGAGAAGGTCGTGTTAAAGGATGTTTCCAGATTGAAAGCTATCTTGGCAAAACATGGTGCAAAGCATTAAAGCCAGATAATATTCTTGAACTTGCAGCATTAATTAGTATTATCCGTCCCGGCACGCTAAAAGCATTTGTAGATGGAAAATCTATGACACAGCATTATGTAGACAGAAAACATGGTAAAGATAAAGTTCCTAGTCTACATGAGAGCATTGATGACCTCCTAAAGGAAACTTATGGGGTTATTGTATATCAAGAACAGGCGATGGAAATTGCTGTAAAAATGGCTGGATTTAACCTAAAAGAGGCGGATGATTTACGTAAAGCTATTGGTAAGAAAAAAGCCGACCTGATGAAAAAGGTGCGTGTCAAATTTATCGATGGGGCCAAACAAAAAAATATTGAAGAGGAAAAAGCTATTGAAATCTTTGATATGATTGAAAAATCCGCTAGATACTCTTTTAATAAATCCCATGCTGTGGCTTATGCTAAAATGGCATATTGGTCCGCATATGTCAAAAATCACTATGTTGATAAGTTCATGAAAAACTGGCTAAGAGATGCTGATGATAAGATTGATCCAGATATGGAAAAACGTCAACTTATTATAGCAGCAAAAACAGAAGGTCTTGAAATTAAAGGACCAAGTATTTCAGTACTTAAAGAGAATTTTACTTTTGGTGAAACAAATGGTATATTTCCAACCATACATTTTGGCATTTGCAATGTTAAAAATGTTGGCGTGGCACATCTTGAAAAACTAAAACAAGGTATTGAAAATCTTTCAAATGTAAATTGGTCTAATCTATTGGTTCATGTGTTACCTAATGTAAACAAAAGAGCAATAGAAAATTTAATTAGTGTTGGAGCATTTGCTGGACTTGGTAAATCAAGAACAGAAATGATTCACGAATTTCATTGCTTCAACGACTTTACCAAGAAAGAAATACAGGCTATACAAGATCATCTAAACATAGAAGGTTTAACAGCAATAGATATTGTCAAGAAACTCCTAGCTTATGGAGTCAAGAAAAATGGAGGTTTTATATCTACGCAAACGCGACTGACCAAGGTTGAAGATATTTTGATGAGACTGCAAAATCCCGGCAGAAATCTTAGTGACAATTCAATGACATATGCTAGAATCGAAGAGAAGCTACTAGGATATGCAATTAATCATTCAGAATTAAATGCTTGTTCAGACGCCTGCCATGCAAACGCTACCTGCAAAGAACTGTCAGATGGTAGATCAGACAATTGCGTTATTGCAGTAATCATCAAAGGTATTAGAGAACATAAAACTAAAAATGGAGATATTATGGCATTTGTCTCTGCGGAAGATGATTCTGGAGAATTAGAAAATATTGTAATTTTTCCTGATATATACGAGCAAAACAAAGATATAATATATGATAGGGCTACGCTATTGCTCTCTGGTCAAATCAAAGATAAAACCAGAAATTCATTTATTATTGATAAAGTTTTTAGTATTTGAGGATATTTAATGAATAAGTGTGTATTCTACGGACAAATACTTGACAAAACATTCGAGACAGAAGGTCCAGAATGTAATGTTTGCAAGATAGTGTTAAAACTTAAAATAGAAAACAGAAGAAGTACAAAATCTAAAAATAAAAAGATTGATTATGAAATTTTGAATTTTGAAGCATGGGGTGGAGCAGCATTGACTCTTGAATCCAATACCGATCTCGGTGATTACATATTGATAGTAGATTCAATAGCACGAGCAACATCTCATGATTGTGAAAATTCACCAGTAGGTGAATTAGTTTGTTTTAGAATTAATGAGTTTAAAATTATTAAATGCGGAGGACACTGATGAATTCTCAAGTTGAAACAATGATTGAAGAGAATAAGAACCTTATTTACAGTATTGCCAATTCTTTGTATATTCCAAACAAAGCATTTGGTATAGAAGATTTAATTCAAGTTGGATTTTTAGCAATTTGTAAAAGTGCGGATAAATACGATCCAGAGCGAGGTAAAGTCTCAACCTTTATTACGCATTGTGCTAAAAATGATATGCTAAAGTTTATTCGAAGAAATAGAGTAAATAATGATCTTGTATATGATGAATCCTTAAGATTAAGCTATGATGAAACAGAAGATGTATTAAAATCTAATGTGTCAGATTATTATAATTTACAAAACACCATTGAAGAAAAAGTTGTAACACTAAAGAGAAATGGCGAATCCAATAGAGCAATCAGTCGAAAACTAAATATCAACTCTAATAAGGTGTCTGCAATACTTCTTGGAATTAAGGAAAGGCTAGCAAAAAATAATGGCTAGAAAAAAAAGAGTTCTTTTTATTAGCGAGGCTTCTTATCTTAATACGGGATACGCTAAATACAGTAAAGAAGTGATATCAAGGCTTCATAAAAGTGGAAAATATGATGTAGCAGAAATGTCTACATATGGATCTGCTAAAGATTCTAGAAGGTCTCAAATACCTTGGAAAAATTATCCACTACTTCCAGATCCTGAAAATAAAGAGCAGGTAAAAGCATATGGTGAAAATGCTAATAACCAGTTTGGAAGCTGGAGGTTCGAACGGATATGTTTAGACTTTGAACCAGATATTGTTTTAACTATTCGTGACTATTGGATGGACGCCTTTGTTTATCATTCTCCATATAGAAGACTCTTTAATTGGTGTTGGATGCCGACTGTAGATGCTTCACCTCAAAATCCAGAATGGATTGATTTGTTTTGTGATGCAGATTATGTGTTAACGTATTCAGATTGGGCTAAAGAAACTCTAGAAAAACAAGCCGGTAAAAATATTAATACTGTTGGTTCTGCACCACCATCCGCATCTGACGCCTTTATTCCTATGGACAAAGAATCTGTTAGAGATGAATTTGGTCTCAGAAATGATATAAACATCATTGGAACAGTAATGAGAAATCAGCGTCGGAAGTTATTTCCTGCGTTGATTTCTGCATTTGGTAAATACCTCAAGGAGACTGGTGATACTAAAACATATTTGTATATGCATACAAGTTATCCAGATGCTGGATGGAATCTAGCCAATCTAATACATTCTAGCGATATTTCATCTAGAATCTTAATGACATACGTCTGTGAAAATCCAGAATGTAAAAATGTCGAAGTTTCATTTTTTCGAGACGCTAAAAAAGTATGCCCTCGATGTGGTGAATTTAGCTCCACACCTTCTAATGTGTCTAATGGGGTGTCAGATGATGTACTAGCGAAGATATATAATCTTTTTGACTTATACGTTCAACCGGCAAATTCTGAAGGGTTTGGTTTACCTCAAGTTGAAGCCGCAGCCTGTGGAATTCCTATTGCTTGCACTAATTACTCAGCAATGGAAGATATTGTTAATAAGTTAAATGCGTATCCAATTGGTTATACAAAGTATAAAGAATTAGAAACTGGATGTGATCGTGCAGTAATTGATGAAGACAGTCTAGTAGGTATCATCAAAACTTTTCTATTAAATAAAAAACAGAAAAGTAATACACGGCAATTGTTCGAAGAAAATTATACTTGGGATAAAACTGCTGAACAATGGATGAATATTATTGACGATTGTGAATTTGCCAATTGGAAACAACCCGCTAGAATCATTAGACCGGGTCAATTAAACCCGGATGAAAAGTCTAATGAAAGATTCTTACAGCAATTAACTGAAATGTTTTGTTACTATGAAGGTCATAAGAACTCATACTTTAGTAGAAATTTAATGTCAGATCTTACCAAAGGCACAACTAAGATCGCATGGGATGATTATTATTCTCACGAATTTACTGTAGCTAACGCAAACAAACAAAGACCAGTAGATAGGCAAAAAATTGTAGAGATATTTGCCAAAAGATTACAGAATTACAATCTCTGGGAAGATGTTAGAATTAATAGACATAGACTACAAGATGGGGACGAATTATGGCTAAATTAGGAACATTTTGTAATGAATGTTGTTTCTATAATTCAGATAAAAAAGAGTGTAGGCATGGACTAATAGATGTATTTGAGAAAAGAGGATCAACAATAGAGTGGAGCGACGATGGACCTGCAATAGATAGAGTTTGTAGGTATAGAAGAACTGACGAGTGGAATGAAGGGTTATCAATTGAGGAAAAGTCAAAACTCGTAGAGGATGAAGTATTTTTATCCGGTTCAATAGTCTTATTAGTCAAAGATGTAGATAATCTAAAAGATACTCTTGTCAAACTAAAAGAGTCTAGCAATAATAACTTCAAATTTGTTATATCTCATGAGTGCAAACTAAGTGAAGTTTTAGATATTGTTAAGGAAGTAGATATTCACGCCTGTTTTGTTAAAAGTCTTAGCGAAAATACTTCCAATGAAAAAAGAGTGTTTGACACGCTTAAGAGCCTAGATAATGGCTATATTTTCATTTTCAACTGTTCTAAACAGATAGACTATACCGTTTTTGATAAGGTTCATCATTTTACCAATAAGTTGATGCATAGATTGTTACATATTGAGCCAGTTGACGATGGACTACATCAATCTGTCAGTATGGCACATTTATATAAATGGCTCAACGGAGATATGACGGAGACATTCTCAAATAAGTTAAAAAATATTGCCAATGAAGAGTCTAGTGACCCTCAAGTATTTAATTGGAAAGAAGTTAATGAAACGTATATTGATAATTTATAAGGTATTTCAAGATTTAGATCAAGATTATTTACAAAAAATTATTAACGGGTGTAAATCAAAAAATCACAAAGTTACTATTAATTTCCATGATTTTACATTATCTAAAAAGATTAGGTCTCAAATTGATAAGGTAGAGTTTTCAGAATTAGAGGCTATAAATATCTTTGACGAAAACTATGAAGATATGGAAAACTCAGACCAAACCATTGTTCAAAATTTGATTCCATATAGCGACTTTGATGTAATTTCCATATTGGTTCATGATATATCACTAGATGGTTCCATAGATGAAATTGATTTTACGCCTCTAGAAGATGATCTTATTGGATCAATATATACGGATAACTACATTACCAAACCCTTTAAGAGTAGAATGTACTGTAAATCTCATCCATTAATGAATACAGGAATAAGGTGCGTGTTTGTCAATATGTCAAAATTGATATCCGCAATAGGACAGGATAATCCTGTAGGACATGTATATAGTCAACATGGATCTTGTCATATTCCAAAAGCGTTATTTACAATATATTAAAGAATGAATAGACAAGAATGTATTCATACTATCAAGCAAACCAATCTTGATAGAACAACGTTTATTATATTGTCTGGTGGAAAATCTGGAGTGAAAGGTACTCAAAATATACCTTTAACTAAGGTTAATAATAGAACTTTAGTAGTAGACCATCAAATCAAGACTATAAATAAATACTATAAAAATGCAGACATTCTTTTAATGACCGGTTTTGAATCCAAAAGGATAATTCAACATATAGATGAAAAAAAATATCCTAATGTGCGTATTTTTGAAAACAAAAACTATAGTGAAGAAAGTATAATAGATGCATGGAAATTGGCTGTAAATTGTTGTTGTGAAGGTAAAATATGCTTAATACATGGTGACAGAATATTTAATCAAGAGGCGATCATTCCGTATAGCGAAAACCATATTTGTGTTAGCGTTTATAAAAATGTAAAAAAAAACTATGATTTAGGTATCACACATATAAATGGTAAATTGATCAATATATCATATGGGTTGCCGGAGATTTGGTCTGAAATCTTATTTGTACCAAAAAAGTACTACGGGACCATAAAAGCTAAACTGAATCAAGCAAAAACTAAAAAGATTTATACAGTTGAAAAATTTTTAAATACTGTAAATCAAGAAATAGATATCTATGTTGATTCCAAAAATAAAATCGACATTAAATCATTAAAGGAAATGGTATGAAAATCTTACAATATATTGATAGTTACGATCCTAGAATAGAAGCGATTGTGCAAACATTAGAGGCTACTGACTATCGGGTTGGATATGTTACTGAGTTAGATACAAAAGCAATCTATGAATTTGAACCAGATATAGTTATACACAACATTGCAGATGTAGATCGTTTTCCTTTAGATGGAAACTTTATATCAATCAATTTTAATGAATCTGAAAACTCTTTCTCGTTTACGAATGAATCCTCAGAAAGATATATTTCACCATTTGTTTCGTTGAGACCAATAGAGGTGGATGAAAAAGATATTAACAAGTATACATCAGATATAGTATATTTTGGATCTCCAGCACCTTTTGACAATACTATAGACTTTATATATCAGAAAAAATTAAAGTTTAGGTTCTTTCATCAACAGCCTCATAATATTTATGGGTATTGTGGTATGTGTAGCGTAGATGAATACTTTAAACATTATAGACATGCTAAGGCTTCAATAGTAACCAACCTGAATGACATGACTAGACTTCAAGATATTATTGTGGCTGGAGGAAATCCTGTTGTATTTCTAGGAGATGAAGATGATTTTATAAATAGACTAGAACAGGCTATACATGAGGATAAAAAATATACTGTAGATGGAATGTCTAAAAAAGATATTCTCGATAAAAATACAGCTTTTGACGCATCAGCTAAGATTTTTGAAACAATTGGGTTAAATAAAATTGCTAAAGATATTGCAAAAGTTAAACAAAGTATGATTGGAAAATATAAATGAAAACAATGATATGCTTAGACCACTTAGCTTATTCTTATCAGAATTATGAATTGTTTAATTCCATTAATGAAACTGTTAAAGATTCGCTAGAAGAAATATGTCTCGTGCCTTTTAATGCCAGTAGATTGTTTATGAATATAAATACTGCTGTGTATAATGTTGGAGAAATGGGGTCATTTAATAATGGATTACTAATTACCAATAGTATAAAACATGTAAAAAAGTTGCTATCATGTCCATCAGATACAATTAAGGCACTGTATTTATACGACCTAGAATGGCTGTTTGAGCCATTTGACTTTGAAGAATTATACAACATACTTACTGATGAAGATTTAAAACTTATTGTAAGGTCTGAAGATTTTATCGAGCCGCTTAAATGCGTTACCGATAGAGTACCTGATGCAATCGTACCCGATTTTAAACTGGAGAAGATATGGAATTCGCTTTAAAAAATAAAGACCAATTATTACATATGTATGAAAAGGGCTATAGTAGTTATGAAATGGCTAATGAACTGAATACATACTCTACAAGAGTGCTCCGTGCTTTATCATTTCTTGGAGAAAAATTTCACGGAGATAGTAAGTATTATAAAAGAAGTTACTCGGAAGCACAAAAGCTTGCATTAGAAAGAGGTAGATCTCAGCATCCAACTAGAGGTAAAAAGCTAAATGCTACCCATAAAGAGAACATAGGAAAATCTAGATCACAAGCATATCATGCACTAAGTGAACAAGAAAAACAACGCCTGTCTCAACTTAGTAAGGACAACTGGAAAGCCTTGGGGAAAGCTAAACAAGAAGAAATCAGATCACTTGCTTTAGAAGGTGTTCGTTATGCGAGTAAGCATGGTTCAAAAACTGAAAGACATATTCAAAACGGCCTGTCTCAAGCTGGATATTCTATTGAGTTTCATAAAAACGGTTTAGTACCAGGAAGTAATCTTGAAGTTGACTTATTTGTTTCTGAGTTAAAAACTGCTATTGAAATTGACGGTCCTGGACATTTTTTGCCAATTTGGGGCGAAGAGAAGCTACAAAAACAGCAATCATCGGATACAATAAAGCAGGGTGTTCTTCTTAGTAATGGCTATGTCATTTTGAGAATCCGTCAAATTGACAAGAACATTTCATTGACAAGGATGAATTACTTGCTAGAATTGATATTAGAAGAACTTGAGAAGATTCAGGAAAAGTTTCCTGATAGCAATAAAAGATTGATAGAAATTGAGGTGCATAATGGCGAAACGAGGCGAATCCAAAACTAAAGCTCCAGAAATGAATTCTCCTGAATGGAACGACTATGTAATGTCACATTTTCAGGATAATGAATTAATTGACGGTAATCCATTAACGGCAGGTCTGAGAAGAGTAGCAGAAATACTCGTTGGCGAAATTATCTCAAGCAAACCAATTGATGTTCAAAGAATAGAAACTGGAGATCCTATTGGAAAAACTACAGTAACATACGAGGTCCAATTTTTAGTCACAAAAGGAGATAAAGAGTATGTAAAGACGTATGCCGATGTTTCTGATGTTTGGGCTGGAAACACAGACGATCTATTTGCGGTACACGCACCGGCGACTGCGTCTACTAAAGCAGAAGGTCGTGCTCTGAGAAAGGCATTAAAGATTAGAGCGGTTGCGGCAGAAGAACTATGCAAGAAAGATGTTTCTAAATTCTTAGGTGAACAATCTGGTCAACATGATGATAGAATTACAAAAGATCAGGTTAACTTTATTAATATGAAATGTAAAAAGTCAGATATAAACGTTGTAGCCTTTGTAAATTCTGGTGAAAAAGAATACAAGAGTGTTTACGAGGTTAGAAAAGATACGGCGGCAAAAATGATTAAACGTTTGACTGAAATATCAAATGGTACAGTGCCACTTGAAGAAAGTATTAAAGGTTATTCAGAAGATTGGAATAAAGAATGAAAGTAGAATATAACTTAACTCTAGGTGGACGCGATGTTATTGTGTCCAGCGATTGTGAGACAGACTGCGATGTCTTTAAGTTCCTCCATCACATGGGTGAGCTTTTTGATAACTGCGTTTGCGAAAGGAATGGGCAGACTTCCGATAAAGTGAAGGTTAATGTTCGTTCTGACAATGATGACAATGAATACTATGAAATGGTATGCTTTGATCCTTCGCAACCTGAATGTCATTTTGCTAAACGTAAGTTTGGCGTAAACAAGAAAGGTGGAGGACTCTTTCCAAAGAACAAAGACGCTGAAGGTAACTGGAAACCTTGGACTAAGTACAACAAGGAAACCGGCAAAGAAGAATAACATTGAGGTTTCCAATTTGCCACTCCAAGTGTCCGGATTCATGCCATCATTCGGGCTAGATCCGAATTTAGCTTGTCATCCGGGACTTGGGGTGGATTTTTAAGGTAGAATTATGGTATATTATAGACTAGTTATAAAAAGAGATGATAATGGAGTATCCGCCTCGGAGATCGTAAAGCAGTTCGTAGATGAACAGTCATATAACGACATGGTTTGGGATAAGCCGATTATATCTCATGAATTCGATGGAATGTTGCACTTTATAGCATTAGATCCTTCATATCTTGAGGCATTCTTAGCAGGAATGCAAACATATGTAGAGTTAACCAATGAAACGGTATCTTGAGTGTGAATGTATTTTTAGTGACTTCTGCGAAAGACATGTTGAAGCAAAAACCATTCATGAGTATAGGAGATGTAAATCTTCTGACTTTTACAGAAGACAAAAAGATATTATGACGTATGGGTTTACACTAGATAATCTCTCTACAGAAGAAGGCGTATTTGTAAAAAATATTCAATCAAATCTAAAAAGATCATATGATCTTAAACAAAATTTAAGCAAAGAATATACAATATCTCAAGATGATTTATCAAATACAAAGTTGTATGTATTAGGTCATAGTCAAGCAAAATTAGATTCGCTACCTGAGCTTGAATATACTCAAAAAATTAATCTTGAAACACTAGATTATGGAAAGTATTCAAAGTATGCTATTCCAGAACTGTGTGAAAACAGATTCTACTTTTATGACTTTGAATGTCCAGAAACAGTTGGGACAGTAA
>MDSW01039279.1_pt1 | contig 11592 bp, 11 predicted proteins | sample 811171 | NCBI WGS metagenome assembly MDSW01 (sample SAMN05326641, study PRJNA326480) | marine metagenome | isolation source: seawater | place: Atlantic Ocean: North West | collected 2012
CCACCGGCAATCTCTGCAGAAGTGTTAAGAAAAATGAAAGAAACCGCTGAAAACTATTTAGGGCAAGAAGTTACTGAAGCTGTTATCACAGTACCCGCTTATTTTGATGACTCTCAACGACAAGCGACTAAAGACGCTGGTAAAATTGCAGGATTAGAAGTTTTAAGAATTATAAATGAGCCTACAGCTGCATCTTTGGCTTATGGTCTGGATAAAAAAGGTGGAAAAAAAATTGCTGTATATGATTTAGGTGGAGGTACTTTCGATGTTTCTATTTTAGAAATTGGAGATGGAGTATTTGAAGTTAAATCTACAAATGGAGATACTTTTTTAGGTGGAGAAGATTTTGATGACGAAATTGTAAATTATTTAATTGGAGAATTTAAAAAAGATAATGGTATAGATCTTAAAAATGACAAATTAGCACTGCAAAGATTAAAAGAAGCAGCTGAAAAAGCTAAAATAGAGTTATCTTCTGCAACGCAAACAGAAATTAATCTTCCGTTTATAACTGCGGATAAAACTGGTCCTAAACATGTAAATTTAAAATTCACTAGAGCTAAACTTGAGGCTTTAGTTGAGAGTTTAATAGAGAGAACACTTACTCCGTGCAAAACAGCATTGAAGGACTCAGGTTTTTCTGCAGCTGAAATTAATGAAGTGGTTTTAGTTGGAGGAATGACTAGAATGCCAAAAATTATTGAAACAGTAAAAAATTTCTTTGGAAAAGAACCTAATAAAAGTGTTAATCCTGATGAAGTAGTTGCTATGGGCGCAGCTATTCAAGCTGGCGTACTTCAGGGAGATGTTAAAGACGTATTATTGTTAGACGTTACACCTTTATCATTGGGTATCGAAACTTTGGGAGGTGTATCAACAAAATTAATTGAAAAAAACACAACCATTCCTACTAAAAAAAGTCAGGTTTTTTCTACAGCTGAAGATAATCAGCCTGCTGTATCTATAAGAGTCTTGCAGGGTGAAAGAGAGATGGCTGCTGATAATAAAATTTTAGGAAACTTTGAGTTGGTTGGAATACCAACTGCACCCAGAGGGGTACCACAAATTGAAGTTACTTTTGATATTGATGCTAATGGAATAGTTAATGTGTCTGCTAAAGACAAAGGAACGGGTAAAGAGCAAAAAATACAAATTCAAGCTTCCGGTGGTCTATCTGACGAGGAAATACAAAAAATGGTTAAAGAAGCTGAAGCTAATAAAGAATCTGACAAAAAGAAAAGGGACTCTGTCGATGCAAGGAATCAAGCTGATAGTATTATACATACTACTGAGAAAAGTTTAAAAGAACATGGCAATAAAATCTCGGCTGAAGAAAAAAAAGCTATAGAAACAGGAATTTCAGATCTTAGAAATGCTCTGAAAGGTACAGACATTGAAGAAGTAAAGAAAAAAACTCAAAATTTAATTCAAGTATCAATGAAATTAGGTGAAGCTGTATATAAAAGCCAGCAAAAAAATACAAATAAAGATAATGGCAATAAAGACAGCAAGGATAATAAAGAAAAAGACAATGTTGTTGATGCAGAAGTCGTAGATTCAAAAGAAGATAAAGAAAAAAGAGCCTAAGGCTAATTTGTAATAGGAGAAAAGCTTCTTATGGCAAAAAGAGATTACTACGAAGTCTTAGGTGTAAATAAATCATCAAGTAAAGACGAAATCAAAAAAGCTTACAGAAAATTAGCGCTAAAATATCACCCTGATAAAAATAAAGGTGATAAAAAATCTGAAGAAAAATTCAAGGAAGCTAGTGAAGCTTATCATGTACTTTCTGATGAAAAAAGAAAGACAAATTATGATCAGTTTGGTCATGCCGCTTTTCAAGGTGGACAAGGAGGATTTAGTAATTTTGATTTTTCATCTTCCTTTTCCGATATTTTTGAAGATGTTTTTGGAGATTTTGGAGATTTTGGTTTTGGTACCTCTAGAAGATCAAGAGGAGGACGATCTAATAGAGGTAATGACTTAAGATATGATATCTCTATAGATTTAAATGACGCATTTACAGGAACTGAAAAAAAAATAAATTACACAACTTATAAGAAGTGTAAAACTTGTTCAGGAAGTGGATCAAAACCAGGAACAAAACCATCATCTTGCAACTATTGTGGTGGACAAGGAAGGGTGAGATCTAATCAAGGTTTTTTTACCATACAACAAACATGTCCTGAATGTAACGGAGAAGGAGAAAAAATTACGAGCCCGTGTAACAATTGTAGTGGGGTAGGAAAAACTCAATCCAATGAGTCTGTCTCGGTAAAGATTCCTAAAGGAGTAGATGATGGAACGAGGATAAGATTGGCAGGAAAAGGTGAAGCTGGTAATAGGGGAGGATCAAATGGAGATCTATACTTATTTGTTTCTGTAGAAACTCATAGTATTTTTAAAAGAGCAGAGGAAAATCTTTATTATGACTTGCCAATTTCTTTTGCAGATGCAGCATTAGGAGCAACCGTAGAAGTACCTTCAATTGATGGTGGAAAAACAAAAATTAAAATTCCTTCTGGAACTCAAAGTGGAAAACAGTTAAGACTTAAGGGTAAAGGAATGCCGATTTTAAGAAGAAATTTATCAGGAGATTTGTATATCAGAATAGTCACTGAAATACCTACTTCTTTAAATAAAAGACAAAAAGAGTTACTCTCGGAATTTAAAACTTTGGAAGATACTAAGTCAAATCCTTTAATAAAAAGTTTTTTTGAAAAAGCTAAAAAATTTTGGAGAAATTAGAAAGTAAAAATGTTTAAATTAATTATAGTTTATGAAATTGCATTTTTGATTTTTTGGAATGTGCTTTATATGTCCAATTCAGGTATTGAAAACTGGTTTCAAGAAAAATTTTTAGCTGGTGTATATACTGTTTTATCTACAATGGCGCTTGGTTTTGCTCTGGTGTATGTAATATTTATAACATTAAGAATATCAGGAATTTCAGATAAATTAAAAAAACTTAAAGATCCTAGAAAAAATCAGAAATAATGAAAAAAATTAACTTAGCTATTGCTGGGTGTTTAGGTAGAATGGGTCAGCAACTTATTAGGTCTTCTAAGACTGAAAAAAAATTTAAACTTGTTTCCATTACAGAAAGTAAGAAAATTAATAGAAAAGTTGCAGGATTGAAGCCACAACCAAATTCAATAAATGCATTTAAAAGTGCAAATTTAATTATAGATTTTACAGTTCCAAAATGTACTCTAGAGGTGTTGAAAATTGCTTCCAAATTAAAAAAAAGAGTAGTTATTGGGACAACAGGTTTTTCTAAAAAAGAAGAAATTTTAATAAAAAAATATTCTAAAAAAATACCTATACTTAAAGCTGGTAATATGAGTTTAGGGGTTAATTTACTAATGTATTTAACGGAAATTGCATCAAAATCCCTTAACAATAATTTTCTAAGTAAGGTTTTGGAAACTCATCATAAACGAAAAAAAGATCACCCTTCAGGAACAGCTCTTATGCTTGGAAGAGGGATAGCTTTTGGAAAAAATAAAGATTTTTATAAATTAATTGGAAAAAAATATCTTAATAAAAAATATTTTCCATATGGTAAAAAAATTAATTTTAATTCAATCAGAAAAGGTTCTGTTATAGGAAAGCATGAAGTGTCATTTTCAAGTGGAAAAGAAATAATAACATTAAATCATGAAGCCTTTGATAGAGCACTTTTTTCTGAAGGTGCATTAATAGCAGCAAAATGGTTGATGGGTAAAAAACCAGGTTTATATTCAATGAGAGATGTTTTGAATTTTAAATAATGGATCAAATTAAAAGATCAAAGAAAATATTAAATATTCTAAATAAAATTTATCCTAAAACACCGATTCCTTTAAAACATAAAAATTTATTTACGCTATTAATTTCGGTTACTCTATCTGCACAAACGACAGATGTTAACGTAAATAAAGCAACCAAAAAAATATATCCAAAATATAATAAGCCAGAGCACTTTGTAAAATTAGGAAGAAAACAAATTGAAAAACTTATTAAGAGTTTAGGCTTTTATAGAAATAAGGCCAAAAGTGTATATTTACTCTCAAAACAATTGATAGAAAAGCATAATGGAAAAGTGCCTGGGAATTTTAAAGATCTTGAGAACCTACATGGTGTAGGACATAAAACAGCGAGCGTAGTAATGTCACAAGGATTTGGACAACCTGCTTTTCCTGTTGACACCCATATTCATCGTTTAGCACAGAGATGGGGTTTAACTAATGGTAAAAATGTTATTCAAACTGAAAGGGACCTTAAAAAATTGTTTCCTAAAAAAGCTTGGAACAAACTTCACCTTCAAATAATTTATTATGGAAGAGAATATTGTAAGGCAAGAGAATGCTTTGGTCTGACTTGTAAAATCTGTAGTACTTGTTATCCTAAGCGAAAAAAACCAGTTAGAACAAAGAAAGCTTAACATGAAAATTCTTGGAATAGGAAATGCAATAGTTGATGTAATTTGTAAAGTGGAAGATGATTTTTTAACTAATAATAAATTAACAAAAAGTACAATGAAGCTGGTAGATGAAGATGAGTTTAAAAAACTATTATCTAACTTGAAAATAGAGGAAACTGTATCTGGCGGATCAGTTGCAAATTCTATCGTAGGCTTGTCCCAACTTGGAAATAAGGTTGGATTTATTGGTAAAGTTAGTGAAGATAATTTAGGAAGTAAATACGAAGAAGGTATGAAAAAAGAGAGGGTAAAGTATTTTTATTCAAAAAAAAAAGAAAAATTGCCCACAGGAACTTGTTTAATTTTAATAACTCCTGACTCAGAAAGGACAATGTGCACCTTTTTAGGAATTGCAGGAAAAATCAATGAAAAAGATATTGATACCAGTGCTATTAAGAATAGTGAAATAACTTTTTTAGAAGGTTATCTTTGGGATGAAGGTGATCCCAAAAAGGCTTTTGAGAAAGCAATACAAAATTCTAACAAAGTTGCAATGTCATTATCTGATCAATTTTGTGTTGACCGGCATAGGCCACATTTTCTTAATTTAGTAAAAAATAAATTAGATATTACTTTTGCAAACGAACAGGAAATTTTATCTCTGACTGGTGCTAAAAATTTTAATGAAATTATATCATTTGCTAAAGAAATAAAAAAACTTCTTGTAATTACTCGAGGTGAAAAAGGAAGTATTGCTATAGAAAAAAATGAAGTTGTAGAATGTGAAAGTGGAAAAAATTTAAACATTGTTGATTTAACTGGTGCTGGAGATCTTTTTGCTGCTGGTTTTTTGCATGGTAAAATCAATAATTTAACCATTAAAGAAAGTTTAAAAAAAGGAACGGATATGTCTTCAAAAATTATTCAGAAAATTGGAGCTAGGCTTTCTTAAATTTTTTTCTATTATAACTTCCCTTTCCTTTTTTAGGTTTTACAATTCTTTTTCTATATTTTTTTGTAAATAAATCTATTGCAATTTTGTTTCTTTTCTTCAAATTTTATAACCATTTTTATTATTTATGATAAGACTATCATCTTCAAATTTATCGATAACTTTTTTTCGCAATCTATAAATATGGGTTTCAACTGTATGAGTATCTGCATCTGAAGAATATTTCCATATTTTTTCTAATATTTTTTTCTTTTTTACGGGTGTTTTCTGAGAAAACAATAGTTCTAGCAACTGAATTTCCTTCTCTGTAATAATTATAAATTTGTCTTGTTTTTTTAATTTTTTTTCATTTTTATCCAATACATAGTCTTTAATTTGAATTGATGAATTTATAGAAAAATTTTTTTTTGTATTTAGTTCAATTATTTTTTTATTAAAATCTTTAATATTTATTGGTAAGACAATTTTTTCATCAAATTTAACTTCTTCAAAATTATTTTTTTTAAAAAGCAATATTTTTATTAAACTAAGTTTATTAAATGATTTTAAAAAATTCTTATTTTTTAATGCGTCTTCATGTATAATAATGGTATTATAATTGGAAATGTTTTCATCTATTTCATTTTTTTGTAGAAAAGTTAGATTAAAACCTAAATGTTCTTTAATTTCATTCAATGAATTGTTAAATTCAACATTCCCAAAACAAAGAGCACTAATTTTGTTATTTTGTTCATGCATATTAAATTAATAAATAAAAAACTTAGATTTAACAACTATAGAATAAAATGTTCTATTGGAAAAAGGGGAATTTCTAGATCAAAAAAAGAAGGGGATAACACAACACCAAAAGGTTCTTTTGGGTTTAAATTCCTATTATATAGAAAAGATAGAATTCCTAAGATAAAAACAAAATTGAAAAAAATTCCAATTAAAAAAAGTATGGGTTGGTGCGATGATCCGAGATCTAATTTTTATAATAAATTAGTTAAATTACCATTTAGTTTTAGTGCTGAAAAATTATATCTTACTAAGAATATTTATGACATAATCTTAGTTCTAGATTACAATTCAAAACCAGTTGTTAAAAACAAAGGTAGTGCAATTTTTTTACATATTTCTAGTAAAAATTATAGGCCCACAAAGGGTTGTGTTGCAATTTCAAAGAAAAATTTATTTTTTTTATTAAATTTTATAGACAAAAAGACTAAACTTAAAATTTTTTAATTTCGGGCACCAAAGATCGCACTGCCTATTCTTAAAAATGTAGAATTAAATTTTAGCGCTTTTAAATAATCTGATGACATCCCCATGCTTAATTCTTTAAGTCCTAAAGAATTATTTAATTCATACAATGATTTAAAGTATTTTTCCTCATTTCCATCATTGGGTGGTATGGCCATTAGACCAATTATATTTAAACTTAATTCATTAGTACAATATTTATAAAAATCACTTGCTTGATCTGTTTGAATTCCTGATTTTTGTTTTTCATTTCCAACATTAATTTGAATAAAATAACTTAATTTTTTATTATTTTCTTTTTCAGACTTACTTAATATATCAGCTAATTTTTTATTGTCTAAAGAATGGATGTAATCAAATAACTTGATTGCTTTTTTTGCTTTATTAGTCTGAAGTTTCCCGACCATATGTAATTTAACATTTTTATTATTGTTTTTAATATTTTTCCATTTTTCTTCAGCTTCTTGAACTTTATTTTCTCCAAAATGATTATGGCCTAGGTCAATAAGTGGTCTAATATAATCATGTGAAAAAGATTTACTAACAGCAACAATATTCACATTTTTATTAGTATTATTAGAATTATTTATATTAGATTTTATTTTATTAAATCTATCAATTATTGTGTTCATAAATGTTTACTTTAAAAAATAATTATTATTTATACATTGAGAATAGCAAAATATTAAATTTAAATTTAATAAAAAAAAGAGATAAATTCATAGTTATTTATAGAAATAACGGTCCTAATGAGAAAATAAGTCAATTGAAAGATTTTAGAAGAAAATGCAAACAAAAATCTATTAAATTTTATGTAGCAAATAATTATAATTTGTCGGTAAAGCTGAAGGCCGATGGCTTATATCTTTCATCTTATAATAAAGATTTAAATCTGATGAAACTTAAAAATTTACAAATAAAAATAATAGGATCTGCGCATAATATTAAAGAAATATTTTTAAAAAAAAAACAAGGATGCGAAAAAATAATATTTTCTAGATTGTTCAAAACAAACTATTCAAACAAAAAAGGTTTTTTAGGAGTAAATAGATTTAATTTGATTAACAATCATCATAAAAATAAACTAATTCCTTTGGGAGGTATAAAGTTAAAAAACTTAACTAAAATTAATATAATAAATAGCAAATCTTTTGGAATTTTATCTGAGATAAAAAAAAAGCCGGCTAAAATTTTAAGCCGGCTTTTTTAATATTTTTAATACTAAGTACTTATTCTAATTAAAACGCAATAGAAACTGCTACCAAGAATTCTTTTTGGTCAGCATTTTGTACGTAGTCAGCATTTTCTGCTTGGTCTTGTGATACAGAAATTGTCATTCCGCCCATTGTGTAAGCAGCTTGGATTGACTGGATTTCCATTTCATAAGTCGCTGTTGCAGCAGTCATAGCATCTGGTTCAGACTTTTCTTGTGTGTAAGATATAGATAAGTCTTCGTTTACTTGGAAACCAACACCCATAGATCTGTTCTGAATACTTTCGTAGTCAGATAGAGCAGTGTCTAAAGCAGCACTGTATGAGTCTGTTGTGTCGTCCTGAGCAGCAGATTTGTATGATCTTCCGTAACCAACAGTAAATTGACCTGCAGAATATTTAACACCGATGTTACCATCTTCAGCTTTTTGAACGTCTTGATCAGCTCCAGAGTGATCCATGTAGTCCGCAGAGATTTTTAAACCTTCAATCGGCGCTAATGTTACTTGGTACTGAGTCACGTCAAAAACTGTTTTGTTAGCAGATGGCGAACCACCACTAGAGAAAGACGCAGCACCGTTAGGTGAGTGCGCTACTTTAAATGTTCCGTCAAATGGTAAGATTCCTGCTGGTAAGTGGTACTGAATGTTATCGTAAGAACCAATGTTCCCTGCGTATATCATTCCAAAACCATCACCTGTATCAGAACCAACACCATAAGCACTTGGGTCCCATGAGTATTTTGTGCCTAAAGAACCTTCAGACATATAAACTCCTAAGTGACCAAAGCCAGTTTCTAATGTTAACTTAGCATCGTCGTAAAGAAGAGTTCCACTAGCATTTGGATCGATGTCCAAAGCATAAGCCCAAGCCATGCCGTTAACGTCACCGCTAGCTTTTAGTGAAAATTCATTAGTTACTCCGATACCTTTGTCAGCGTCTGTTTTACCAGTCGTACTGTCTGAACTCATAATTGCGTATCTTGCAGAAGCTCCACCAGAAACTGATAGTGCACCAGCGTATGCAATTGAATTCAAAGCAGCAGTTGTTAAAACAACAAGCATAACTTTAAGTATGTTTTTCATGTTTTTCCTTTGTTAATATTAATTTAATAATTATTAAACTGGGCACAGAATACTCAATACATTCTTAAATTTACTCATAATAATGTTGAAATAGGCCTTTTTTCTCACAAATGTTGCATAAATACAACACTTTAATTATACAAAAACCTTTGTTTTAAGCCGTTTATTATGTAAATCTTAATATTGCTTACAATGGTTATTTTCTAAAGATGAAATTTACAAAATCTATTATTTTTACTCTCATTCTGCTGTTTTTAGTAGCTAATTGCGGTCTTTATGATCCTAACGTTGATGCTAGAAAAATTCCATCTTCAGGACCAGATAGAGCAAGAAAAAATATTGAAGAAGGTAGAGGTTTATCCATTAAAGGTTTGGGTAATAAATCTACAACTTTTGAATTTAGCACTTCTAACCCGATGTGGAGAGCGTCCTTAGAAATATTAGATTTTCTTCCTCTAACAACTGTCGATTATGGGGGAGGTATAATTATAAGCGATTGGTATAATGATGGATCAAATAAAAATGAATCAATTAAAATTACTATTAGATTTTTGTCTAATGAAATTCAGACTAACAGTTTGAAAGTTATAGTTCATCAAAAAAAATGTATCAATAATTCAAACTGTGTAATTAATAAAATAGACTCTAAGATTAAAGAAGAACTTATAAAGTCTATATTAACCCAAGCTTCAATACTACAAAAGCAAGATAAGAAAAAGAAAAAGAAAAGCTAATTCTGTAATAAAATGGAAAGAATTAATTTTCAATCGATTGAAAAAAAATGGCAGTCGAGATGGAAAAATAAAAAACTTTATAGAGATAAAAAAAGCAAAAAATTTTATTGCTTAGAAATGTTTCCTTATCCCTCGGGAAAAATTCATATGGGACATGTCAGAAATTACACTATCGGAGATGTTATAGCGCGTTTTAAATTTTTAAACGGGTATAGTGTTTTACATCCTATGGGATGGGATGCTTTTGGGTTGCCCGCAGAAAATGCTGCGAAAGAAAATAATTTGCATCCTAAAGCCTGGACTGAAAAAAATATTTCAGAGATGAAAAGACAGCTTAAGATGATGGGTTTGTCTATAGATTGGGACAGAGAGTTAGCTACCTGTGATGAAAATTATTACAAGCATCAACAAGAAATCTTTATAGATTTTTATAATAAAGGTTTTGTTTCAAGAAAAGAAAATTATGTTAATTGGGATCCTGTAGAAGAAACGGTTCTGGCTAATGAACAAGTTATTAATGGGAAAGGTTGGCGATCTGGTGCTCTTGTGGAAAGGAAAAAATTATCACAATGGTTTTTTAACATCACTAAATTTACTGAAGAATTGTTAAAGGGTCTTAAAAATTTAGAAAATTGGCCAGAAAAAGTAAAATTAATGCAAAAGAATTGGATGGGTAAATCTACAGGATGTGAGATTGATTTCGAGATCGCAGATAATAAAACTAATATAAAAGTTTTTACAACAAGGCCTGATACGATTTTTGGAGCTACCTTTTTAGCCTTATCTCCAGATCATCCTGTAAGTAAAAAATTCGAAAAAAATAAAGAATTTTTAAAATTTAAACAAGATTGTTTAAAAGTTGGAACTACAGAGGAAGCCATGGCAAATGCTGAAAAAAAAGGATTTAACACTGGTTTTTTTGCAAAACATCCTTTTATTAAAAATAAAAAGATACCTATATTTTTTGCAAATTTTATCCTCATGGATTATGGGACTGGTGCTATTTTCGGTTGTCCAGCTCATGACCAAAGAGATTTTGAATTTGCGAAAAAATATAAAATTGAAATCATTAAAGTTGTTTCCGATGAAAAAAATTCATCACAACTTAAAGAAGCTTTTATTGGGGATGGTAAGATAATAAATTCTGATTTCTTAAATGGTCTTGATGTAGAATCCGCAAAAACTAAGATTATTTCAGAGGTAGAGAAAAAAAAAATTGGATCAAAAAAAATTTCATATCGACTAAAAGATTGGGGTATATCCAGACAAAGATATTGGGGATGTCCTATCCCTATAATTTATTTGGAGGACGGAACTATTGTACCAGTAGAAAAAAGTGAGCTTCCTATAAAATTACCAAATGATATAGACTTAAAAAAAAGTGGAAATCCCCTTGAAAATCATCCTACTTGGAAGAAGACTGTTCATAAAAAGACTGGAAAACCTGCAATAAGGGAAACTGATACCCTAGATACTTTTGTTGATTCTTCTTGGTATTTTATGAGGTTTTGTTCGCCAAACAGTCAGAAAGAACCATTTAATTTGGATGAATTAAATTATTGGATGCCTGTTGATCAGTATATTGGTGGAGTAGAGCACGCCATACTTCATTTGCTTTATTCAAGATTTTTTATGCAAGCATTAAAAAAAACAAATCAAAAAATCAGAGATAATGAACCATTTAAAGGATTGTTTACTCAAGGTATGGTTTGCCATGAAACTTATAAGGACTCGAAAGGGAAATGGCTAAGTCCTAATGAAATTAAAAAAGATGATAAAAATAATTTTACCAAATTGAGTGATAATTCCAAAGTAATTGTTGGACCCTCTGAGTCTATGTCAAAATCAAAAAAAAATGTAGTAGATCCTGAAAGTATGATTAATTCATACGGTGCGGATTCTGTAAGATGGTTTATACTATCAGATAGCCCTCCTGAAAAAGATGTTCAGTGGTCAAATCAA
>MDSW01117286.1_pt1 | contig 11592 bp, 12 predicted proteins | sample 811171 | NCBI WGS metagenome assembly MDSW01 (sample SAMN05326641, study PRJNA326480) | marine metagenome | isolation source: seawater | place: Atlantic Ocean: North West | collected 2012
TACTTCCTTTTTCAGTTATTGAAAAAAAATATGAATTCTTTAGAGACATATCCCATTTTTCGTATGAATAAAACCAATTTAGAATTGAAAAAATACATACAAAAAAAACATATCCTTTGAAAATACCAAAGAAAAATCCAAAAGTTTTATCCACCGGACCCAGCCCCGTGTATGAGAATAGACGACCCAAAGACTTTCCCAACAGAATCAAAAGAAATAGCGAAAATATATAAATAGCTATTCCCAAACCTATTCCAGAAACATATTCGTTTTTAATATAATCTGAAACATAAGGATCTAATTTCGGAATTAATATTATCGTAACTATTAATGCCAAGATCCACTTAAGAAACGATATTAGGCTTAAGAAAAAACCTTTTGCAAAACACTGAACTGAAAAATAAATGATAAAAATTAAAAATATTATGTCAAATAAAACGACATTTTCTCTTATTAATAATATTAAGTTATCCATTTTTAAATGGTTTAAAAGTTAGAATTAACTTTGGTAAAAGAGTTAAGACTGAAATCATCGCCAATAGCATGGCTATTCCTGTAAAGACACCAAAATAAATTGTCGGTATAAAATTAGACAACACAAGTATTGAAAAACCAAAAACTATTGTTATAGAGGTATTTAAAATTGCCACACCCACAGTGTTGTGGCATTTTTCAAGGGTTTTATTGTAATCGTTAATTTTTTTAAATTCTTCTTTAAACCTATAAATGTAATGTATGCTGTTATCGACAGCTATACCTATAGTGATGGCGGCAATAGTTATTGTCATCATATCAAGAGGTATTCCTAATAGACCAATAATGCCTAAAATTAAAAAAGCAGCCATAAAATTTGGCACAACACCAATCAAAGATAAAGTAATGTTTCTAAAAAGTATTAAAAACATCAAGGTTATTCCTGCCATTACCACTCCCAAAGTTAATATTTGAGATTTAAACAAACTTTGTAAAAGATTGTTAAACAGTATAAGAACTCCTGCCAATTTAAATTCTTCACGTTTTAGACCCAGTTCATTCTCTAAATCGTGGTTAATCTTTTTAATCAACTCATTTCTTCTCAGATTTTCCTTCGAGTCTAAAACTCTCAAGCCAATTCTCGCCTCATTATTTTTTATAGAGATATAAGGATCAATTATTTCTTTTTTTATCGAGTCTGGTATTTTGGTGTATAAAACACCCATTTCTAAACCATATAATTTTTTTCCACCAGTAAGGTCTTCAGCAACTCTAACCATTGATGCAAAAGATATAACTTTTCCTACAGAATCTAAATTATCTAAATAGTCATGAACTTTAGTGATTTGGTCTATCTTATTTCTTGTAAACCAGTATTTTGAATCATCTTTTTCTTCATCATCCCAATCATCATCAGAGCTATCATCTTTTGCTTTTTTTGGAAATTTTACTATTACATCAAGAGGAGTTGTTCCTCCAAGCTTTTCATCTATTAACTTCATTCCTTTATAAATCTCAGTTTCTTTATCAAAATAATTTATAAAACTATTCTCCACTTCAAGCTTTGTTATTCCAACGATACTTACAATTACAACAAGGATTGAAGATGCAAAAATTGTTTTAGTATTTTTTTGTGCTACTCTACTTAAAAAAGAAGTGATTTTTGATTTTTTTTGATCTCTATAATTTAGATTTTTTTTACTTAAAATATTTAGAACTGAAGGCAATAGGGTGAATGTTATTGACATTGAAACTAACAAACCTACGGTCATCATCCAGCCAAAATCTATAATAGGTTTAATATCACTGAATATTAAAGATAAGAACGCACAGATAGTTGTGAGCACAGTGTAAAGTATTGGCCAAAACATTTTTTCTGAAGTCCAAAGAAGTGCTTCACTATTTGGAACATCCGGATTCTCTCTCCTAAACTGCAAATACCGGACACTCATATGAATATTCATGGCCATTGTTAAAATCAACATTAATGCAATAAAATTCGAAGATATAACTGTCACTTTCCATCCAACTAAACCTAGAAACCCAACCATAATAAAAACCGAAAAAAAACAACTTAAAAGAGGCACAACTACCCAGAGTAAACTTCTAAAAACAAACCAAAGTGTACAAATGATAAATAAAAATACCCCGGCTCCAAAAACCACAATGTCATTTTTTATAAAAGTCATCATATCGTCAGCTATCATTGGAATCCCCCCAAGATGAATTATTGGATATATGTCAGATTTACTTCTTTTAACTTTTCCAGGAGCAGGATGATCCTGAATAATCTTTCTTATTTCATTTATATTTTGATGATTTTTTTTATTATATGATTTTTTATAGGAATCATAATTTTTTAAAAAAATTTTATAAGCTTTCTTTTCTTTAGATGTAAGTTGGCCTTTGAATTTTCTTTCAAGATAATCATTTTTTGTTTCTATTAATTTAGCCATTCTTTTGTCAGGTTTTATATAAACTAAAATACCACTTGTTTTTCCGTCATTGCTAACTACAAAATCTTTGTATATTGGGCTATTAATGATTTCCTCAAAACCCCTATCCAAGTTAACATCTGGACCAGACAAAGTTTTAAAATTTTTTATTCTTTCCGACAAAGGGTCATCGTTATTTTTTAGCAAAGGAACATCTAAAATTGTAATTACATTACTTACCCATTCAAGATTTTCTAAAGAGTTTTTTAATAGTTCAAGATTTTTAATGGTATTTTCTGATTTAAAATTGTAATCTTCACTAGGCGAGTGGGTATAAGTTAAAACTAAAAAATCTTTAGAATCATATTTTTTATTCACTTCTCTTAAATATTTTAAATCTGGATCATTTTCTAAAAGCAAAGTATCTGAGGAAGCATCTAGCTGGAAGTTTTTTGAAAAATATCCAAAACTTAATAGCAATACCGCAAGAATTAACAGAGTAAACTTGGGTTTTTGAATTACAATGCTTTTGTATAAATTTGAGAAAATCACCAGTTTTAGATATAGCTTAAAAGAGGGGAATTTAAAATTACTTATTTTAACTATGTTTTTGCTGCATTTTTAAATCGAGTATAAATTCCTTCAAATTCCACTTTGATATTTCCAGTTGGGCCATGTCTCTGTTTTCCAATTATAATATCAGCCGATCCAAGAACCTCATTCATTTTTGACTGCCATTCAGCGTGTTCAATAGTTCCTAACTTAGGTTGTTTTCTTTCAAGATAGTAGTCTTCTCTAAAAACAAACATTACAACATCTGCATCTTGTTCGATCGAGCCAGATTCTCTTAAATCAGAAAGCTGAGGTCTTTTGTCATCTCTTTGTTCTGTAGCACGGGATAATTGAGAAAGCGCCAAAACAGGAACGCCCAATTCTTTGGCCAAAGCTTTGAGTCCCTGAGTTATTTCAGATATTTCTTGGACTCTTCCATCGTATCTTTTAGAGCCCGTTGTCATTAATTGAATATAATCTACAACTATTAAATCAAGACCAAATAACCTTTTTATTCTTCTTGCCCTATTGGACAGTGTCGAAATAGTTATTGCTGGAGTTTCATCGATGTAAAGAGGTAACTGGTGGATGTTTCTTGAGGTTTCGATAAGTCTATTGAATTCCTCTTCAGTTACTTTCCCTCTTCTTATATCATTTGATTTTATTCGCGATTGTTCGGACAAGATTCTAGTTGACAGTTGTTCCGAAGACATTTCTAGAGAAAAAAAGGCTATAGATGATTTCTTATTATCATCCATTATTTTTTTTGCTGCATAGTAAGCTATATTTGTTGCTAAAGCTGTTTTACCCATTGATGGTCGACCAGCAATTATAACCAAATCCGATTTATGAAGACCTCCAAGTCTTTCATCCAAATCATCAAGACCAGTTGGAATTCCAACTATACCTTGATCACTTTTCATGGCATTTGTGGCCATCTCAATTGTTTGATCTAAAGCTTGATTAAATTTTAAAAAAGACTGTTGAAATGTTCCCCTCTCAGCTAAATCAAATAACATTTTTTCTGTGTCCTGAATTATATTGTCACCCGTTCTTTCCTCCGAGAGGTTCATGGCATCATCAGATAAATTTTCAGATATTTTTACAAGTTCTCTCTTAACAAATTTTTCATGAATAATTTTAGCGTAATCAATGGCTTGTTTCACCGATGATGAAAATCTGGTTAATTTTACTAAATACTCAGCTCCTCCAATTTCAGATAGATTATCGTCATTTTCAAACGAGGTTTTTAATGTAATAGGGTTGGCTATCATTCCCTTATTATGAAGATTTTCTATCAAAATATAAATTTTGGAATGTAAAGGGTCATGAAACTCTTTATTTGATATTATATTGGACACTTCATCCAATATGTCATTGTTAACCAGTATAGAGCCTATTAAAGCCTGTTCAGCCTCTATGTTAGAAGGTAACTTCTTTTCTTGACTTAGTGGATTAATCTTCAGTTTTTCCATAAATAATTTTTCACTCTATCTGAAAGCAACAATTTGTGAAAAATAAAAGTTATTAACTTTTTTTTAAGTCTGTGGAAAATTAGATTATCTACTTGGTCTGTTTTTTTTCAACCAAGGCCTGTAATTTTAATATTACTTCAGAATGAAGGTTTACTGATAGAGAAAATTCTCCAATTTTAGTTATTTCTTGTTTTAGGTCAATTTGAGAAGGAAGTATATTTTCTTTAAAATTTTCTAATAAGTATCTAGAAATTTCTTTTGGTTTAATTGTTCCGTATAATTCTCCATTTTCTTTGGCTTCTTTTTTGAATAGAAGTTTTTTGCCTTTTATTTTTTCAAATATTTTTTTAGCATTCTTCTTATTTTCAGCACTTTTTTTATTAATCTCGCTCTTTTTTTTGTTAACAAATTCTATATTTTTCTTATCAGCCAGCAATGCCTTTCCTGATTTTAAAAGAAAATTTCTTCCGTAACCATCTTTAACTTTAACGACTTCACCAACACTGCCTAGATTTCTAATGTCTTCTAACAATATAACCTGCATTTAAACCAACCCTAAAACACTTGCTCTTTTAATGGCTACTGAAAGTTTGCGCTGTTTATTTTGAGATACAGAAGTTATTCTTGAAGGTAAAATTTTTCCAGTATCTGATATATATTTTTTTAAGAGCTTTACATTTTTATAATCAATCACCGGAGCACCTTTAATAGATAATGGGCAGCTTCTTTTAATTCTTGTATCTGGCTTTTGAAAAAGACTAAATTTGTTTTGAATACCAGATCTTTTTCCTTTTTTTTTATTTCTCTTATCTTTTCTCATTAGGCCTTCCTGTTTCGTTAAAATATTCTTTTTCAAGATCTAATTTCTTGTATTTGACCGTAAGATATCTGATGACACTATTTTCAAGCGAGAGCTTTTTTTCTATATTAGTTACAGGGTCATTTTTAGATTCAAACTTAAAATGAATAAAAATTCCTTTTCTATTTTTTTTAATCTTTCTTGCTAAACTGAGCAATCCCCATTTTTCTGTTTTTAGTATTTTGCCGGATTCTGCGATAACTTTTGAATACTTTGATACTAGACTTTCTACGTCTTTATTAGACAAGTCTTGTTTTGCAACAAATGTATGTTCATAAAAAGCCATTTTTTACACTAAATCAATATTTTTTTAAGATGGGACTTATACTATTTAAATTTTGTTTGTACAATAGTAATAATAACAATATTTTGTCGATTAATAAAATGAAAGCATTGATATTTCCAGGTCAAGGTTCACAGTCGGTAGGGATGGGTTTGGAGTTATATAAAAATTTTGATTTAGTAAAAAGAATTTTTAAAGAATCTGATGAAAAACTTAATTATCCGATATCGAAAATAATTTTAGAAGGTCCTGATAGCGATTTAAAACTTACAAAAAATACTCAACCTGGAATTTTAACTATAAGTCATTCTATTTTTAGATTAATTACAGAAGAGTTTAATATTCAAATTAAAGACATAGCATACTTTGCGGGACATTCTTTGGGAGAGTATAGTGCACTTGTATCTTCTGGTTCTTTGAATTTTTCTGATGCCGCCTATCTTCTTCATGAGAGGGGAAAGTCTATGCAAGAAGCTGTTCCAGAAGGTAAGGGCTCTATGTTAGCAGTGATGGGTTTAAAAACAGAGGATTTAGAAAAGTATATTAAAAAAATGGACAGAGCAGAAGGTGTGTGCGAAATAGCCAATGATAACTCCGACAGCCAAGTTATTTTAAGTGGAGACAAGTCTTCAATAGATGAAATTAGTAAAATTTTAAAAGAGGACAGAAAGAAATCAATTTTTTTACCTGTTAGCGCACCTTTTCATTGTTCTTTGATGAGCCCTGCCGCTAAGAAGATGGAAGATAAAATTAACCTAACCAATTTTAAAAATCCTTCGGTAGATTTAGTAAGCAATGTAACAGCAGAGCCGGTGAGAGATTCGGAACAAATTAAGAGCTTGCTTATAAAACAAATTTATTCAAAAGTTAGATGGAGAGAAAGCGTTTTATTTATGATAAAAAATGGGGTTAATGAATTTATAGAAATAGGACCGGGAAAAGTGCTGTCTGGGCTTATAAAAAGAATTAGTGACAAAGTTTCGTCTAAAAGTATAAATACCATAGAAGATATAAAAAGTCTTAAATGATTGATTTTAAAAACAAAAAAATTTTAATAACCGGTGCCACAGGAGGAATTGGTGGTGAGCTTGTAAAGAAATTTATTTCCCTTGGTGGAACTGTTCTTGGCACAGGAACAAAATCTGAAAAGTTAGATTTGATAAAAAAAAATCATCCAACTGTTAAAATAAAAAAATTTAATATATCTGAGCATTTAGCAATTGAAGAATTTATTGACTCTGCTGAATCGGAATTAGGTGGGCTCGATATTTTAATTAACAATGCAGGAGTTAACGTAGACAATTTATCTTTAAGAATGAAAGACGAGGAATGGAAAAAGGTCATTGATATAAATTTAACATCTACTTTTTTATTATCTAAGTATGCTATTAAGAAAATGTTAAAAAATAAATTTGGTAGAGTGGTAAACATTACGTCAATAGTAGGACATACTGGAAATATAGGTCAGGCAAATTATTCTGCTTCTAAAGCAGGAATAATTGGAATGTCAAAAAGTTTAGCTATTGAATATGCAAAAAAAAATATAACCGTCAACTGTGTTTCTCCTGGATTTATAGTTTCAGACATGACCATGAATATAGCAGAAAAAGTTAAGCTGTTTTTAACCGCAAGAATTCCTATGGGAAAACTTGGTACTGGAGAAGACGTATCAAATTGTGTTGCCTTTTTATCTTCGGAATCGGCTTCCTACGTCACAGGAGAAACAATACATGTTAATGGCGGTATGTATATGTCTTGACAAAGAAATAAAATAATTTAATAACAAATTTATTAATATTCTATACAAAGGATCAAATGACAAAAGAAGTAGGAGCAACCGTTAAAAAGATAGTAGCAGATCATTTAGGGGTTGATGAACAAAAGGTAACAGACGAATCTAGTTTTATCGACGACCTTGGAGCAGATAGTTTGGACACTGTTGAGCTTGTTATGGCTTTTGAGGAAGAATTTGGATCTGAAATTTCCGATAGCGAAGCAGAAAAAATTCTAACCGTTGGAGACGCGATCAAATTTATTGAAAGTAAATCTAAATAAAAAAAAGATATTTACTTTCATTAATGAAAACCTCAAGTAAGCCTCTCATGCTTGTCTTATCTTCACCTTCTGGTGCGGGAAAGACCACCTTGTCTAAAAAGATACAACAGTCGGATAACACCTTTAAAATTTCTGTATCACACACCACTAGAAAACCCAGACCTAATGAAGTTAATGGTGTTGATTATCACTTTGTAAATGAAGAAAAATTCAAATCTTTATTAAAAGAAAACGCCTTTTATGAACACACAAAGATCTTTGATAATCTTTATGGAACTTCTAAAAATTCAGTGAATGAAATCACTAAGAAAGATTTTAATGTTTTATTTGACATAGACTGGAAAGGGGCAAAACAACTAAGTGAATTTAAAGAATTGAATTTAATTAGAATATTTATATTGCCACCAAGCAAGGAGGAGCTGGAAAAAAGACTTATTAGTAGAAACCAGGATGATAAAGATTCTATAAAAAAAAGGCTACAAGCATATTCAGAAGAAATTCAACACTCAAAAGATTATGATTTTGTTTTGGTAAACGACAATGTTGAAAATTGCTTTAAAAAAATAAAAAAAATAATTTCAGATCGTTTAAAATAAAAATATATACAGAGCTTTTTTATACTCTTTCAATTTCCTCATAGCATTCTGTCAATCTGTAATAATCTTCACATGATAATTCCGATGGCCTGATATTTGTGTCTATTTTTAATTTTTTTGCAACATACTTATAGTTTTTAAAAATTTTTGAGAGAGGTTTATTAATCATCTTTCTTTTGTTTGAAAAAAACACATGAGTAATTTTTTCTAAATTTTTAATGTTTTTTATCTTATGACTTATTTTTATTTTAGGTTTAAAAACAATTACCTTTGAATCAACTTCGGGAATTGGGAAAAAGCATTTTTTTGAAACTTTAAAACTTTTAATAATATCCAGTCTTACATTGGTTAAAATTGTAATTCTTCCGTATTCTTTTGTATTATGTTTTGCTAGTATTTTATTCGCAACTTCTTGCTGAAACATAAATATTATTTTTTTATAAAAAGGTGGCCAAGTATCTATATTAATGAACTTTGCTAAAATTTGAGTTGAAATATTGTATGGAAGATTGCCAAAAACAACTAAGTTTTTTGCTAAACTTTTTAAATTATAATCCAAAATATCTTTGTTCAGAATTTCATGGGCGCCCGCTATTTGAAATTTTTTTTTTAATATTTCGCAAAATCTTTCATCTTTTTCAATCAGAATCATTTTTTTTGGTTTTTTATACGCTATTGAATCTGTTAGTTTTCCAGATCCGGGCCCAATTTCTAAAATTGTTTCATCCGTTATTTTATCGAGAGAGGCAATTTTATTAATTATATTTTTATCCGAAAGTAAGTTTTGTCCTAGTGATTTTTTAAGTTTTAACATTTCTATTATTAAAAAATTTTATTGCTTCTATCAGGCTTTTAGGATTTGCCAAATTTTTATTTATAATATCTCTACCAACACCATGATCGGGCGAAATTCTTATATAAGGAATTCCTAAAGTTATATTTATCGCATTAAAACCAAATATTGCTTTAAAAGGAGACAATACTTGGTCGTGGTACATTCCAATCAAGACGTTGAACTTTTTTCTGTTAGATTCAAGAAAGGCAGTATCAGGAGATATAGGCCCATCAATTGACATTTTAAGTTTTTTTAATTTTTTTATAGCCGGTATTATATATTTTTTTTCTTCAGAGTTATTTTTTAATTCATTATTGTGCGGATTTAAACCTAAAACCCCAATTTTTGCTTTAACTTTCAATTTATTTGAATAAAATTTATTTATTGTAATTAATTTATTTATAATCTTTCTTTTTGAAATATCTCTTGAAACTTTTTTTAGTTTTATATGCGTTGTTATCGGAGATACAGATAGTTTCTCATTGTAAATAAGCATAACCTCCTTACCTAAATTACCTTCTTTTTTTGCCAGAAATTCTGTAATACCATATGAGTTATTTCCAAACATTTCTTTTTTATTTATTGGACAGTTTATAAAACCCAAAATCTTTTTTTGTTTAGCTAATTTTACACCAAGATTAAAACAATTTTTTAAATAAACTGACTTTGATTTTACTTTAACATCATAAATAAGTAGTTTTTTTCTAAATTTTTTTCCTTCAATGCTATTAATTTTTTCTAAATTTAGATTTATTTTGACTTTTTTTAACTGGCTTTTTAGCAAACTATAATTACCGATTACAAAAATATTTAATTTTTTAAAATTATTTCTTCTATTCCATGCTTTTGCTATCAACTCTGAATTAATACTATTTGGGTCTCCAGCTATTATTGCAACTAAGTTTTTCATAAAAATCTAATAGAGCTGTTTAACCTGCATCATTCTTTCCAAACCAGAATAGTGGGAATTAGAAAACATGTGTAATTTTTTTTCTTTTTCTTGCCTTACAATATTTTTTTTTATTTTTTCATAAACATCTGGTGACAGCTTATCTTTTTCTATTTCTTTTGCCTTTAAATTTATTTTGTTTTCTATTTCAACGGTATTTAAAGATATCTTGTTTTTATATAGTTCAAAGATCAATGTATTCCATCTTAAGTCAACCTCAAATCTTTTAATCAGATCTTTAAAATTCAAACCATGTTTTTCTAATAATTCCTTTAGCTCATTTTTATCTAACCCGATATTTTTTGATGTTTGAGCAACTAATCCATTGAGATCTTTTTTGCTATACTGTCTAATGTTAAGCCTCTCAACCTCACTACTTTTTATCTGCCTTCTGATCAATGATTGTACCGCAAGATTTTGTATATGAGATTGGTTTTCTTGATTTATACGAATGTTCGATAATATGGCGACCAATTTCATTTCTTGTACTAAATCTAAATAAGTTATTGGGAAGTCACCTACAGATATAATAATCTTATTATTATTTTCCGAGGAAAGATTTTGAATTTGAAAAAATAAAAAAAAAAGCGTTAAAAAAATTGTTGAAAATTTTTTTATCATCTATCAATTTCTGGAGTTGATATTTCACCGAAAGGCAATAGTGAAATCTTGAACATCAATGAGTCCGAGGATTCAACATCTTTATCTGTATAAAACTCTCTTCTAAACACCAGGCCAGCTTTAAGACAGTCATTTATATAGTTATAGGCTAAATTGTAAAATTCTGTCGAGTCTGTTTCTAGGTTTTTCTTCAGATCAAAAGTCAATTCTTTTGAGTCACTAAACTTAACTTGTACATCAGATTTGATATAAGAAGCACTACCCACATGATTGTTTTCTTCTAAAAAACTTAAATTAAAGTTCGTGTTTCCTAAGACCAAATCAGCCTGTAAGTTATTGTAATTTACATCATTGAAGTTATGGTCCAGTGAAAATTCGTGGCTCAATTTAATATTTTTGCTTAATTTAATTGAAGACAATCCAACCAGATCAGATGTTTTTTGATCTAAAGAGCTTTGAGAAGGAATATCAGAGTTTTCTTCTAAATTATAAATTTGACCGATTGACACAGAGTAATTTTCTTCACCTTTTACATTGTCAGAGAAGTCATTATTTGAAATTTCTAAACCTAAAGCAATACTTGTGCCTTTTTCTATAACATCAATTTGTGAGTTCTTGTTTATAGAAAATAGGTTTGAGTAGCCTAGCTTTAAAGTGTCATCATGAATATTCCTCATATGACCAGGAGCATATCTTAAAGAAAACTTTGGAGTTAAAAAACCTATCTGATTTTTTCCGGGATTCTCTTTAGACATAGGCAAGCTTGCTTTATACGCAACAGCACCAGACAACTCTGTGTTCAATTCTTCAGACTTATACTTTTCTGCTTCTGTTGCTTCATAGTTTACGATTTTAAAAAGGCCCTCTAATCTACTCTCAACACCTCTTACATTTCTAGACAAGTTTGTTTTCCAACTCAAATCATTTACTAAAAATTTTGTGGTCTGATCAACATTATA
>MDSW01013366.1_pt1 | contig 11591 bp, 11 predicted proteins | sample 811171 | NCBI WGS metagenome assembly MDSW01 (sample SAMN05326641, study PRJNA326480) | marine metagenome | isolation source: seawater | place: Atlantic Ocean: North West | collected 2012
CATTAAAATTACTATCAACTAAATTTTGTAAATAGGTGGTGTCCTTTATTTTGTTTAAAACTGATTTTATATTTGAAAAATTTTTGTTAAGTTTTATGTAGTTTTTTTTTTTTAATATTCCTTGATAATCACCTGGAAATGCGATGATGGCTGTTTTGAAATAAATTGCTTCAAATATGCGGGGTGAAATAGTTTTTGCATCTATATTTTTATCTAACCTATTAAAAATACTTTTAACTTCAGTTTCATTAAAATTATTAGGGTCATTTAGTAGTTTCCATAATCTTCCATCCATATCAACAAGAGATGAACCACTTTCACTTAAAAGTGTACATTTGCTTTTCGCTAATCTTTCATACCATTCTATACCATAAATTCTATCTTTCTCTTTAAAACCAATATCTATATTCATGTCTTTTTTAAATTTTTTGATATAATCTAATGTAAATTCACCAATTATCCTTTTTTCTCTTCCAATAGTTCCCAGTATATATGGTACATCTCTTCCTCTATAAAAAATTTCAGTCTTTCTTTTTGAAATAGGTAAAATATTAAAATTAGAAATATTTTTATCTGGTAAATATCCTGTTAGGGTCGAAAAAATTTTTACATTTCTTTTTATTGATTCTTTATAAATTATTTTTTGAGAAGGTTTATTTAAACTAGAAAATACTAAATCAATTTTTAAACTTGAGATTTTTTTGTTAATGTTTTGAATATCTCTATATTCATCTTGAATAAATAAAATTTTTAAACCCAAAAAGTCAGATATTGAATCGCTAACTTTTTTTGCCAAAAAATATTCACTGGTTATTAAAATGTTCCAATGAATGATTATTGCATCAAAAAAATTAAAATTTAAAGATTTATTAAAATATTTTCTTGTCGAGTCAAAATACCAAATTTTATTTTTCGAATACTTTTTGAATGCATGTAAATGTTCAAAACACATTTCCCCAATGCTTTTGTTACTTTGATCACAGATAATAAGGATATTTTTCATTAATAATGTAATATTGTATTTTAACAAATATTAGAATATATTATATTTATACAGACAAGTAATGAAAAGATGGTTTGACATATTTTTTTCTATCGCTTTATTACTTCTAACATCTCCCATTTTTCTTTTAATAATTTCTTTAATGATTTTTGAATCTATGATTTTTAGAAAAGATTATTTTATTTTTTTTATAACAGATAAGCGTATATCAAAGGATAAAGAATTTAATCTTATAAAGTTTAAGACATTTTTTTTGGATCAAGATATAAAATATTTACAAAAGTATAGAGGTACGACAGATTTTATAAATAAAAGAAGTTTAAATTTTGTTGGAAGTATTCTAAGAAAATTTTACTTGGATGAAATGCCACAATTAATTAATATTTTAAAAGGTGAAATGTCAGTTGTTGGTCCAAGGCCATGGCCTAAAGAACAGTATACTCAACATCTTCAAAAAGGTTATGTTGCAAAAAGAGAATTAAAGGGAGGTTTATGTGGTCCAGCTCAAGCACTTAAGGGATTTGATGAAGCTAAACAAAAAATAGAAGAGGAAAAAATGGTAAACTTATATAAAAAAAGTAATTTTGAGATTTTAATGTTTGATATTAAAATGATTTTTAAAACATTTGTTATATGTTTTAAAGGAGAAGGGTATTAAAAAATTCAATTTTTATAACTATCAGAATCTTTTAAAACAGATACTTAATTTAAATATAAAATTTTCAAATTTTGAAGAACCTACAGCTAATTCTGTTATTCTTAGACATGATGTGGATTATGATTTAGAGTGGGCTGAAATGATTGCAAATGCAAATAAAAAACTAAATATTCAAGCTTGTTTTTTTATTTTAATTTCTTCAGCAAACTATAATATATTTGAGGATGAAAATATTCTTTTTATAAATAAAATTTTAGATTTAAAGCAAAATATAGCTCTTCATTATGACAATAATTGTAATTGTAGTGTTCAATTTTGTCATAAAATACTAAAATTTTTAGTTCCCAAGTGCTTAGACTTAGTATCTGTCCATAACCCACCATCTGAAATAAAAAAATTAAAAATTCAAAACCTAGAAAATATCAAATCAGTTTATCATAAACCATTTTTTTACAAGGAAACCTATATATCTGATTCAAATCTAAGAAATAATCCTATTGAAATTTTAAACAAAATAAAAAGTAATAAAAAAAAATTACCAATTCAATTACTTATACATCCTTTTAATTGGATGTCTTCTGGGAATGATATAAAAGAAATACTGAATAATACATTTCAAAAAAAAATTAGGATAATCGATAAAAGTTTCAGACAAAATAAAAATTGGAATAGATAATTTTGAAAAATTAGAAAAATAAAATTTATTTAAATTTACTAATGTAAATTAAAAAATCTTTAGATTTATAAAAATTAATGATTAATAACTCTTTAAATAATAAACCTGAAATTGTTATTTTTACAGATGAATTTGGATTTCAAATATTTAAAAAAATCATAAGTTATTTTAATCTAAGTAAAAATAAAATCTTATTTGTTTTTAACAGAAAAAGGTTTTGTAAAATGAAATTTAAATTTCTCAATTTTAAAAAATATAATTATTTTCTTCATTCGGATAATAATAATGAATTTATCAAAAAAATATGTAAACCTAGAATTGGAATTATTTGTTCGTTTAATTTATATCTTAAAAGTAAAATAACAAGGATTTTCTCTCTTGGCCTAATAAATATTCATATAGGCGATCTTCCTAATTACTCAGGTTCTAATACTTTGCAATGGGCTATTGTAAATGGTGAAAAAAAAGTAGGACTAACCGTTCATTATGTTAATAAAAAAATTGATTCTGGTCCTATCATTGCTAAAGAGTTTTTAGAAATTAAAAATTTAGATACTTCAAACACATTAAAACAAAAAATACAGTTATTAATTTTTAGTATCATTAGAACAAAGTTATATAGCTTTAGATACAATAAATTTTATTCATTAAAACAAGATCTAAAAAAAAGAATTGTTTGGAGAAAAAGAACAAAATCTGATTCGCAAATCATATGGTCAAAGCATTCAGACTTTGAAATATCTTGTCTTACTAGAGCAATGACTTATCCGTTGCCTAAACCTTATTATTTTGATATAAGTGGTAAAAAAATCGTTGTTGAAAGCACAATGACACCAGCTCAAGTTAAACAATTTAGAAAAAAGATTTTTAATTTATGAATATTTTGATCACAGGTGGTGCAGGTTCATTGGGCATGAATCTATTAAATTTCCTTTCAAAAAAAAAAAAATAATATTCTTATTATTGATAATTTTACCACGGGAAATAGAAAAGTTAAGCAATTTGAGTCAGATAATATTACTTTAAAAAACATTGATATTAAAAACTATAAAAAAGTAGCCAGAGAGTTTGATATCTTCAAACCTCATGAGATAGTTCATTTAGCCGCATCATATGATGACCCAGATAATTGGGAAAGAGATATAAATACAAATATTGTGGGTATAGATAATTTAATTAGGTTATCAAAACTACATAAAATTAATAGGATAATAAATGTTCAAACTATTTTATGCTACAAACAAGAATCTGGACAAATTGATGAAAGTGGTGAAATAAATCCTATTACGAGTTATTCAATATCAAAAACTGCTGCAGAAAGTTACTTAGAATTAAGTGGATTAAATTTTATTTCTTATAGATTATCTTCTGTTTTTGGTCCGTGGAGTTTTTCTGGTCCAATACCAATTTTTTACAAAAAGATTTTAAATGAAGAAAATTGTGTGGTTTCTGATAGTTATAGAGACTTTATTTATGTTGATGATTTTATAAATTTATTTGATAAAACCTTAAAAAATAAAAAAATCAACGGTATTTTTAATGTATCAAATGGAGAACCAATAAGTATTAAAGAAATTTTCAAATTAGTTATTAATTTAATTAAACCCAAAAAAAAAATAAAGATTTATGAGCAAAAAATTGCTGATGACGATGTAAAAAAAATATTTTTAGATTCATCAAAAATTAGAAAAGAATTAAACTGGGAACCTAAAATAAATTTTGAGGATGGTCTTAAAAGAACATTAAACTGGTATAAAGAAAATGGAATTGGTAACACATTTACTCATTTAAAAAAGTAACTTTAAAAAATGAATTACTTAACCTTCGATATTGATTGGGCACCAGATTTTGCTGTTGAACATTGTGTTGATATTTGTAAAGACAATAATACTTCTGCAATTTTCTTTGCAACGCATGAAAGTAAAATAATTGAGTCTTTAAAAAATGATAATTTATTTGAAATTGGAATTCATCCTAATTTCAACCCTAGTTCAAGTCACGGAAAATCGATTGAAGAAGTTTTGGATTACTTTAAAGCTTTTTTACCTAATGCTAAATGTATGAGGTCACATTCATTACTTCAAAGTACTTTAATATTTGAAAAAATTTCTTCTTATAACCCAAAAGTTAAGTATGACTTTTCAATATTAATGTATTTAACAAAAAATCTAGAACAATCTAAACTTTATTTAAATGAAAATAAATTCATTGAAAGATTTCCTTTTTTTTTCGAAGATGACATAGCGATGAGGGATCCAACTTGGAAATGGAAAATAAATTTAGAAAAATATAAAGGAATTAAAATTTTTAATTTTCATCCATCCTTGATATATTTAAATTCATCAAATCTTGAGTCATACAATACACTCAAATCTAAAATAAATCTAAGAAATAAAAATGAATTTATAGAGATTAAAGAACAAAATTATGGAAATGAAAATTTCCTTATAGATCTTATCAAAGAAAACTCCTTCAATCATTTTAAAAGTTTATTTGAGAAATGACAAGAATAGCTATTATAGGCCGTACTGAATTTTTGTATGAGATAACAAAATTCTTAATTCATAATCAATATAATATATCAATTATAATAACCTCAAAATCTGAAAAACACTATCAAATAAAAGAGTGTGATTATAAAAAACTTGCTAAGGATAATAATGTAGATTTTATATTTACTAACAAAATTAATAATCTAAGAATTATAAATATCTTAAAAAAAAAAAAAATTGATATTGGGATCTCGATGAACGGAATAGAAATATTTGGAGAAGATTTTATTAATTCATTTAAAAGTTTCATTCTTAACATTCATTGTGGCGACCTTCCAAAATACCAAGGGAATGCTTGTCCTAACTGGGCAATATTAAATGGAGAAAAAAAAATTGGACTCACTATTCATAAAATGTTACCCAATAAAATTGACGAAGGTGATTTTTTAAAGAAATCATATTTTAAAATTAAGTCTTCAACATATATCTCAGATATTTATTCTTGGATGATGAGTGAATCAGTAACTATGATTAATAGTATTATAAAAATGTTTGAGAAGAAAAATTTAAAATGGAAAAAAATGAATAATTCAACTAAAATTAGATGCTTTCCAAGATTACCTATAGATTCAAAAATTAATTGGAATTCTTCTACCGAAAATATTTATAGATTAATAAGGTCTTTTTCTGAGCCTTTTGAAGGTTCTTATTGTTTTCTAAATCAAAATAAGTCTAAAATTAGAATTTTTAAAGCACTACCTTATAATATATTATACAAATTTTATGCTGTTCCTGGTCAAGTTTTATTCGCTTCCAATGGTTGTCCAGTAATAGCAACTGGCGATGGAGCACTAAAATTAACTAATGTTAAATTTAAGAAATTTGGAAATTTAGAGAGTAAAAAGATTATACTAAAAAGCTTACGAAATAGGCTTAATTAAATGAAAAAAAAAATTTTAATTATTGGTGGGGCAGGTTTTATTGGTTCTCATTTATTAAAAGCTATTCAAAAAGAAAAGTTTTCAAAATTAATAATATTTGATGATTTTTCTAGAGGTAAGTATGAAAATATTGAATGGTGTAAAAAAGATCCAAGAATTGAGGTTTTTAATGACGGTGGAAATATTTTAAATGAAGAAATTCTTAATAAAGCCTGTAAAAATACAAATATTGTCTTTCATCTAGCTGCAAAATGGTTACTTCATTGTCATGAATATCCAAAACTTGCATTTGATGTAAATATAAAAGGTACACATAATGTATTAGAAGCATGTAGGATAAATAAAATTGATAAATTAATTTTTTCTTCTTCAGCATCGGTATATGGGGATGCAAAAAAAATTCCAATGGACGAAAACCATCCATTAAGTCAAAAAAATTTTTACGGTGCTACAAAGGTTGCTTGTGAAGCAATGATTAGATCTTACTACTTTAGATATGGTTTGAATTATGTGGGACTAAGGTATATGAATGTTTACGGTGAGAGGCAGGATTCCAAAGGTGCTTACGTTTCTGTTATTATGAAAATGCTTGAAAACATTAATAAAAATAAATCACCAATTATTTTTGGAAAAGGTAATGAATTCTATGACTTTGTAAATGTAAAAGATTGTGCAAGAGCAAATATTTTAGCAATGAAATCTTCTATTAAATCAGGGTTTTATAACATTGGTTCTGGAAAAAGAACAACCTTAATTCAATTAGCAAATTTATTAATGAAATTAACTAATTGTAAAAAGAAAATTACATTTAAAAAAAATTCAAATATGACAATTGTTAAGTCAAGAATAGGTTGCATAAAAAAAGCTAAAAAAGATCTAAATTTTATTTCAAAAATTTCTTTAAATGATGGTTTAGAACAACTTATTAGTTGGTATAATAATTCTTGATGAGAGTCTTGATTTTTGGTTGTAATGATATTACAAAAACGGTGATAGAGGAGTTTCAGAAAAATAATACTGAGATTTTAGGTGTCGTTACTCATAAAAACAATGTAAAGATTTCTTACTGTGAAAAACTTAAGATTCATAATCATTGTGATTTAAAAACTATTTTTAAAAATTCAGTAAAAACTTTTTTCACACATAAATGTAATAAAAAAATTTTAGGTTTTATAAAAAATAATTATATAGATTATATATTTGTATGCGGTTGGTATTTTAAAATTAGTCAAGAAATCATTGATGCTGTAGACTCAAGAATTTTTGGAGTTCATTTTTCTTTATTACCAAAACTTCGAGGTGGTGCACCATTAAACTGGGCCATCTTACTAGGTGAAAAAAAAACTGGTATTACTATTTTTCAGATTTCTAATAAAATAGACTCTGGAAATTACATTATTCAAAAAAGTTTCTCTATTTTAAACTCTGATTACATCAATGATCTAATGGAAAAATCAATTAATCTCTTAAAAAAATCTATAAGAGAGTTTGTATTATTATTCAAAAAAAAAAAAATTCTTTTAAAAAAACAAAATGGAAAACCATCTTATGTATCACAAAGATCTATAGAAGATAGCAGAATAAATTGGAAAGATGAATCTATAAATATTTACAATCTAATAAGAGCGTCTTCAAAACCATATTTTGGAGCATTTTCATATATAAATGATAAAAAAATAAGAATAGAAAAAGCGCTTATTTGTAAAAACGTTTCAATTAAAAAATCTCCGGGAACTATAACAATTCATGGTAAAGAAATTTTTATAAGCACCAGAACAAGTTTAATAAAAATAATAAAATGCTATACTGAAACTGAAAAAAATACTTTAAGAAATTCGAATAGTCTCAAACTCTCCTGAAATGAAAAATATTCCGCTTACTAAACCCTATATTCCAAAGACTGTTTTTAAAAATTTGGAAAAAATGATTAAAAAGGGATTTCTTACTGAAGGTGAATATACTTATAAATTCGAAAATTTAATAAAAAAAATCATTAAATGTAAATATTGTATATCATTTACATCTGCTACTACGGCATTAGAAGCGCTTTTAAAGTCCCTTAATTTCAAAAAAGGCCACGAAATAATAGCACCAAATTTCTCTTTTCCAGCTACAATAACTCCGATTATTCAAAATGGTATAAATGTAAGGTTAATTGATGTAGACATAGATGATTTTAATATTTCTCAAACGGATTTAAAAAAAAATATCAATAAAAAAACAAAGGCAATAATTCCAGTTTCAGTATTCGGTAACTCAATAGATTATGAGTCTGTAAATAAAATTATTAAAAATAAGTCAATTTTTTTAATTGAAGATAGTGCAGCATCTCTTGGTACATCATATAAAAATAGAAATGTTGGTAATATTTCAGATTTTTCAATTTTTAGTTTTCATCCGCGAAAATCTATTACTTCAGGTGAAGGTGGCGTTTTAACAACCAACAATAAAATTATTGCTACATGGTTGAAAAAATATAAAAGTTTTGGTTTTAACAAGAATAAAAATTCTCACTTTGAAATTGTAGGAACTAATCTTAAATTTTCAAACATAAATGCAATATTTGCTTTAAGTCAACTTGAAATTTTAGATAAAATTTTACATAAAAAAAAAAAATTAGCCCTTAGATATATTGATAAATTATCACGAAATAAAAATATTAAATTTCAAAAAATAACATCAAACTCTACTCATTCTTATCAAACTTTTTGTATTGTAGTTGAAAATAGGGATTTTTTAATAAATAAACTTAGGGAAAAAGGCATTGAAACACAAATTGGTTATTATGCTTTAAGTGAGCAAAATGCTTTTAAAAATTGTAAAAATATTTTTTACAGTTCAAGTTTAGAAAATAGTATTTTTCTGTCAAAACATTCCCTTGCTTTACCATTATATTATAAGATGAGTAAATTCGATCAAGATATAGTCATAAAAGCAATTAATCAAATGACGTAGTTATGTGTGGATTTAACTTAGTTTTTCAAAAAAAAAAAAATGTTTTTTCAGATGCTAAAATAAAAAAAATTAATGACTTAATAAAACATCGTGGACCAAATGACGCTGGATATTTATTAATAAATAAAGATGAAGAACAATTTTTATTCACTGAAAACAGATTCCAACACCTTCATAATGGTATGCCATCCATTGATGATAAAAATCATTCCAATTTTATCAATACTAATTTTTTTCCTATAATAGCAACGCATAGAAGATTATCTATCATTGATTTATCTGATAGAGGTTTCCAACCAATGATTAATTCAAATTATGGTGTAACAGTTCTTTTTAACGGTGAAATAACTAATTTCATGGAGTTAAAAAAAGAATTAGAGAACTTAGGATATTTTTTTAAGTCAAAAACAGATACAGAGGTTATTATTTTTTCATACATCCAATGGGGAAAAGCTTTTATAAAAAAACTTAATGGAATGTTCTCTTTTGTAATCATTGATAAAAAAAAGCAAAAATTTATTATATCCAGAGATAGATATGGAATAAAACCATTATACTTTTATAACGATAATAATTTTTTTTTAGTTTCCTCTGAAATTAAACCTTTATTAGAAATAGTAAAAATAAGACAAATTAATTTATTAGCTTTAAACGAATATCTATCTTTCCAAAATAATTTTTCTAATTCGACTTTTTTTAAAAATATTTATTCTTTTGAACCTGCAAATATTTATTCATTTAATTTAAAAGATAAGTTTTTACAAAAAGAGTCATATTGGGATATAAATATTAAAGACGATAAGTTGAATTTTAATAAAACTAAAAATAAAAATTATCTTAAAAAACTTTTAGTTAAATCAGTAAAAAGAAATCTGATAGCTGATGTCAAAGTAGGAACTCACCTATCATCAGGAATTGACTCAAGTTTGATTACCAAAATTGCCTCAACCATTAACAATAAAATACCAACTTTTAGTGCTGGGTTTAATATAAAAAATGTATCTAAAGAGGATAAAACTCTTAATGAGTTAAATGAAATAAAAAGAAATTTAAGTTTATTTAATACAGATCACAATCAAATAATAATTGATTATTTTGATATTGAAAAAAATATAGATAAGGTTGTATCAATCTTAGAGACTCCTTTAATGGGACAATCGTACCCCAACTTTATTTTATCTAAATTTATATCAAAAAAAGTTTCTGTTTGTCTTTCAGGAATAGGGGCTGATGAGTTTTTTTTTGGGTATCCATGGAGATACAGATATTTCACTAAAGATTTTATAAAAAATTATTATGAAGTTTGGCAAAGAATCTTCAAAGATACTGAAAAAGATAAACTTTTAAGAAAAGAAATAAAATCTAAAATTTTAAAAGAATCAAATATGGATTCAGTTAATAAACATACATTTATGGAATTTTCAAAAAAAATCGACCCAATTCATTTGAATACCAAGAATAAGCAGATAAGAAATTGCGCTAGATTCGAAATTAAAACATTTTTAAAAGGAATTCTGAGCGTAGAAGATAAATTATCAATGTCACAAAGCTTAGAGGTAAGGTTTCCATACTTAGATAATGATTTAATTGATTATTCAGAAAGAATCCCCTTAGAGCAGAGTTTAGAAATAAGTAAGGAAGTAGTTCTTCAAAATGAAAATGACTTATTTAAAAAAGAGTTATTTAGTACAAAAAGGAAAGGTAAACTTTTGTTAAGAAAGATATTAGAAAGTGAAACTAACAAGAAAATTTCAACTCAAAAGAAAAAGGGATTTAGCGGTCCAGATAAATCATGGTTTTTGAACCAATCAAAAGAATTTATATACGACAGATTAAAGTCAAAAAACTCAAAATTATTCAATTATTTAGACTATGATTATACACAAAATAGGTTAAATGAACATTTTGAAAAAAAATCTAATAAAAGATTAATGATATGGAGTTTGCTGTCAATTGATTCATGGCTCAAAAATTTTAAAATATAATGATTGTTTCAGTCCATCAACCTAATTTTTTACCATGGCCTGGTTTTTTTAATAAAATAAAAAAATCAAATACTTTTGTATTACTAGATCATGTTCAATTTTCACCAAGGTCATATATCAATAGAGTGAAAATATTTATTGAGAATAAGCCTAGGTGGATTTCAATTCCTATAATAAAGGGTAGGGATAAGATTAACTTATCAAAAATCTCAAATCATAGAAACTGGAAAAGAAAACTTTTACATTCAATTCATCACAATTATAGTTCATTGCCAATGTATGGAAAATATATTGAGGAAATAAAGTATTTAATTAATTATGAAGAAAAGAATCTATTCCATTACAATCTTCAAATAATAAATTATTTTATTAAAAAACTTAAAATAAATACTACTATTTTGAAATCTTCAGATATTTTAAAAAATGAGAATTTAAGAGGTAGTGAGATGATAGTACACATTTGTAAAATTTGTAAATCAAATGTTTACCTAGCTGGTGATGGCGCAGAAGGATATGAAGATTTAAATATTTATAAATTAAATAAAATTAAATATTTAAAAAATAATTATCATCAAAAGCCATATAAACAAATACATACAGACAATTTTGTGAAAGGACTTTCGATTTTAGATTGTTTATTTAATGTTGGTTTTGAAAAATTAACGGAATATGTATAACAAACAACAAAAAGTTTTCAGATGTTTGTTTTGTGGTTCAAAACCAATTGGTGAAAAGGTTTTTAAATATTTAATAAATCAATTTAACATTAAAATTAAAATTGTAGTTTCAAATGAAAATACTAAAGAAACATGGTGGAAATCCAATAAAATATATAAATACTGTAAAAAAAATAAAATTCAATTTTATCCATGTAATAATAC
>MDSW01076902.1_pt1 | contig 11591 bp, 10 predicted proteins | sample 811171 | NCBI WGS metagenome assembly MDSW01 (sample SAMN05326641, study PRJNA326480) | marine metagenome | isolation source: seawater | place: Atlantic Ocean: North West | collected 2012
ATATTTTTTTAAATTTTCAACATTTTCGTTTTTTTTATTAAAATTTAATACAGTAATATTTTTATTTAAATTATAATTTTTCTTTTGATATATGAAATTTTTTTTAAAAATAATTTTTTCTAAATTTAAAAAAAGTTTTTTAATTTTTTTTAAGTTATTTTTTTTTATAGGATAATTTCTTAAATTGTATTGAAATATATTGCTCAATACCCCACCCCAAATATTTGATAAACCTCCTTCTTGATAAGAGGAAATAAATTTACAATTTTTAAATTTAGATTTTTCAATTAAATCAATTTTTTTAGAAAGCTTTCTTGAATTAAATTTAATTTCTCCACTTAAGGAGAAAATATATTTTAGTAATGTAAAAGATTTTTTTGTTTTCTCTTTTTTTGATGGTGAGATCACAGTAATATTTTTATATTTCTTGCGCAAAATAAAAGCTGTGGTTAACCCTGAAAAACCTGATCCTATTATATAAATCAATTTTATTTCCTAATTTATAAATTAATCAATCCTATAAAATTTTAAAAATTATTGTATACACTGTATTTGATGAAAAATGTAAGTAACTTTTATAATAAAAAAGGTTGGAAATATAAAAATAATATCACTTTAGACTCTGATCTATTTGAGGATAACAGGCCAATTGCAAGGGAGTATGTTAAAAAATGCAGATTAAGAATAATTAATTATATCCCACCAAAAGGAAAAAATTTTTTAGATTTTGCATCTGGCCCAATTCAATACAAGGAATATTTGAAATATTCAAAAAATTATAAAACTAGACATTGTGTTGATTTTTCAAAAGAGGCTATAAAAATAGCAAAAACGAAACTTAAAAATAAAGGAAAATATTACAACAAAGATTTTATGAAAATTAAGTTCAAAGAAAATTTCTTCGATTGTTCTTTAAGTATGCATACAATTTATCATATTAACAAAAATCAACAAGAAAAAGCTGTGAGAAAATTATTAAAAATTACAAAACCAAATAAACCAGTTATAATCATTTATAGTAATCCAGATACATTGATAAAAAAGATATATTCAATTTTTTTTAAATCAAAAAAAAATACATCTCTGTATTTTTATTGTCATTCATTAGATTGGTGGAAACGATTTGAGGATATTTCTAGTTTAAAATTTTATTGTTGGAGATCTTTTGCCTCACAACACCAAAAAATCCTTTTCCCAAATAACTTTTTAGGCTCAATCATGTTCAAACTTCTTTTTTATATAGAAGACAAGTTTAATAAATTTTTTTCCAAAAACTTTCAATATCCAATAATTGTTTTAAAAAAAAAATGATTTCTATTATTATTGTAAGTCTAAATACAAAAACTGACTTTCAAAATACAATAAATTCTGTGATTTCACAAAATGAAAAACTTGAATTGATTGTCATTGATGGAAAAAGCGTTGATGGAACATTAGATGTGATCAAAAAGAATAGTAAATTGATAAATAAATTAGTCATAGAAAAAGATGATGGTATATATTCTGCGATGAATAAAGGGATAAATTTGGCTTCAAAAAAGTGGATATATTTTTTAAATTCTGGTGATGTCTTCCACAGCAATCAAACAATTAAGAACACAATTAAAATTTTAAAAAAAAATGAGAATTTTGATGTTATAATTGGAAATTCAATAGTAAGAAAAAAAAATAGCTTAACTAAGTCACCAAGAAAGGAATTAAATAATAGTACTGTCAGTTCATGTTTTTCACATCAAAGTACTTTTACAAAAACTGAACTTTTAAAAAAATATTTTTTTAACACTAAATATAAATTTGCATCAGATTTTGATTTTTTCTTAAAATTATTTAATTCAAAAAAGAAATTTCTTTATATAGATGAATTAATTTCAATAAACAAATCAGGGGGTATATCTGATATCAATAGACTAGAAGTTTATGCTGAATTTAAAAAAATTGTATTTTCACAAAATAAAAATTTAACTAATATTTTTAAGATAAACTTTTTAATATTATTAAATTTAGCAAAAAAGATTATAAAATTGGTTCTACCAAATTCTTTAATAGATAAGATTATTTTTTATATCGATAAAAAAATAAAATAATTTTAAATTTTTTTTCTTTCAAAAAACAAAATAATAATGAATGAAATAGAAAAATAAACCATTTGGAATGTATAAAATGAAAATCTATCGTAAACTGGCTGGAACATTGCAGTAGATAGGCAATTAATTAAATTTAAAGCAACAAAAAATAAAACAATATAGGTAATACCTTTCATTTTTTTTTCATCATTTGTTGCCAATGAAATTAAACATATAATTAGAACTAAAAGTTGTAAAATTAATATAAAGTAACCTGAAAACCCAACATTCGCATAAAAACCTTTCAAATCGTCTCTAGAAACAAAATATCCTCCCATTCCATGAATTACATTAACACCATAAAATACAAAATTTTCTAATGGTCTCAGTTTAAATAATTGTATGGCTATTTCAGTACAATGTTTGCTTGAGAGTTCTCTTGCCAATAACTCATCTTGTTTATCCAATTCAAAAAATTCATGTTTAGCAACTTTATTTTCAAATAAGTCCTGCATGTATACAAATTGAGAATAATAGTGACTAAATATCTTTCTATTATTTTTTGTAAAACTAAGAATATCATTATTACTAATTGATATAATGTTTCTTTCTATATTATTATTTTTAAAATCTTCTAATGCAAATTTGATTATTTTTTTATTAACATCACCATTAATTTTTTCTAAATCATCGTCTGTAGCTAGATAAAATGGAGCAGTTACTAATGATGATCCCCCAACCGAAATAGGTTTAAAAACACCTGATTTAAAATAAGAATTGGTTCTTTCAATAATGTTAATTGTAAAAAAAACTCCAAATATCAAAAGTATATTAATAATAAAATTTTTAATATTTCTTTTTATAATCAAACTATTTAATTCTGCTAAAATTAGCAAAGGTAAAACAATCAAAAATGTCTTTTTATTAAGCACCATTAATGAGAATAAAATCATTAAATAAATAAAATATTTTTTTCTTTTTACAAATTTGAAAAAAAAATAATTTTTTATGAAATAAATAGAAAATAACAATAATAATGGATAGCCAATACTCTCACTAAATATTGTCAATCCCAGTTTCATTGAAATCCCAAGATATGGATAGGCAATAGTAAAAATTAAAAGTAACTGATTAAGGATATTTTTAATTTCAAATTTTTTTATAAAAAAAAAAGTAAAATAAATAATTGAAAAATATCCTAAGATCAGTTGAAAAATTGATATTAATTTAAGAAAAAAGTTATCTGAAATTAATTCAAAAATATTTATTATAAATGGATATAGAAAGGGTCTTTTATAAATATTATTTATATAGGAATTTGTATCTTGTACTGTTATTTCATTTTGAAAAAAGAAAGAAAAAAAAATAATTAAATAAAATAATTTCGAAAAATATTTTTTCAAAGATAAATTCATCTTTATTTTTTATTAATTGTCTCAGATAGCATTCCAATACTAAATATTAATAATGATGTCAGAAATGTCAAAAAACCTGGCAACATAAAACTAATATTAATGAAAGAGATCAAAAATAATATTATTGACAGCAAAATAAGAACAAAAGATACGAGAACAAAAAGTTTAATTTTATCAAAAAACAAAACAATTTTAATGATATATTGTAAGGTTCTTAAACTATCTTTAAATAACCTGACTTTACTGGGAGAATTTTTACTTCTAAGTTCGTATAGTATATCTACATAAGATATTGAATACTTCGAATAAGTGAATGTCATAGTCATGGATGTAGTAAAACTAAAAGCGTCACTTAAATGACTTAAATTTTTAAGAATTTTTTCTTTATTTATAATTCTGAATCCAGAATTTATATCAGGAATTTTTGTACCAGTTGCATATTCAACTATGAACTTTAAAATCATTCGCATAGGTTTTTTAAAAGGAGACAAATTGAGATTTTTACCTGTTCTTTTAGCAATTACTAAATCGTATCCTTTCTTATACTCCTCAATAAGTTTATCTAAATTTTCAATTGGGTATGTTCCATCACCATCAATAATAACAATGTTTGAATAATTGGAATTTAAAATTCCTTTTTTTAGAGAAAAACCATATCCAAAATTATTTAAATTTTTTAAGTATTTTACATTTTTAAATTCCTTTATGATACTACTTGAATTATCAGTTGAGTTATCATCGACTACTAAAATTTCGTACTCACTAATATTTTTATTCCCTGAACATATATTTTGGATATCTAATATTACATTTTTAATTGATTGTTCTTCATTGTAAACTGGAATTATAAAACTATAATTGTTCATATATTTAATTTATTGTTATTCATCCAAATTGCTAGACATAAAATATTAAAAAGCTCATTACCATAATCTTTATTATTTTTCTTATTTTCTTTTAAAATTTTCTCAATTTGCAATGTATTAAATATTTGCTTAAAATTTTCAGAATTCAATAGATCTCTGAACATCTGTTCAAATTCAGAGTTTATCCAATATGAAACTGGAGCATTAAAACCTCTTTTCCTTTGATTAATTATTTTTTCAGGAACATATAGTTTTGCAACATCTTTTAATATTTTTTTTTTATTAAAGGCATTAAATTTATCTCTAGGATTTAGGTCAGATACGTATTTAAATAAGTTAAAACTAAGAAATGGACTTCTTAATTCAAGAGAGTTTGCCATGGAACATCTATCTGATTTTACCAAAATATCTTTTTCAAGAAAGAACTTATAATCAAAAATATTCCTGTGTGAGTCCAAATCTGTTGAAATTTTTGAGATATCATAAGATGGTATTTGTAAATTTTTAATTTCATTATAAAAATCTTTATTCAATATATTGCTTAAAGTTACTTCATCATTAATTTTTCTCCAATACTCATGTACAAAAAAATTATTATTATCTTTTTTAAAAGAATCTAAAAATTTGCTTAAAGCATAAAAATAATTAACTTTAGTTTTTTTTGAAGGTAAAAATTTATTTAGTATTCTTAAACTATCAAAAATTAAACTTAATTTATATTTTTTAGATATGTCAAAAATTTTACTTGCAGTATAGGTATCATATCCATAAAATAATTCATCACCTCCATCTCCACCTAAACAAACCTTCACTTCTCTGCTTGTAAATTTACTTAAAAAATAAGTTGGAATAATTGAAGTGTCAGATAAAGGTTCACCAAAACTTAAAATAATTTTTTCAATTTCTTTTAAATCATTTTTACTAATTAAAAATTTCTCATTTTTAATATTTAAAAATTCACTGACATATTTTGCTTTATTTGACTCATCAAAACTATTCTCCTCAAAGCCTAAAGTATACGTTTTAATATTTCCCCCTAATTTTTTTGCAATACTTGTAATTATAGAAGAGTCTAAACCACCACTTAGAAATATTCCTACATCTACATCACTAATTAATCTTGATTTTACACTTTGGATTAAAATTTCGTTGAGTTCTTCATGATTGAACTTTTTGTATTTTTTTTTTGGTGTAAAATAGTCAGTTATTTCAAAAAATTTTTTTTTTACAGTCTGGTTATTTTGGAAGATTAAAATTGTTCCTGGGTCGAGATTATATGAGTCTTCATAAATTGTTTCATTATTATTGATATAATTATTTATCAGATAAGATTTTAAACTTTTTTTATTAATTGCAGAATTAAAATTAGGAGAAAACTTTAAGCTATTTAAATTAGAAGCAAAAGATATTTCCTTTTTACCATTGTTCAAAAAATAATTATAATATAGTGGTTTTTCACCAAATCTATCTCTTGCTAAAATTAATCTAGAATTTTTTGTGTCCCATATTCCAATAGCAAACATTCCATCAAATTTTGAAAAACAATCAAGTCCATAATAAATGAAACTTTTTAAAATTACTTCAGTATCTGATGTTGTTAAAAATACACAATTCTTTTTTTCTATTAGTTCTTTTTTTATTTCCTCAAAATTATATATCTCTCCATTAAAAACCAAAAAATTTTCAGTTTTTTTATCATAAAAAGGTTGATTGGATCTCTCATTTAAATCAATGATTGAGAGTCTTTTATGACCTAAATTAATTTTATCATTTAAATATTTTCCTTCAGCATCAGGTCCTCTTGAAGATAATTGTTCTAACATCTCAGTCAGATATTTTTTTTTATCAGAAACGTTTGATGTAAACCCACAAATTCCACACATGATTTATCTGTGGTAAGTTTTATACCATTTAACAAAATTTTCTATTCCTGTTTTCAATGTTGTTTTTGGCACAAAATTAATCAAATCTTTTAATTTTTTAATATTAGCTTTTGTAATTTTTACATCACCTTTTTGAAGAGAAGTTTTCTTAATTTTAAATTTTTTCTTAAATTTTTTTTCTATTAGATTTATTAAATTTAATAAACTATTTGTTTTACCTTTTCCAATATCAAACAACTGATAATGATTTAGTTTTTTTATATTTTTTAATATTAATGAAATTGATTGTGTAGTATCATCAATATATGAGAAGTCCCTGAAATGATTTCCATAGTTATATACGCTTATTGGCTTATTTAAATTTATATTTCTTGAAAATTTATAAACCGCCATATCTGGTCTACCCCATGGCCCATAAACAGTAAAAAATCTTAATCCAACTATTTTTGTGGAAGAACTTTGTAGAAAAGAATGTGAAATTATTTCATTACATTTTTTTGTTGCAGCATAGAAACTGATTGGATTATCTGAATTTGAATTTTTATTATTTCCATAAACTGACGATGATGAACCAAACATAAATAATTCAACATTATGTTTAATTGATAAAAGATATATATTATAAAATCCTTGAATATTATTTTTAAAATATAAATCTGGGTTGGTAAATGATGACCTTACTCCTGGTGTGGCAGCTAAATTTATAACAGCAAAAAACTTATTATTATCATATATTTTTTTTAATGTTTTATGGTTTGCGATACTTATTTTTTTAAATTTAAAATTTTTGATCTTTTTTAATTTTTTTACTCGGTCTATAGCTATATTTGAAAATTTATTTTTTTCAAAACTATCGATTCCTAAGATAGAGTAATCATTTGACAATTTTTTTGAAAGATGGAAACCTATAAAACCTGCACAACCAGTAATTAAAATTTTTTTCATTTTTTATTTAAAAAAAAATCAATATTTTTTTTAAAATATAAAAGATCTTTTTTACTTAAATTAATGTTTGAAGGTAAAACCAAAACCTTTTCAAATAATTCTCGACTAATAGAATTTTTAAAAGTAGAAATAGATTTAAAAGTACTCATTTTACTAAGAGGCCAAAAACCAGACCTTACTTCAATTTTTTTTTTATTCAAAAAATGACCAAGTTCTCTTACTTTACTTTTATTCAACTTTTTAAAATAAATTGCATTTAACCAATATACAGATTTAAAGTTTTTATTTGATTTTTGTAAAATACAATAATCATTATTTTCATTAAATATTTTTCGGTAAATTTCACCAATATAAATTTTTTTTTTAAGAATAATTTTTTCAAAATTTTCTATTTGAGCTCTTGCAACAGCTCCCAACAGGTGTGGCATTAAATAATTATATCCCTCTCCTGATACAAAATATTTTTTCCAATACGGATCACTTTTTTTTCTAAATGGAGCATGTCTTGATGCAATAAGTTTAATCTTGTTATATATGTCAAGTTGATTAGTTGAAATTACACCACCTTCACCAACTCCAATCATTTTTTCTGATCTAATCGAAAAAATGCTTACATCACCAAAATTTCCAACTTTTTTACCATTTATTCTGGCTCCAAGCGACTCACTAGAGTCCTCTAAAACTTTGACATTATATTTTTTACAAAGTTTTACTATCTTCAGAGTATTTTTTGCGGGATAACCATATACATGCACAATTTGTAAAACTTTAGGTTTATATTTTTTTATTGTTTTTTCCAAACCCTCGAAATCGATTCCGAAAGAGTCCTTTTCAACCTCTACTATTATTGGAATTGCATTTAGCTGTGAAAGCACAGATATATTGGATACACATGTATAATTAGGTATTATTACTTTATCTCCTGAATTAACATCTAGTGCTTTTAAAGCTGTATGCAATGCTGCTGTTCCACTTTGAACAGCTAAAGTAAATTTTGTACTTAAGAACTTATTAAATTTTTTCTCAAAAATTTTTGTATGTGTCCCGTTAATAGAAAGCCATCCACTACGTAAAACATCATTAACGTATTTTTTCTCTAGTTTTGAGATATATGGTGTGTTAATTAAGTATTTCATTTAGAGAGTACTATTAGTCTTTAATAAATAAACATTCAACTATTAAATGAAACAAAAAAAAATAGCATTTGTTATATCTTCAAATGAAATTGGAAATTGGTCTGGAGGGATATCATATTATAGAAATTTTTTTAATCTTCTTAGAAAGGAAAAAAATTTTAAAATAATAGTTTACACTGACTCTGAAAAATTTATTAAATTTAATAAATTTGGAAAATTTATTAAAATTAGAGAGGTAAATTTTTTAAAAAAAAAACACCCATTTTACTACATCAGGAAATTAATAATTTTTTTATTTAAAAAAGATTTAGTGCTTTATAATTCCTTAGTCAAAGAAAAGATCAGTACGCTTTCTCACAGAAAATTATTTAAAAATTCAAAAATTAAAATAATCGGTTGGATACCTGATCTGCAACACAAAGTTTTGAAAAAGTTTTTTAAAGGTGAAAATTATTTTTTTAGAGAAAAATACGTTCAAAATGAAATGAAAAATTCTGATAAAATATTTGTAAGTAGTTTTCAGGTAAAAAGGGAATTTAAGAAATATTACAATGAGGATAGAAAAATTATTCCCCTTAGAATACTTAGCAATGTAAAAAATTCAAAAATAAAATTAAAAAAATATTTATTATTTCCTGCACAATTCTGGGAACATAAAAATCATAATTTTTTAATTAAAGTTGCAAAGATAATTAAAGTTAAAAATCTACCAATCAAAATACTTTTTTGTGGAAAAATTGAAAATTTTAAAGACAAAAATTATTTTCTTAATATCAATAAAAAAATATTTGATTTGAAATTAAATCATATTATTACAAATCTTGGGGAAGTATCGTTATATAAGCTTAATCAAATGCAAAATGAATGTTTGGCTTTAGTAAACCCTTCATATTATGAAGGCTGGAGTACAATTAATGAAGAAGCACGTTCAAAGTTAAAATATATATTCTTATCTAATATCAAAGGACACAAAGAACAAAATAATTATGGTGCAATTTATTTTAATTTAAATTCACCTGAAGATTTTATTAAAAAATTAAAAAAATTTTTGATTAAAAAAACTTATTTAAAAAAAAAAAATTTCCTAACAACTAATAAAAAATTCATTAAAAAAATAAATATTGAAAGTATAAATATCTTAAAAAATGAGTATAAATAATTTAAATTTTTACTAAATCAATTTTTTTTAAAAGTTCGTATTCTTCTTCTTTAGATACATAAATAATATTATTATTTTTATCTTTGTTTTCTTTAAAAGAATTTATATTAAAACATTCTTTTGGAGTGTGTTCTTTGATTAAATTATTTTCTGATGTTAATAATTCATTCTTCACAAAATAAGCATTGTTACCATTAGAATTAGTGCAAATTAAAGAATAATTTTTTTTCTTAGCAAGCTTTGATAATGCAGATAAGGATGCTCCATAATAAATATTACCCTCTTTAATCTTTTTTCTATTAAAATCCTCATTATATGGAATGGTTACACTATCTTCATAGCCAAATCTTGCGTTATACTCTATAATCACAATTGAAGGATTGATAATGTTTATCTCTTCCCAGATCCAATAATCATTACCATCTATGTCTATACTTAAAATGCCAATATCGCCAATGGAATTATTTTTTTGAAGAATTAAATTAATATTTTTCTTAGTGATAAAATCACAACTGGTAATTAACTGATTTCTCCAATAATAATTTTGGTTTTTTATGTATTTTATATGACTTATATCTGAGTCTATTACAAGTCCGTTCCAACTAAAACATTCTAAAAGGAATCTTGTATTAGCTTCTTCGTAGTTTTCAACTCCGAACTCTACAAATTTTTTGTTATAAACATTGATATTATTTAACAAAAATTGAATTATTCCATCATCTCCGAATTGAGAAAAAACCTGAAATTCGTAATCCTGTATATTATTATAACTTTGATATTTGTTAATTTTTGAATTTATTACTCCTAAGTTTTTTAATATTTTTTTATTTTCCTCTTTTAAGTTAATTAGTCCTAAAAAATTTTGTATTTTTTTTTTTTAGTAAGTTTTTCATTACAAAATATTTTTTATAAGTTATTACAAAAAGAATTTACAACATTATAATAAACTTTATTTGATGGAACATCTTTTATTACAATCGAATTTGATGATATAATTGAGTTTTTTCCAATTTTGACGCCTTTTTTTATTGATGAACTATGTCCAATCCATACATAATCATCTATTATTATAGGTTTGGCATTTATGTTATCTGTTAATCTACCCGACTTTGGATGACCTTTTTTAATTATTTCTAAATAATGTTGTGCTCTAAGTTCATGATCAATAGGATGCGAGTTAGTATCTGCAATATTAACGTTATGAGAAATTTGAACATTATTTCCAATTTTTATACTTTTAGAAGACCAAATTTCTGTTCTTTCACCAATGAAAACATTGTCTCCAATTATAATTTCTCCATCATGAGCAAAAACTAACAATTTACCTTTAATAACACAATTTTCTCCAATTTTAATTTTTGCTGGATTATCCGATAAATTTTCAACTACACCACCTGGATAGATTGGATTACCATTGCTTGTAATACAATTTTTTTTTAAAAAAAAAATTTTTAGTTTTCTTAAAATTTTAAAAAACATTAATAAAATATATCTCTTATTTTTATAAAAATCATTTTAAATTATATTAATACAAAAATTTTATTAATCTTCTTTTTTTTGACTTAATAAAATTTGAATATTTATTTTCAATAAAACGAATACTTTCATCATTATGCGTTAATAAATAATGTTTAAAAATATGAAGACTGTCGAGTTTTTCCTTTGAAAAATCTAAAGTCTCAAATAAATTAAAATCCACTAAATTTAACATTGCGTAGCATTCATAAATTTTATCAATATTTTTTGGTTTTTTTAATTTAGAGATATTATTTATCAAATTATTATATGTTCTTAAGTTTTTTGGATGATGACAAAATTTATATCCACTATGACGATTCTCTCCAGCATTAATTACTGGAACACCAAAAATAGGATATTCATGACCTATAGTTCCATAACTACTTAATACACATTTAATACCTCTTGAGAGTATTTGATTATGAGTCATATGCTTTGGAAGAAGTTCGAAAGATGGATATTTTTTCAAAAAAAATTCCATATGATTAAGATTGTCAGAATATTTTGCAGGATGTAATTTAATTAACCAACGATATTTAGTAATTTGTGTTGATTTTTTACCCAGGAAATTCAGCCAATCGAAAAAATCAGAAAAAATCATTTTTC
>MDSW01127149.1_pt1 | contig 11589 bp, 8 predicted proteins | sample 811171 | NCBI WGS metagenome assembly MDSW01 (sample SAMN05326641, study PRJNA326480) | marine metagenome | isolation source: seawater | place: Atlantic Ocean: North West | collected 2012
GTCCAGCCCGCGCCTGCGTGGGGCTCAAAAACTCGAATAGTTTTCTGCGTATTGAACACGATGTATCCCCATGAATACAAAACTCTCGCGTCGCCCGTGTCCAGCCCGCGCCTCGCGCGTTCATTCACGCGCGCGCGCGCGCATCGTTCGCCATCGCGCGCCGCGTCGCGCGCGCGCCCGACGCCCGACCTCGAGCCCGGTGACGCGCGCGCGAGATTCGCGTCGACGCGGCACGACGCGCGCGTCGACCTCCCGAATCTCGCGAAGACGTCAAAAAGTCGCGAGACGACGCAAACAGCGTATCCATCCATAACGAACGGTCGACGATCGATTCGATGCGCGCGAGCGTCGCGCGATTCGAGCGATGCGCGAAGACGCGTCGTGACGACGCGCGACGGCGGGAACCACCGCGACGTCGTCGGCGGTGCGGCATCGCGACGGCGAACGGGGCGCGAACGATGGATGACGCGAGACGGGAGGCGACGCGCGAGACGACGCGAACTCGAGGCGTCGTCGGGACGCGAGCGAACGAAGCGACGACGCCGAGGGGGCATCGAGGGACGGTGACGACGGAGTGGTGGAGCGGCGCGGGGTTGGCGCTGGCGCTGGCGTCGATGGGGGTGGTGTCGGGGGCGGCGAAGGCGGCGAAGGCGCGCGCGAGGCGAGACGCGAGACGAGCGGCGGTGGAGGAGAAAAGGCGGGAGATGCGCGCGAGGTTCGCGCGAGAGTGGGCGGGAGGGGGGGTGGTGGTGGATTCGGCGACGGTGGGTTCGGCGGCGGTGGGTCCGGTGGGTGCGGCGCGCGTCGTCGATTCGTCGCCTCGACCGGAGTCGGCGCCTCGACCGGCGCCTCGACCGGCGCCTCGACCGGTGCCGCCGCCGCGCGTGCGGGAAGATTATTATCCACGGAATTACGACGATCTCTACCCCGCCGTGAGCACGTCGAAAAGGTCGAAGGCGTCGTCGGCGACGACGGAGCGAAACGAGCTTCGGCGAGCTCGACGCAAGGAGCAACGCGCCAAGTATTTTAATCTCGTCGGTTCGCGGCAGCACGGGAAGTCGCGCGACGAGCGCGAGCGGGTGATTGCGGAATTTGAACGTAAAATCGCCTCTCCCGAACCGATGGAGTGGCTTTTCGACACCGCGAGTGGGTCGCCGTTCGACGCCGCCGTGTTCGGGTACGCGGCCAAATCGCTCTGGCGCGAACGCTACCTCGACGCCCTGGCCGGAGACGGCGCGTTCAGCGACGTGTTCCTGACCCATCAGAGCTCAAAAGTAGCGGCACAACGTTTTGGCGCCGGCGACGCGGTTTTGAAGTGCTCGAATCCGTTCCCGGGGGTCGTCAACGGGGGCGCCGTCGGCGATGGATACAGAATGGGCAAAGTCGAGGCGACGACGCTCGCGAGCGTGCCGACGCACCCAGCCATCGTGCGAATCTACGCCGCGTTTTTGGAAAAGTCGAGAAATGAGAGCTATTTGTTGCTCAGCGCCGCGGGGAAGGACGCGCACACGATGCGCGAAAACGGTGAATTGACCCCGCGCGACGTTCGTTCGGCGCTTCGGCGCGTCTTGCACGGCGTGCGCCACTGCCACTCGCACGGCGTCGTACATCGCGACATCAAAGCCGGCAACGTGCTGTTGAGTCCGACTCCCGCGAACGCGCGAGTGAAAACGAAATATCGCGCGACTTTGATCGATTTCGGCGTCGCCAAGCAGGCGATTCTGGCGGACCAGTCGCACTGCTCGATGTACGGGACGCCGGGGTACCAAGCGCCGGAGATGTTGCTCGGGGACATGTCGGGCAAAGTCGACATGGACGAGTACGCCAAGGTGGATATGTTCGCATTCGGAGTCACGGCGTTCTTTTTGTGCACCGGGAAAGAGCTTTTCGGCGGGTCCGCGGACGAGAACGCGCCGAACAAACCCGAGGCGGAGGCCAAGGTGAAGCGCGTCGCGATGGCGTTTTGGCGCCGGGACGGCGATCGAGGCGGAGACGACGACGCGAGCGAGGAAGACGCGAGCGATGCGTTGATTTTGTCGTCCATGTTGAGCTACGCCGACATGAAAATGCCCGCGAATCACGCGAGGAGGTTCGTCGAGATGTACGGCGACGCCGGGATCCCCGTCGCGACGGCGACGACGACGCTCGAGCGCCGCGTCGTCGAAGCCTTATCGCGATCGCAACCCAAACCGTTCGCCGAGCTCATAGCCGCGTGCTTGGCGTACGACGCAAAAAGACGTCCGAGCGCCACGGAGGCTTTGTTGTGGAAAGACGCGTGGAGAGACGTCGCTGACGACGACGTCGAGGATCACAGTTGGCGGTCGGGCGCGAGCGAGGTGTGCTTTCTCCCGCCGGCGACGACGATGTGACTTGAAGACCGCGCGATTGTAATAAAATGAAAGAAAGAAAGAATGATGCGCTGGTGCGATTAAAATAAACAATTTCGCCGCTTCGAGCGACGCGGCTCGCGAAGACTTTCGCCCTCTAAAAATACTTTGACTTGAAAATTTTCTCGTCGAATTCCACCTTGAACGTCTCGCGCGCCGCGGGTTTGATGACGTTGATCCCATCGTCCGCCACTGCGTCGCGATCCAATCGCGGATGATACGGCGGCTGCAGCGTCGCCAGTTGCGCCGGCGTCATCCCATCCGTCCAGTTTTCCGGCCACTCGGGCGAGTACCCGCGTCCGTACGCGTTCGTCGCGGGCGAGAAGCGATAAATCAGCGTCCTTCTCTGCGACTTCCCCTTCCACGCCAGCGTCCCGTGCGTTGTCGCTTCGCTAAACAGCACCGCGTCGCCCGCGTTGAGCGCCGGCGCGTACCCGTGCTCCGGCCCGTCCTCGTACCGCTTCACCGCCGCCGGCGCCGGAAACCGACTCTTGTGCGACCCGCGCACGATGACGAACCCCCCCTCGCCCTCCTTGACGTCCGTCAGCGGCACCGCCACCGCCAGTAGATTACACCGAATCTGCCCCTGCTCCACCGCGTACGCCAGCGGCCAGTTCCACCGTCCGTCCTCCGTCGCGCTCCCTCCGTGAAACTCGAATCCCTCCGCCCCGGGATCCTGCGCGATGCACAGCGGATTATGATCCAACCTGTACCCTCGCCCGCAAAACTCGTGCAGGTACGGCACCAGCCTCTCGTGCGTCAGCACGTCTCGAAACGCCTCGCGCTCGCCCCTCGGCCACCCCAAAAATCCCGCCACGTCTTTCCGCCCCGTCGTCCCGTCGCCGCTCAGCGGTCCGCCTCGCTTCGTCAGCCGAAGGTTCCCCTTGCGCTCGATCGTCGGATCGTCGATTCGCGCGTCGATCGCGGCGTTCATCGCGCGTATCGCCGATTTATCGAACGCGTTTCGTAAAATCAAAAACCCGTTCGTGTCGAACCAAAACTTATCGCTCGCCGTCACGACGCTCGACGGCGGCACGTCGAGCGCGATTTGGTCGTGGCACATCCGCGCGCGCGCGCGCGCGATCGCGCGCGTCGCGCGCGTCAGGAGCGCGCGCGACATGGCGCGCGTCGGCGTGTGCCGCGCGAGGGGGGCGCGGGATGCGCCGAGACGGGGATTTCGGTGCGTAGAGTACGCATCTCGAATGCGTATATTAATTTTATTGAGCGTATATAAATTTTTCCGCGGTGTCGCGGTCGACGCCGCGTCGACGCGCGCGCGCGCGGATGGGGATTTCGAGTGATTTAATACGAGTTTACATTGCGTACTCTGTGCGTGCGAATGCCCATGCGTTGGGTTTTGGGTTTTGGATTTCGGACGGCGCGACGATCGTCGCGCGCGGCGCGCCGCGACGACGCGCGCGAGATTCGGACGCGCGCGCGGCGATGACGACGGGACGCAAGGCGCCCGCGCCCGGCGCGACGCGGGCGACGACGCGGGCGACGACGCGCGAGGATGCGCTCGATCGCGCGCTGCGCGCGCTCGCGCTCGCGAAATCGTTCCTGAGCTCGTACGACGCGCGCGATAAGACGCTGGCGTTCGCGCAGTACGCGACGCTGTGCGCGTCGAACGGGGCGCCGGGAAAGCTGACGAGCGCGTCGGCGTCGATCGGGATGAGCCGGAAACCGTTTCGAATCGTGAAGCCGCTGGAGAGCGCGGCGACGGCGGCGAGAAAACGAGCGAGCGACGCGCCGACGAGCGCGGCGGAGACGATTCGAGCGCTCGGGATGACGTGTTACTTTGCGTTCGATCACTTGGTGTGGGCGTGCGCGTCGGGGGCGTGCGGGACGGGGAAGGAGGACGCGCGAGGGAGGTTTCAACGCCTGAGCTATTGGGGATGGTTTTTCGGAAGCGCGAGCGGGTTGTTTTTAGACACGAACGAGCTGAACGCGCTGTTGGACGTGATGCGAGAGAAAGGGTTCGGAGAAGATGGGAACGCGCCGAAGACGCGGGACGGGGAGAACACGTCGCCGTTCGTGGACGCGGATGAGGACTTGGACGCGGACGAACGCGAGGCGCGCGAGCGCGAGGTCGAGGCGTTGCGAAAGCGGGCGCGAAAGGTGTTCGTGGGACTGATCACGAACAGCGCGCAGGCGATCCTGGCGTTGGCGCTGTTGGAGAAGGTGAAGATGTCGAAGAGGAAAATCGGGGCGCTCGGGATGTTTTTGAGCGCGGTGAACATCGCGTCGATGCTGCCGGCGCCCGCGGCGGAGGCGCCGGGAAAGACGAAGACGGCGTGAATTCGCGAGTCGAGACGACGCTCGCGGGACGTTAGAGTACAGAACTAACCTTATCACTACAATTTCGTTTCTTTAATCATACGAACGAATGAATCATGAATACCGTGACATTCTCTCTCGCGCGCTCACCCGTCTCGCTCGGGCGGCGTAAACGCGAGATTCCAGAAACCCTTCGGCGCGGGCTCGGGCGCCCACTTCGCGCGATGGCGCGAATTCGACGGCGCGTCGCCACCGACACCGTTCATTTTAGGCGCGTGCGCGCACTTGATCGTCGCGCGATCCTTGTTCGGCATCATCGCGTCGTAAAACGTCTGACAATCTTCGCACACGTACGACGTCAAGAGCTCGCGCTCGCATTTCTTGCGCACGACTTCCACGCACTTGACGACGCTGCGTTTTTCTTTACGCGCCGCGGCGTCGGCGTCGGCGGCCTCGAACACGGCATCGGGCGATTTCGGCGCGTTATCGCTCAAGCGCTTGTTCTTACGAACCTTGTTCTCGCTCGACGTCGTCGAATCGCGTCTCGCCGCGCGCGTGTTTTTCGAATCGAGAAAAATTCGATCCAGCGGCGGCGCGCCCCTTCGAGCTCGCGCGCGCCCTCGCGCGTCCTCGTCGTCTCTCGACGACGGCGACGCCGGAACGACGTCCACGAACGCGCCGCGCGTCGACGGTTTCCTCGTCGTCCCCGCCCCCCAGAGCGCGTCCTCCGCGCCCTCTCGCGCGCCGTCGTCGCGCGCCGCGCGTTTAAATTTCCTCACCCGTTCCTCTTCGCTTCGCGCGCGCTCGAACGCGCGCGGGCGCAGCTTCGCCCCCTCTCGCGCCTCGCGCGCGACGTCCCCTCCCTCCGCGCCGACCCCCCTTCTCGCCGCTCTGTACAGCGCCTCGTAGCGCTCCGCGCGTTTGCGATACTTTCGCGTCGCCTCGCGATACAACTCGCACTCCCCTCGCAGCGCCTCCGTCGTCGGCGCGTCCAAACCATCCTCCAGCGCCCCTCGCGCGACGATCTCCCTCCCCAGTCTCTCGCGCAGGCGCTCGCACTCCGCGCGCGCCGCGTCTCGCTCGCGCGCGAGCGTCGCCGCGCGCGCGTCGCTCGCCGCGCGTCGTCTCGCGTGCGTCTCCACCGTCGCCCGCGCCCGCTCGATCGCGCGTTGTGCCGCGTCTGCGCACGCGTCCGCCGCACTTCGCGCCTCGCTCGCGGCGCGCGCGAGTCCTTCGTCGTCGCTCGTCGCGCCGTCGTCGTCGCCGCGCCCGACCCCCATCGGTCTTGAGTCACGACCCGTCGTTTGTTCGAATGCCAGATTCGCAATCGTCGTCGGCGCGCGCGTCGGCGCGCGCGTCGGCGCGGTCGCGTTATGCGGTCGCCTACCGCGCGTCCTGGACGACGCTTCGCGTTCGTTACGACCTCGAGGCGCTTTGCGCGCGCCGATCGACGCGTCGCCGAGTGGCGCGACGTGCCGACGTGCCGTCGACGGCCCGCGTCGATACATGGTGTCAAGTCCCATCGCAATACGATCTCGCACGCAGTACTCTGCGCGTGCGAACGCCATGTATAGACGCGCACTGGACGCGGTCTGACACCGAATGTCCGAACGCGCGCCCATCTCTCACTGTTTGCCCATACGACGAAAACCGCGCCCGACGATCGATCGATCGATCGCGATCGCGATCGCGCGAGATCGCGACGCGCATTCGACGTCGACCATGCTTCGCGGCGCGAAAAACCGCGCGCTGCGACGCGCGTACGCGGCGGCGGCGAAACCCGCGCTCGGTGGACCGCGCGCGGACGCGAAGGCGACGCACGGCGCGCTCGCCGCGATCTTCGGGTCGGGCGGCGAGGCGAGGACGTTCGCGCCGATGAGCGAGACGCACGCGCACGACGCGCCGACGGAGGCGCGCGCGACGGCGCCGCCGACGACGTCGGTGACGGTGCTCGCGAACGGGGCGACGATCGCGAGCGAGAACACGCCGGGGGCGACGCTGGCGTGCGGGGCGTACGTGGACTGCGGGAGCGCGCGCGAGGACGCGCCGTGGAAGCGCGGATTCTCGCACGCGCTGGAGCGCGCGGCGTTCAGGGCGACGAAACATCGAAGTGGGTTCAGGGTGACGCGAGAGTGCGAGACGATCGGGGCGAATCTGAGCGCGAGCGCGAGCAGGGAACAGTTTTGCTTCGCGGCGGATGCGCTGAAGACGCGCGCGGCGGAGACGGTGGAATTGTTGCTCGATTGCGCGCTGAATCCGGCGTTGGAGAATCACGAGATCGAACGAGTGGTGGAGAATCTGAAGACCGAGGTGAAGGAGTTGAACGAGAACCCACAGGCGTTGTTGATGGAGGCGACGCACGCGACGGCGTACGCGGGGGGCTTGGGGCACGCCCTCGTGGCGCCGAGCGGGGATCTGAGTCACATCACGGGCGACGCTCTGAGAGAGTTCGTGCGAGAGAACTTCACCGCTCCGCGCGTCGTGCTCGCGGCGAGCGGGTGCGAACACGACGAGCTCGTGCGAATCGCGGAGCCGATGTTGGCGACGCTTCCGAGCGGCGAGGGTTCGCCCGAGACGCCGACGACGTACGTGGGGGGTGATTTTAGACAAAAGAGCGATTCCCCGATCACGTCCATCGTGCTCGGGTTTGAGTTCAAGGGTGGCTGGCGCGACACCAAGGCCTCGACCGCGATGACGGTGCTGACGATGTTGCTCGGCGGCGGCGGGTCGTTTAGCGCCGGGGGGCCGGGGAAAGGCATGTACTCGCGCCTTTACACTCGCGTGTTGAACAGATATTCTTGGGCGCAAAACTGCACGGCGTTCCACAGCATCTTCAACGACACCGGGATCGTCGGGATCTCCGCCATGGCGAACAGCGCGCACACCGGTGACATGGTGAAGGTGATGGCGGGCGAGCTTCAAGCCGTCGCCGCGAGCGGGGGCGTGAGCCCGCAAGAGCTCGAACGCGCCAAGAACGCCACGGTGAGCTCGATCTTGATGAACTTGGAGTCCAAGGCTGTCGTCGCGGAAGACATCGGGCGACAAATGCTGACTTACAAGTACCGCAAGAGTGCGGCGGACTTCATCGCCGAAGTGCGCGCGGTGAGCGCGCAAGACGTGCAAAAAGTCGCGAGCGACTTGCTCGCGAGCGCGCCCACGGTGGCCATGACCGGCGAGCTCCACGCCGCGCCGCGTTACGAAGACATTAAGGCGATGTTTTAATCAATCAATCACGAAGAGCATACTATTTTATCGAAACGTTCCGACGCCGCGATCGAGTCGCCGTCGAGGCGCGTCGCAGACGACGAGCTCGCAAAATTTGTAAACGCGCTCGCATTCATTCATTACAAACGCGTCACCCTCGAAATGAGATCGGCGAGAATTTCAGTCTAGTAAAAATGTCTCCTCATTCGTTCAAACACCCCCGTAAACGATGACGCGCGAGACAACTCGCGCGTCGTCGCGCTCGCCGGCGTCGCCGACGTCTTTCAAAAAACGCCGCCGGCGTCGACGAAACATCTTTGGATCAAGTCATCGACTTATTCCGCAGCCTCCGCAGTTTCCTCAGCCTTCTCCTCGACCGGTCGCGCCACGGCCTCACCGACGGCTTCACCGCTGTAATCACCGTGCACCTCCATGAGCTTGGTCAAGTCAAACTTCGGCGCCTTCAAGATTTTGACCTTGCGAATGTACACGTTTTGAAGCGGGTAAATACCGGCGCAAGACTTTTCAATCTCCTTGCCGATGACCTCCGGGATGAACTTCAAGACGAGTTCCTTCAAGTCGCACGTCGTGCACTCGCGCGTGATGATTTCAACCATCTTGGCGCGAATCTTACGAATCTGCGCGCTCTGCGCGTAGCACGTGCGCTTGGCTTGATCCATGCGTCGCTTGGTGAAACCGATGCAAAACACGCGAAGCGTGTACCCATCCGTCGTCTTCACGTCAACGAAGCACTCAATCAAAGAGAACCACTTACGAACCAACGAGCGAATCTTATCCGTGGTGAAATCCATGCCCGCGAAATTCGTCAACACGTTCTTGCCTTGCACGTCTTCGCACTTGAGCTTCATCTTGCGGAAGCTCTGGTCCTCGTCGTTGTTCAAGTCCGCGAGGGAGATTTCAAAGATCCGTCCCTTCAAGCCATCGGAGGCAATCTATTTTCGCGCAAAACATCGTTCGTCATCGTCAGTCAACCGTTCCTCGAATCCGCGCCGCGTCGCGTCGCGTCGTTCGCTAGGGCTTTTAACCCTCATCTCGCGCGCGCCCTACCTTGGTCCCTTGCGTGCGGCTCACGAGCGTCTTGCCGATGTTTCTCACGGAGAACATGCTCGGCGCCTTAATATCATACCAATCCTTCTTCGTGAACGGGTCAACACTGCGCGACGAGCGAACACTTGGCGTCAGTCGTCGTCCCATCGTCATTCCGCAAGCCCTAAACGCGCATCGATCGCGTCGCCGTCCCCCTCCCCCGCGTCCTCCTCCCGCGCGCTCGCGCGCCCGTCGCGCCCCCCATCGACGGTCGCGATTTTGATCCACCGTCTCGCGCCTTCTCGCGCGTCCTCGCGCTTCGCGCGCGTCCGTCACCCCCCCCGGCGTCGCCCGTCGTCGTCGTCGTCCCGCGTCCCTCTTTCGCCCGTCGCGTCGATCGATCCGCTTCCCGTCGCCTCGCGCGTCGCCTCGCGGTCGTTCGCGGTCGCGTCGCGCACGCACGCTTTCTTCTTCCCGCCCTTCTTGCCCTTGGACATGCGCTTGTTCTTTCCGACCGCCATGACGCGCGATCGATGCGCGCGGCGTAGAGGCGGCACGGCGCGATCGTCGGCGCGCGTTCGTCGCGCGGCGGCGACGTCTCGGGTCGATCGCCGCGCCATCGATCGATCGTCGATCGCGATCGACGCTCCATCGATCGCGCGTCCGCGGGTGCGATCGATCGCGCGCGATCGCGATTCTTCGCAAGATACACGGGCGAATTTAGCGTATAATACACGGGCGAATTTCGCGTATAATACGTAAACGAGGGTTTCGCTAGGGCATCGACCGCCGCCGGCCCCCCCGAGGCGCGCGCACACGTCGTCGCGCGCGCGTCGACGCCGATCGACGACGCCCGAGACTTCGATCGATCGACGCCCGAGCGAGTCGTACACGACGCGACGCGCGAATCGACGCGCGCGCGGACCGATCGACGCGGCTCGAGCGTCGTCGAGTCGGATACGCGAAAAAGCGACGCGCGATCGAAAAGATGCGCGTCGCGGGCGCGCGCGCGCGCGTCGTCGCGAGCGCGGGACGCGCGGGACGCGACGGGCGACGCGCGCGGACGCGACGGGCGACGCGGAGGGGCGAGGATCGGGCGACGCGGGCGACGAATGATGATTTTCAATTTGACCCGAGCGCGCTGCCGACGTTCGGCGGCGGCGGCGCGAGCGCGCCGAAACCACCGGGGGGGGGGCTGATCGTGCCGGGGATGGATGGATTCGACGCCGACGCCGTGGTGGTGCAGAGGAACCCGATGAGCGGGGGGGCGACGACGGCTGGGGAGCGGAAAGGACCGGCGGGGGTGATTCCAAAGGTTGGCGGCGAGTTGCAGGGGGCGTACGAGCCGTTCAAGCCGCCGGAGACGTACGAAGCGGCGAAAGTGAGCGAGGATGAGAACGACCCGGAGAGAATGATGATGCTTATGCGACAGCGCGCGGGGATGTGGTTCACGCTGGCGAAATTTATCAGACCGTTGCAGGCGAAGGGGATGACGTCGACGGACATCTTCGACGCGACGGGCATCGAACCGAAGGAACAGGCGACGTGGGTGGTGTGGTTGCAGTGCTACGCGAGCTTGAAGGAAGGGTTAGATTTCGACAGCACAAAGCTCGAGTATTTCCACGATGAATATCGCGGGGCGCCGAACTTGTCGCAAATTATGTACATGCCCGCGGCGACGCGCGCGGCGGCGGCGACGTTCGTCGTCGACAACGAATTTGAAGAAACACAAACGCGCGAATTGGTCAAGGCGTACGAAATTAAATCCGCCAACGTTCGCACGGTGGCGGCCAGAGATTTCAACGACACGCCGGGGGACATTTTGGCTTACAAGCTCTATCGCGACATTCTCGAGTTGCAGCGGTACCAGGGCGAGGAGGAGGCGCTCAAGATTTTCGAACGCGGTATGCTGTACGCCGTCACGGAAAAAGCCAAGGCGCGCATGGCGACGGCGGTGGAACTGTTTAAGCGCACAAAACTGGGCGAAGGCGGCTCGCTCGCCAACGGTGAATCCGACGAAGGCGCTCGCGAGGCGGAGCTCCAAGTCGTTCGCCTCGAGGAAGCCGAGTTCCTATTCATCCCGATGCCAGTCATCGGAAACTTGAACAAGGTCACCGCCGCAAAGGTTCGCACCGCAGGTGTTCTCGAGAACACCGGAAACATCTTTGGTGTGTTCTCGCCGCAGGCCAACACCGATTGGGTGGCGTTGCCGAAGTGGGATCTGTTGCTCCAAGCCGTCGCGCCCTTCGCTTTGTTCATCGACGACACGTCGAAGACGGACATCGAGGGCGTCAAAGACAAGGCCGAGCCCGGTTTATTGATCTCCGATAAATCCGACAACTCACCGCGCTTCGGCCAGTATTATCTCGTCGCTAAGACGTCCTCGCTCGTCTTGGCTGGAAGCAACGCCGCCGCGGAAACCGTCTCCGTCATGGATGGTAAAGACATTTTACAGTCCGAGCGTGACGGTAAGAAGATTAATACGTTGGCCCGCGTTTTGCTCTGCGTCCGCGCAACGTCTCGCGGTGGCGATGGGATGTCGGCCGAATTCGTCGGCTAGACGAACGCACCAGCGCACCGCCTCGGTCGAAACGCCGCCTCGATTCTTCCCTTCATCGCGCCATTCGCGAGTTGTAACACGAACGAACGAACGAACGAACGAACGAACGAACGA
>MDSW01198638.1_pt1 | contig 11588 bp, 7 predicted proteins | sample 811171 | NCBI WGS metagenome assembly MDSW01 (sample SAMN05326641, study PRJNA326480) | marine metagenome | isolation source: seawater | place: Atlantic Ocean: North West | collected 2012
AAGAAACGGTCTATACGACCTCTAAATCCTGAATCTTTTTTATCATCTGACACAGTATCTGTTATGCATTAAAGAGGTGATAATAAATAGTTCTTCTCATATAATTATCAAACCTTTTTTATAGATATGTACTTTATTCGAGACGTGAAATGGAAAATAAACTTTATTGTTTTGGCAGTTTTAGCCTTAGCAATTACAGTTTACATGCCAACTTCTGAGGCTCAAGAAGACCCTTATATTGAAGAAGTCATTTACTCGAAAGGCTCTGAAGAAAGCTCTACGATAGTTCTCAGTGGTAGAGATAATGCTACATTTTACCGATATCTGATTTTAGATGACTATTCAGAAGCCCCTGTGAACTGGTCTAATGCTAATTTTAATGACACATCGTGGGAGTTTGGAGGAGCTCCTTTTGGCGATAGAAGGGTTAGCAATGTCGATCCAGTCACTGATTGGGATACGTCCGGCAATTCTCCATACAGTAATGACGTGATTTTGATTCGTCATAAGTTCCAGCTAGACGGTATCGTAACTGAAGCGGAAATTAACGTAGCCTTTGCGAACTTTTGTACGCCTTATCTAAATGGAAATATTATTTATGAAGAGCGAGGAGACAATAGTCATTCGCAAGAATATTGGAATGACGATGGAACCGAAGAGATTAGCGCTTCATCTTTTGAAATGGGACAAAATGTCTTGGCTGTTTATGCAAGAGATACAGGTCAAGGCACTTGGGGTAACAATAACAGACAGTGGATTGATCTTCAGATAACTGCTAGCGTTTTCCAGCCTACCAATGAATCTATTATTTTTGGAGATACAGTAGCTGTTGCTGTTAAAGCGGGAAATAAAGGGAACATAAGCGCCGAGGAAGTCATAATTAATTCTGCCACCAATGATACCAATGTTATTTCCTTAGAACTATCCACAATTTCCCAAAACTCTGAAGATTTAATATTTTTTACATGGACACCAAAATATATTGGTGAAAATACTCTTAATATTCATATTTCATGCAATTGTAGTGATGCAAATTTATCAAATAACAACTTGACTCTAAATATTACAACAAATATATATCAACTTAAGGCTGAAATGCAAAATGAACTTGAATACGTAAACCAAACTAGATCATTCTCAAAAAATATTACTATTACCAATAATGGAGGATTAACTGATAATGTGACTTTAATACCATCAAATGGTGAAATAAACTCTCAATTAACATTTATCCCTAACAATTTCATCCTTCACCCTGGAGAATCAAAGAACGTAAGTATTAACGTCGTGTTACCCTCTTCTATCGAGGATGGATTTCATAATCTCTCTTTTGAAGTAAAGACTCAGCATGACTATACAATTAGTCAGCCACTTCTTCAAAGTGGAAAGGATTCTGATGTTACATGGAGATGGATACAATCAAGTGATTACGAAGAACTTTATGGTAATGCCAATTGGACTCTCCTTGGATTTAACGATACAAATTGGTCAAATGCATACGCTCCTTTTGGAGACAGTGCTGTTGACGGGGTGGACTACAAAACTGCATGGAATGGTGACAATTATGCTTATTTCAGGCATGTAGTGAATATAACAAATATTGAACTTTATAATAATGGAGTAATGAATATCAATGTAGCTAGTAACAACTACGGAGACCATTACATTAATGGAATATTTATCTTTGGCGATATGGATGAAGGCGATGGTCACGGAGCTGAATACTGGAATGATGAAGTGCAAGTTTACACCAATTATCTTTTGCAAGGCGAAAATGTGATTGCTAGTGTTATAGGAAACCCACAAAACACGCAGTGGTTTGATCAAGAAATAATTGTGACATTCCCACAAGCAAACTTGTGGAACTATCAAGATATCACATACGAAATACCAATACTAATGGATACAGTAGCCCCAGTAACGAAAGTCAACGAAAATGGCTTCTATAAAAATTCGACAACCATACCATTAACGTGGAAAGAAATATCAGATGACGGGGATCTTGAAGGGTTTTATTTATATTATCAAATCAAGGAGGGCAGTTCAATAGGAGACTGGATACTCTATGACTATTACACCTCCACATATAATGTCAATTTTACTACAGAAAATGGAATGATATATCGATTTAGAACAATAGGCATTGATATTTATGGTAATAAAGAAATTAAAGGAGTATATGATACGGAAATTAAAATTGATATGGATTCGCCAAAATCTGAATTATGGCTAAGTGAAGGTAATCTCGAATATACAAATCTTGACGGAGTTATGCTAAATTGGAAAAATAACGAGACTTTTGATATTCAGGGATATTTCATAGAGTATAAGAAAGAAAATAATCAAACTTGGGAAAATTATGGCCTGTTTACAGGTATTGGAGAATACTGGTTTGAACCGGAATCTGACGGCACATACTTTCTTAGATCTAGAAGTATAGATTACTCGGGAAATAAGGAAATAAAAGAAACTCCAGATATAACTATAACATTCGACCGCGTTAAGCCTCAAGTAAAATTAAATAAAATTGATATGTTAAGAAATACTGATGATTTGGTATTGACTATCGATCTGAAATCTGAGAATTTATCTACCCTTGGTGTAGAATATGCCAGACTCATTGAAGGCAATGAAGACATATTGGAATGGAAGGCATTCGATGAAAATTGGATTGAAGAGAGTTTTACAATTAGGAACCTTGTTGACGGTTACAGTTACTATTTCCGAATTAATCCAATAGACTATGCTGGCAATGACAAACCTAGGGAAGAATTTGAATACATCTTTACTTACAATAACAACACAAATGAAATTTTGTTACCAACAATTCCACTTAAACCTGTGATGACTGGAAAAATTAAAAACGTTGAAATTACTGTTGACGAAAATTTAAATGGAGTTTACGATAAAATTTTGCAAGAATATAACGGAAAGGATTTATCTGGCATGAAAGCAAATCAATATTCAATAGATTACGACTTAGGGAAATTAATCTTTGGGAATGGAGACATAGGCTATCTTCCACCTGCAAATTCATCTATTTCTATAATCTATTCAGGATATGATGTCATAACTACAATAGACAACAAACCTCCTATGGCAATTGAAAATATAAAATACAATGTCAATGAAGAAAATAATGTAACCATAGAATGGAATCAACCTGAAGATGCCATCTCATACATTATCGAAAGTAGAAATAATTTTTCAAGACCGTGGGAAGTTCTTGAAAATATAAATTATACACAGAATAATATGAAATACCAGATAGACAACCTAAGTGGTGGGTTTCATTACTATAGAGTGATTTCTGTTGATCGTATGAATTACCAGAATCCAGACATGGAAGGGGAAATGCTCGAAATATTTATAGAATACGAGAATATCAATAGTGCCGGAAGTGGAAGTAATGAAGTTTCAGCAGTAGATAATTACATTATTGCAACTGGACTTTTGGTTCTTGTTGCCATTGCTTCTGCAGCTTATGTTTTCAAGAGTAAAAAAGAGGAAATTCCGATTGAGATGGATAATTCCAGTATACTTGTTCCCGTTGAATCAATAGCAGAAGGTGAACTCACTTCCGCAGAACAACCAAAGGTCGCATTTAGTGTTCTCCAAGGGAGTCAATTCTCTCGCAACGTTGTATTTGTCTGTGAGAGTGGGTGCCAAAGCGAATTTGAAACTATAGATGACGATGAAAGTGAAATTATGTGCCCACATTGTGGATTAATCGGAGATTCTCCACTATAGAACCAATTATCTTTAATTTCGACTTCCCTAGCCATACATGACTAAAAGTTCAGAAGCACCAGGTTTTTACAAAAAAAAACCCTCTGAGAGACTTGCTTTTGTTAAAGATTTTGCTAATTTAACTGAGGATGAAATGAAAACAATTAGTGGCTATGGGGCCCTCGGAAAAGATACTGCGAACAGAATGATTGAAAACGTAGTTGGTACTTTCCCTCTTCCTCTAGGGTTTGCTCCAAATTTCCAAATCAATGGTAAAGATTACATTGTCCCTATGGCTGTTGAAGAACCTTCTGTAGTAGCTGCTGCAACACACATGGCAAAAGGCTCAAGAAGCACTGGAGGAATTACTGCAAGTTCAGATGAACCTGTTATGATAGGCCAAATTCAACTTGTAAATTTAAAAGATCCATTTAAGGCAAAAGAAGATATATTAAATCAAAAGGATGAAATAATCAAACTAGCAAATGAACAGGATCCTATTTTGGTTAAATTTGGAGGCGGATGCAAGAACATTGAAGTAAGGGTTCTAGATTCCCAAACTGGGCCAATGGTGATAACTCATTTGCTAGTTGATTGCCGAGATGCTATGGGAGCTAATGCTGTGAATACAATGGCTGAAGCTGTCGCTCCAAGACTAGAAACTATAACTGGCGGAAGAGTATATTTGAGAATTATTTCTAATTTAGCAATATATCGGAAAACTAAAGCTTCTGCAATTTGGCCTGCTAAATTTTTGGGTGGCGAAGAAATTGTAGATGGAATTATTGAAGCATTTGCATTTGCCTGTGCAGATCCCTTTCGTGTGGCTACCCACAATAAAGGCATAATGAATGGGATTGATCCTGTTGTAATTGCTACAGGAAATGACTGGAGAGCAATCGAAGCTGGAGCTCATACGTATTCACATTGGAAGGAAGGCCACTCCTCATTTACTGAATGGGAAAAGACTGATGATGGAAGTTTAAAAGGGACTATTGAAATCCCTATGGCTATCGGTTTAGTAGGTGGAGCAACTGCTACACATCCAACTGCTAAAACTTGTGTTAAAATATTAGACGTTAAAATACCTGGAGGAGCAGCTGAGTTATCTCAAGTCATATGTTCTGTGGGGTTATGTCAAAATTTGGGAGCGTTAAGAGCTCTGGCATCTGAAGGAATACAAAGAGGCCACATGGGTTTACATGCAAGAAACTTAGCTGTACAAGTTGGGGCAAAAGGGAAAGAAATAGATATACTAGCTGAAAAACTAAAGCAGTCTGGAAAGGTTAGAGCTGACAAAGCTGAGGAAATATTAGCTGAAATAAGAAAATAAATGGCTATATTATCTGACAAAAGTATTATTGACCTAGTCAAAAATAAAGAAATAATTATTGACCCTTTTCAAGAATTAAACCTTACTCCTAATGGCTATGATTTGACTGTAGAAGAAATTGAAATTCCCGGGGGAAAAAAAGTAAACAGTAATAGTCTAATTATCACTCCAGGAGAACGATTTGCAATTTCTACAAAAGAAATTATTTCCTGTGGAGAAAATCATTGTGCACAATTATGGCTTAGGACTAGTTGGGCACGTAAGGGAATAACGTGCAGCTTTGGAAAAATAGATTCAGGATTTAAGGGCAATCTAACATTACTAGGATTAAATTCAAGTAAAGATGAAGTTGCAATTACAGTTGGAAATACCTTTGCTCAGATCGTTTTTGAAGAATTATCTACACCTGCTGATGAATTATACTCTGAAAGAAGCGGGAAATATCAAAATCAAAAAGGTATTACTTGGTCTAAAGAATAAAATTAACTAATTCTTCAAATCCCTGACTTCCGTCATTACCTGTAACATATGAGGGGTAATGTTGCATAATATCGGGATATTGTACAACTGATTTAACCCCAACAGACTTCGGAAACTGTTTGAACATTTGTTCATCATTTGGCGAATCTCCAATGTATATGCATTCATCAATATTAATATTCCACTTTTCCAAAATTTTTAGTGCCATATCGCACTTCGTATAACTACCATACCATATATTCAAATGAATATTGGAAATTGCAGCATTAGCTCCCTTGTGTATACAAAATTCGCTAATTTCTTTAGCTTTTTCCATACTCATATAATAATCTTCAGATATATCTAAAGCCAAATCCCATTGTCTAAATGGTTGGTCTGCTGCCAAATGAACTTCACCGAAGTTAGATTTTATCTCTTTAAAGAGTGAATCTAAAAAATCTTTAGATTCTCTTAAGCTAAACGAAGAATCAAATATGTCTCTTCGCATCTTACCATCTAACATGCTATAAGATAAAGCTCCATTTTCACCAATAACTGAATCCACAGGCCACCATCTCGCTATCATATCACACCAACCTCCAGGCCTACCTGTAACTACTACAGTTTTCATTCCTTTGTTTGCAACCTTTTCTAAGCAATTATACGTTGAAGATTTTAGACGGTCTTTACTAACGAAAGTACCATCTAAATCGAACATCAAAATCTTAACTTTCTCTAGGTCTCTTTTATTAAGTTCTAACAAGTCTTTCATTAATCTTCCTAAAAAACCTAATTTTAAATACGCTTCGGCAAGTTACAAACTCCTAAAAGGTAAACATGCCATCACTATACGGAGCAGTCAAAAGCAAAACTGGTGAGATTCTACAAGACAGCATGGAATACTGTAAAGGCGCATTACAATCAGTATCTAGATCGTTTGCTTTAACTATCCCTCTGGTCGAAGAAAATATTCTCGGCCCTATAATGGTAGGATATTTGGAAGCTCGAATTTTAGACACATTTGAAGACGACATCGGAAGAAGGGAAATTAGCTTAGAAGAAAGAATTGAAGCTATGAACATGTTAATGGATATTCTAGAAAATCCGAATGCTGAAAGTACTAAAGAGAAAATTGACATACTAACTGGATCTGCAGATGAAATGGTCCAAAATCCAAAATATCGTGATTTAGTTAAAAACATGAAAAGTGTATTAGCTGTTCACAGTAGTTTTGATGAAGCTACTAAAGAATGTATGGTAAGATGGCTTAAAGAAATGAACTTTGGAATGCAAAAATATCTTAAACAAGAAGTATATTCCTTTGATGATTTAGATGAGTATTGCTATTACGTGGCAGGTACACCTTCTGGATTTCTAACCGAACTTATAAGGAAAAGATCCAAAAATTTATTAAATGAAAATTCGATTATACTAAAAGAAAATGAAAGAGATTTTGGACTCTTTCTTCAAAAGGTTAACATTATTAGAGATTTCAGAGAAGATATATTAGATAATGAAAAGATTTTTTGGCCCGGATTCTTATTTGAAAAATACCAGGTTTCACCAGACAAATTATTGAATAAAGAGAATGAAAAGAAGTCAATGGCTATACTTGATTATATGCTAGATAATGCATTTAAACATATTGAACCTGTAAAAGCATATCTTAATGCAATTCCCGATGAATATGCAGGTTTCCGAGCTGGTGCTGCTGTTAATTTTGCCATGGGCGTAGCCACCCTTGATACTATGAGAAATAATAATGAAGTATTCTTTGGTGAAAAACCTGTCAAAATATCTCATGAATCACGAGATAATATTATTTCAGACCCTCTTGGCTTTGTAGCTAACTGAAGTTTAATATCTAACCTATAACATACTTATCTGTGAATCTAAAATACTTTACTGCATTTGGATGTCTTGTATTGGCAATTCTAGCAACTAATTCATCAAGTGCAGCCCCTAGTAGCGGTAACATAACTGTAGCTTTTATCATGGCTGGATTTGAAGACCAAGATTTTCAAGAAGAATATGATAAAGAGTATTTTGAAGATACTGCTTTTGGAAGTACAAATTCAATGTGGGATTATTTTGATGAAGTTTCCAAAGGTGCTTTAAACATCGAAGGTGAAGTTTTTGGCCCATATACTCTTGATGGAGATGAAGCTGACTATGCTGGCACCACAACAGACTTTGTTGCAGAAAGTGTAGAGATAGCTGACGACGATATTTATTATCCTGACTTTGATGCAGTAGTAGCAATACACTCCGGACCAGGAGGTGAGTCTTCAGGCAACAGTGATAATCTCTGGTCTTTACACTGGAGAGGTACATCAATTGAAACAGACGATCAAGATGAAAATGGCGATGACTATATTATAAGAAAAATAAGCCAAGTTCCAGAATACCAATTAGTTAATGGGGAGAAAAATCCATTGGGTGTTTGGTGTCACGAATTTGGCCATGAACTAGGCTTACCAGACTACTATGACACTGACTTATCCTCAGAGGGTGTGGGGAATTGGGCAGTAATGGCAGCGGGAGCTTGGGGAAATAATGGAGAAACTCCAGTTTATTTCAGTGCATATTCACGAATTTGGTTGGGTTGGGATGAGCCTATACTTGTAGATGATGATATCTCAAACCTAGTTATAGAACCAGTTTCTGAAGGTGGAAAAATTTATAAACTACCAATACCTGGAAACTTATCAGACTCAGGAGAATATTTTTTACTAGAAAATCGTCAACAGACTAAATATGATACTTATTTGCCTGGTGAAGGATTATTAATTTGGCATATAGACGAAGAAGTAATGTCTTCCAAATGGGATTCTAACACAGTTAATAATGATGAAGAACATAAAGGAATGGATTTAGAAGAAGCCGATGGTGATGACGATTTAGACAATAAGGTCAATCGAGGAGATGATGGTGATCCATACAGGTCAGGGTCTTTCAGTAAGGATACATATCCAAGCTCATTAGCCTATAATGGTTCTGAATCTGGATGGAAAATAGAAAATATCGAAGTTGATGGTGACAATATTATTGTAGATATAAGCTTTCTATCAAAACCTCATGCCATCGCAGATGCGGATGAAGCTGTAATAGCTGAAGGAGAGACTTTACAATTTTACGGAAATGAATCCTGGGATGAAGATGGGCAAATAGTAAATTACACCTGGAATTTTGGGGATGGTAAATACAACTATACTGAAAATCCAGTACACATATTTACTGAAAACGGTGAATACAATGTAACATTAACGGTAAGAGATAATAATGGACTTGAAGACACCTACATTCTCAACATATTCGTTAACAAGCCTCCAATTGCTAGTGTAAGCATTTCGAACATGGTAATTATGCTTGGTGAAAGCATAACCTTTGACGCAACAGATTCTTATGATCTAGATGGAGATATTGACTTTTATTACTGGAATTTTGATGATGGAAGAACTTCTAATCAGGTGGTTAAAGAACATACATACACAGATTCAGGAATCTTTAATGTTTCTCTAAAACTAATTGATAACCTAAATGATATAACTACTACATATTACACTATAGAAGTGATTAATTCATTACCTAATGTAGTTTTCACAATTACGCCAGATAGTGGAAACACCTTAACTCAATTTGAATTTACAGATAGTTCTACTGATTCAGACGGAGAAATTGAGGAATGGTTATGGGATTTTGGAGATGGAAACTCATCTAATGAAAGAAATCCTACTCATTATTTTTCATTTCCTGGCCACTATAACATAACGTTGGTACTAACTGATGATCAAAATGGAATGAATGAATCAACAATAATAATATATGTTGAAAATTCCCCTCCAAATCCAAATATCAATATTGAAGAAGGACTCCTAACTGGAGAGAATCAATGGAAAATACCTACAAACAGAGATATACGTATTGATGCGGGAGCTTCAATAGACAATGATAATACCGTACTTACATACAAATGGAAATATGGCTCAACAATTTTTTATGGCCAATATTTAGATTTATTGTTTACGGAAGGCAACCATAATCTTGAATTAACTGTAACTGATCCAGAAGGCGCAAATACAACTGAAACATTTGGTTTAATTGGTACAAATTTACCAATTATTTCCTTAAACTATGAAGAAATTAATCTTGTCGTGAACCAAAATACTGAAATAATTACTTCAACATCTGGAGAAATCAATCTTTATAACTGGAAAATATATAAATCTAATTCATCTGTTTCAATGTTACTTTCAGATGAAACAAATACTAATATATCAAAAATAATTTCCTTTAATGAAAAGGGTGATTACAAATTAATTGCTAGTGGAAAAGACTCTGAAAGTGATTTATGGACAAATCAAGTGGAAATTGATATAATTGTATACGACAAGCCAACCGCTTATTTTGAATTTGATAATGAAATAAATGAAGGGACATGGGTTAGTTTTAATGGAAGCAAATCAACTGGATTAGGATTAAACTACGTATGGACTCTAGACGGGAATATTTTAGAGAGTAATAGTGCAATCATTTCTACATATATTGATTCAGGAGGATATCTCTTGATGAATTTAACTGTTCAGCAAACTCCTGTTGGTGTTGCCTACTACGAATTTGAAATCTATCTAAATTCTAAACCTACGGGTGTGCTGAAGACTAGTCCATCAACACCTAGAGTTGGAGAAGACTTTGAGTTATATCTTAACGCCTTTGATGTGGAAACTGATGCTAATATTGAATACTTGAAAATAATAATTATGGATAATGAAGGAAATCAAAGAGCTGAATTTGATTACACTGATGAAGGGGCAAATTTCAACCTAATATTTGAAGTTGAATATGCTGGAGAAATTATACTAGATTATTCTTTGATAGATGAAAGCGGTAATCGAAATGAAAGTACAACTAGCGTTAATGTGATTGGTTGGGCTGATATTTTTGTCAGTGATCTAAAGATTTCAGGTTCAAAAGAAAAGGGTTCAAAACATAATATTGAAACTATCTTAACAAATTATAATGAAACTTATAACAATACGAATTACAATGGCTATATTGCTATAGGATATTATGAACTTTTCATTGATTCTGAATTAGTACACACATCCGATTTTAGTATAGAACCTGAACAAAGTGAAAGTTTCACATTTGAATGGGTAGCTACTGGCAACTATCATGAATTTGAAGTTAAAACCTATATTACAAATAATGAAATAAATAAAGACAATAATAATTATGCTAAAGATGAGACTTTTAAATCTGAAACTAAAAGTGGCTTCTTGTCTAGCATCTCAATGATAATCTCCTTCATAACTATAACACTTGTAGCCTTTAACCGTCGTAAACCTAATTAAGCTCCATTAGATTGGTTAAATTATGAGTGCTGCACCACCACAAATGAGACGTATTCCTGATGAACAATTTTTTGATCTAAGAAATTGGAGTGCAGATAAAGCTGAAGATTATGGAGAAAAAGCCTCAATGATTGTTCACACTATTCTACTTAGCAAGAGTGACCAAGTAAATAGAATAACTTCAGAGTTACATGATGGTAATATAGTCCTTATTGACTTCACACCATTAACCTCAGATCAAGAAACCTTGCACAAAATTTTGGCTGAATTAGAAAGAGCAATAGCTGATATTGATGGAGACCTCGTTGGTGTTAGTCAAAAGTGGATATTAGCCACACCTAGTGGTGTAAGAGTTTCCAGAGAAAAATTAAAAGATTAGAATGAACATTGCAGTAATAGGTACTGGGATGGTTGGAAGATTGATTGCTGTAGAATTATCTAAAAAATATCAAGTCTATGCAATCGATAATAATATCAGTAATTTAGATAAATTAAAGAAACATAATACTAAAATAATTACCAGAAAAATAGATGTAAAAAATGAAAAATTCTTAGATTACTTAGAAGATACAGAACTAATTGTTAATTGTGTGCCAGGTTTCATGGGTTTTGAAACTGCTAAAAAAATTCTCAGAAAAAAACAATGTGTTGATATTTCATTCATGCCTGAGGATTGTAATAATCTGAAAACAATTGCTGAGAATGCTAACACT
>MDSW01219381.1_pt1 | contig 11588 bp, 18 predicted proteins | sample 811171 | NCBI WGS metagenome assembly MDSW01 (sample SAMN05326641, study PRJNA326480) | marine metagenome | isolation source: seawater | place: Atlantic Ocean: North West | collected 2012
AATGAAATGTTGTTTTTGATATTGTGAATTCTATATAAAGAGACTTTCAATTCAATAAAAAAAGAAAAATCCTAGACCTTTATTGGTCTAGGATTTTTCTTTTTTTTATTTAATGCTTACTACACCACCAGCTTCTTCTAAAGTTTTCTTTACCTCTTCGGCATCTGCTTTTGAAACACCTTCTTTAATTGCTTTTGGAGCTGATTCAATTAAATCTTTTGCTTCTTTTAGACCTAATGAAGTTAGGCCACGTACAGCTTTAATTACCGCAATTCGCTTCGATGAATCTACAGATTCTAGTACGACATCAAATTCAGTTTTTTCTTCTGCTGCCTCTGCGCCACCTGCTGCAGGCATAGCCGCCATCATCATACCACCACCTACCGGAGCAGAAGCATCTACACCAAAAGTTTCCTCAATTTGAGATACTAATTCTGCTGCTTCTAGTAGAGTAATTGATTTAAGCTGTTCAATAATTGCATCTGTAGTTGTTGACATATATATATATATTAAAAAAAAATCAAAAAAGAAAAACGTTCAAACCTTATATAGAATCCAGGAACATATTAACGTTTAGAGTACTGACCCGCTTTACGAGCTTTCTTTAAACCATATTTTTTTCGTTCTTTTACCTGAGCATTTCGAGTAAGATAACCCTCAGCTTTTAATGGATAACGATTTGAAGATTTCATCTTACAAAGAGCTTTAGCCATCCCTAATTGAATCGCTGCTGCTTGTCCATTTAAGCCACCCCCAGTACATTTAACGACAGCATCGTAGCTATCCTCTAAACCTAGAGTTTCAAGTGGACCTTGAATAGTCCAAATAGTTGCAGGATTAAACTGCATATAGGCTGTACTTTCTTGACCGTTAATGATCATTTTTCCAGTGCCGCCAGAAATAAGTTCTACTTGAGCTACCGCTGATTTTCGGCGCCCAGTTCCAGTAAAACGTTGTGTTGCATTTGCTACCATAAAAGACCTCCTTTCTTTTTTAAGAACCTTAAAACTAAATCAATATTTTGTCCCGATCTCAGGATCCAATTTTATTTTTACTTAGGTAATTCTATACCTAAACGGTTTTGTAATGCTTGAGCGACTTCTTCAGCAGATTTTGAACCAAAATTTTTGATTTCTAACAAGTTTTGTTGAGAATAATCTAACAAATCTGAAACAGTATGAATTTGTGCTCTTTTTAAACAATTGTAAGAACGAACAGAAAGACCTAAATCTTCAATAAGAATCTCATTAGGGGTAAGTGTTTCAGGTACTAAATCATTTCCATGAGTCGGTGTTTCAGGATGAGAAAAACTTGAAGCAACTCGAAAAGAATGATCGACTTCTGGAGGCTCTTCAAGTAGAGGAACAAATAATTCCATTAATTCTTTAGCTCCTTCAGAAATAGCTTCTTGTGGAGAAATACTTCCATTCGTCCATACTTCAAAAATAATGCGTTCTCTTCTTTCCAGTTCAGATCTTGTTACCTCCATATCTTCTACAATGTAATTCGCCTTTTTTACAGGAACAAATGTAGACTCAACAGGAATAAAATCAATTGTTTCTTTTTTTAAAAAATGTGAACTTCCCTTTCCAAATTCAATCGTTATTTCAAGTGGAAACGCTACACTTTCCGAATAAACAGTTGCTAAATATTGATTTGGATTCACAAATTGTAAACCAGATGGTAATGAAATAGCTTCAACGTTTACCCGACCTGGGCCCTCTAATAAAAAAGAACACTTTTGTGGTTCCATTTCACTTATTGGCTCTGTTCTTGAAATGATTGCTTCTTTTAAATGAAGTAAAATTTCAAAAACCGATTCTTTAACCCCAGGAAGCGTTGAAAACTCATGTACAATCAAATCTGTATTAATAAACCGAACTCCTGTAATAGCCACTCCAGATAATTCTGAAAGAAGTACTCTACGAAGTGCATTCCCAACCGTAATCCCCTGGCCTCGACGAAGTGGGCCAAAACGAAAGCGGCCATAATAAGAACAAAGTTCTTCAATACGAAGATCTAAACATTCTAATTTCGGCGTAACATTCATAAAAGACTCATTTTTTATTTTCAAGCTACCAAGGACCCTAAAAAAGTCCTACGACCCCCAACTTGAGGAGATAAAGATTCAATAAAAAAAAATCTAGATGAAAATTTCCTAAAAAATACGTAATTGTCTTCACGAAAAAAAGTTCAAAAAAAAATTACACACGTCGTTTCTTTGGTGGACGGCATCCATTATGTGGGACTGGGGTAATATCACGAATTAGTGTAATACCTAACCCAACTGCCTGAATAGAGCGAATTGCCGTTTCTCGACCAGAACCTGGCCCAGTTACAACAACCTCAACGTGTCGCATTCCTTGTTCCATTGATTGACGTGCTGCACTTTCTGCTGCTGTTTGAGCAGCAAAAGGAGTCCCTTTTCGAGCTCCTTTAAAACCACACGCACCTGCTGAAGACCAAGAAATAACTTCACCTTTGATGTCTGTAATAGTCACAATTGTATTATTAAAAGTAGCTTGAATATGAACTACTCCCTTAGTGACTTTTCTTTTTATCTTTCTAACCATTGCTTTTCTTGGTTGTCTTGCCATTTGTGTATTTTCTCCTTAATTAAAATGAAAAGGTTTTAAAGCGTTATACTTTACGTGAGTAGTACTCAACGACTAGAAGTTCGTTAATTTTTAATGAAATCCAATTACGTTGGACAAGACTCTTAATTTCACCCACTAAATTTGAAGAATTAAAAGTTAAATGTTCTGGTAATTGAACATTTCCTAAAGTTTCAAGATAGCTTTCAACCAGTTTACGTGAGCCTTTTCGTTCTTTTACTGTAATCACATCTTGCGGTTTACACTGATAACTTGGAATATCAACTAACTGATTATTTACGCAAATATGCCCATGATTTACCATTTGTCTGGCTGCTAATACTGTTGGAGCCATACCTAAGCGAAAAACAATATTATCTAAACGCATTTCTAATAGTTGAAGTAAAATTTCACCAGAAGAACCTTTACTTTTTCTTGATTTTTTAACGTAATTAATTAATTGTTTTTCAGAAATTCCATAATTATAGCGTAACTTTTGTTTTTCACGTAGTCGAATACTATATTGTGAAATTTTTTTCATTGCTGCAGATGATCCGTGTTGGCCAGGAGGGTTTTCTTTTCTTGATGTTTTTCTAGTAAGCCCTGGTAATTCCCCAAGACGACGGACAATTCGTAAGCGAGGTCCACGATATCTAGCCATAAATATTTCCTCTTATTTCATTCTCAATTTATTATCGTGTAAAAAGATAAATATTCTTTTATTTTCAAGGATATTTATCATTTATACCAAAACGATAATCTTATTTCTTTAATGTAGCATAAATTAAAAAAGAAAGGGAAAAAAACAGGAGTCTTCATCAGAAAAACCAAAACTTGTTCTTTTTCAAAACTATTTTTATAATAAAGAACAATAAAGAAAAATAGGTCTATATACAAAAACCCATGGTTGCATCTTTTTTACCTTCAATTTTAGTGCCTTTAGTAGGTTTAGTATTCCCTGCTATTGCAATGGCTTCTCTTTTCCTTTATATTGAACAGGACCAAATTAGCTAATATTTTTGTCGATAAAAAACTGACAGAAAAAAAGGATTTACACTCAAACCTATCTTGCTCTTAAAAAAGCTCAAGGATATACTACTTTTGATTTAGGAAATGGCCCACACAAAGCCAGTCCATCCAAACAAGAAAACTTTTTTTTATCTTTATTCAGTAAAAAAAAGAGAGTGGTTTTTGAAAACATCTAAAAAGTTACTACATTAAAGGAGTTTAATATGGCAGGTTCTACAGGAGAACGTCCTTTTTCGGATATTGTAACGAGTATTCGTTACTGGGTTATTCATAGCATTACTATTCCATCTCTTTTCGTTGCAGGTTGGCTTTTTGTAAGTACAGGTCTAGCATACGATGTTTTTGGTACGCCTCGTCCAAACGAGTACTTTACAGAAACACGTCAAGAGATTCCATTAATTACAGATCGTTTCAACGCTTTAGAAGAGCTAGGAACACAGTTACCTTAATGGGTTGCACAGGCAAATACAAATAGCCTAACTTTTGCTTTTTCTCTGATAGAAAAAGTTTATTATACAATTCCAGAATATGACTACTAAAAAAACGTTTACGTATCCGATTTTTACATTTCGCTGGTTAGCTGTTCATGCTTTAGCGGTGCCTACTGTTTTCTTTTTAGGTTCAATTTCAGCAATGCAATTTATCCAGCGTTAATTCGCTTGCTAGCTTGCTAGATACGCAATACACTATTAACGATCCTCGGACATAATTATGACACAACCTAATCCAAACAAACAACAAGTTGAGTTAAACAGAACAAGTTTATACTGGGGTTTATTACTTATTTTTGTTTTAGCTGTTTTATTTTCAAGTTACATTTTTAACTAAACCTTTCTTTTTTTAGCGAAGAGTGGTGGATTTTTTATTTTTTTGATAAAGGAATATTGTTCATGTCTAATACTGGAACGAAAGGACGAATCCCATTATGGCTTGTGGGAACAGTTGCAGGCGTTGCTGCCATTGGCCTATTAGCGCTTTTTATTTACGGTTCTTATACAGGTTTAGGTTCATCTCTATAAACGAGCTACTTTACCAATATTTAAAAACAAAGCGAGAACTCTTTTTTAGTTATGTCTAAAAAAGAGTTCTCGCTTTGTTTTTAAATGTTTTTTAGAATTCAAATTTATATACCATATTTTTATTAAGTAAACTGGGGCGAAAGGATTCGAACCTCTGAATGACGGGGCCAAAACCCGTTGCCTTACCACTTGGCCACGCCCCAACTATTTATAGAGTAACATATAAGATTGAAAACGCCAAGGATTTTGCAAACCTAAATTAAAGTAAGCCAAGCAACGTAATTAACGTTACTTGGCTTACTTTAATTTAGAAAACAAATTTTAAATTAAAAATTCATTTCCGCTAGCTGAACCTTCTCGTATTGCTTCTTCTTCAGAACAAGGAATACCTGGCCAATAATAGTAAACGCGAAGAATACTAATAAAGCCTGAACACGTGATGGATCTTGAAGTACGATTTCTGTTTCTGATTGACCAAAACCACCCACATTAGGGTTATTTGTTAATGGCTGATCTGCTTTTAATACCTGACCTTCTGAAACGATAATTTCAGGACCTGCAGGGATTTTCTCTGTAACCGTTGTACCATCTGCTTTTGAAATCACAATTTCTGTTGATTTCTTTGAAGTTTGAATTGATGTTACTGTTCCAGCTACAGCAGTTGAGTATACGGTATTATTACTCTTTTCACCAGTTGGGTATACCTGACCACGGCCTCGGTTACCACCAACATAAATTGGATACTTTAAGAAGTATACATCTTTATTTTTAGCTGGATCAGGAGAAAGAATTGGGAAAACCATTTCACTGTATGTTTTTCCTGGAACCGGACCTACAACAATGATATTCTTCTGATCTTCACTGTATGGTGTAAAGTATAGATTGTTCACCTTAGCTTTTAACTCTTCTGAAATTCTTTCAGGAGGTGCAATTTCAAAACCTTCTGGAAGAACTAATACAGCACCTACATTTAAAGGACCTTTTTTACCGTTTCCTAATACTTGTTGAACTTGCTGATCATAAGGAATTTCAACTACAGCTTCAAAAACAGAATCAGGTAAAACAGCTTGAGGAACTTCAATATCTACTGGCTTTTGTGCTAAATGACAATTTGCACAAACGATACGACCAGTCGCTTCTCGAGGGTTTTCATAACCTTGTTGTGCATAAATAGGGTAAGCTTCTGAAGCCGAAGACCATACACCATTACTCACTAAAAGCATAAAAGCCGCGATAATAGCTTTAAATTTAAATGTTACGTTTTGTTGCATATTTTGTTCTAAAATAAATGTTTAATTCTATTATAAACTCCTAAAAGAGCTTTTGTAGGAAAGATTTTATTTTTTATTTCAAACTCAACTTGTTAAAACGTAAACACAACAAAAAACTGAAAAACTTTTTTACTGAAGACCTTCGATAGAAACTTGTAAAAAAGACGCCAATTCAGCAGCTTTTCTTTCAAGCTCACCTAAAGTCATTGGTTCTCCAATACGCGTTAATGGAATATCTGGTTTTCCTTTAATCTGAATATAAAGAGCTCTTTTTGGATTAATCCCTTCTTTCATTTCAACTCGAATAGCTTCAATATCTTTTAAAGCATAAGTCAGCTGAATACGTCGATTTTTTCCCGGAAAACCCCAACGAAAAATACAAAACGTCCCTTCTTTTTTGTTGAATTCATTATACCCCTCACCTACACTCCAAAGAATGATAAGCCATAAGTAAAGACTTAATAAAAAACCCACAAGACTGTAAAAACACATAACTAATCCTTGTGGGAAAAAAGTGATTTCAGAAGCATTTAAAAAAGGAAGAAGATTAAACCCAAGATAACTTGATAATCCAACAATAAAAAAACCAAAAGCACCTAAAAAGATAATGGAAGCCCACCAATAATTACTCAGTCTACGAGACCCTACGACTTGTTCCCTAAAAATTAAGTCGTCAATTGAATCAGGAGAAATAGTCATTTTTACTTCCCTAAATAATTTGTTATTTTGTTTCTTTATTGATTTCAAAAAAGGTAGATGAACTACCTTTTTTGAAATAAAACTGGACATTATAAAGTGCTTGCCAAAATAAAAACAAGCACTTTATTTTCCAATTACTGTTTAATTTCTAAAACAACACCTGCACCTACTGTGCGGCCACCTTCACGAATAGCAAAACGCATACCCTTTTCGATGGCAATTGGCTGAATTAGCTCAACTTCCATTTTAATACGATCTCCAGGCATAACCATTTGTGCCGCTGACCCATCATCTGCACGGAAAGATTCAATCTTTCCTGTTACATCTGTAGTACGTACATAGAATTGTGGTCGGTATCCTTCAAAGAAAGGTGTATGTCGGCCACCTTCTTCTTTCGTTAGAATGTACACTTGTGAATCAAACTTTGTATGTGGAGTAATTGTTCCTGGTTGCGAAATAACCATTCCACGTTCAATATCATCTTTTTGTACACCACGTAATAAAATACCAACGTTATCTCCAGCCATTGCTTCGTCTAGACTCTTTTGGAACATTTCTAGACCTGTAACTGTTGTTTCACGTGTTTCAGCTAGACCTACAAGTTCAACTGATTCACCTACTTTTACAACACCACGTTCTACTCGTCCTGTTGCTACAGTACCACGACCTGTAATTGAGAAAACGTCTTCAACAGCCATTAAGAATGTTTTATCTGTTTCTCGTTCTGGTGTAGGAATGTAACTATCTACAGAATCCATTAACGCATAAATTTTATCAACCCACTCGTTATCACCTTTAGCAATTTTAGGGTTTTCTGTAAGTGCTTCTAGTGCAAGTAAAGCTGAACCTGGACATACAGGAATATCGTCTCCAGGGAATTCATAGTTACTTAACGTTTCACGAACTTCCATTTCTACTAATTCTAGAAGTTCCTCATCATCAACCTGATCTTGTTTATTTAAGAAAACAACAATATTTGGAACACCTACTTGTTTTGCTAAAAGAATATGTTCTTTTGTCTGTGGCATTGGACCATCAGCACCAGAAACAACAAGAATAGCACCATCCATCTGTGCTGCACCTGTAATCATGTTCTTTACATAATCAGCGTGTCCTGGACAATCTACGTGTGCGTAGTGTCGTGTTTCTGTTTCATATTCTACGTGAGCCGTGTTAATTGTAATACCACGTGCTTTTTCTTCCGGTGCAGAATCAATATCTGCGTAACCTTTTGCAGCACCACCTAGTGCTGCAGATAAAGCCATAGTGATTGCAGCTGTTAATGTAGTTTTACCATGGTCTACGTGACCAATAGTACCAATATTTACGTGTGGTTTTTTTCGTTCAAATTTTTCGCGTGCCATAGTTGTTATCCTTTATTTTTTATTTGATTTTGGTATATTTTGCTCAATAGGTTTTACTATAAGGTTCTCTTGACCAAATACAAATTCCTATTAGAAGCGGAAATGAGCGTAAGCTTTATTTGCTTCAGCCATTCGATGCGTTTCTTCTCTTTTACGAGTTGCATTTCCTGTATGATTAGAAGCATCAATAATTTCATTTGCTAGTTTTGAAACCATTTCACGACCAGGTCGTTTTCTTGCAGCCTCAAGTAACCAACGTAATGCTAAAGTTGTCCCACGTTCTGATTTTACTTCCAGTGGAACTTGAAAAGTCGAACCGCCGACACGTCTAGATTTTACTTCAACTAGCGGTGTTACATTAAGAACCGCTTGACGTAAAACTTCTAACGGGTCTTTTTGTGTCGAATCTTCGATTTGCTTCATTGCTTGATATAAAATTCTCTGCGCTACAGTTTTTTTACCTTGCTTAAGAATTCGATTAATAAGCATACTAACTAAACGGCTATGATAAATAGGATCAGGCGTAATTGTTCTTTTCGGAGGGGTAGCTCGGCGTGACATAATAAAAAAACATAAAAAAATAACCATTACCTTCTTATTCTCTGTTAATTAACTAATTAACTTTTTGGCTTCTTTGCTCCATATTTAGAACGACTTTGTAGTCGATCTTTTACAGCAGCTGTATCTAATGAACCACGGACGATATGGTAACGAACACCTGGTAAGTCTTTTACTCGACCACCACGCACTAGAACAACAGAGTGTTCTTGTAAGTTGTGACCAATTCCAGGAATATAAGCTGTCACTTCAAATCCTGAAGTTAAACGAACACGCGCTACTTTTCTTAGAGCAGAATTCGGTTTTTTCGGCGTAGTTGTATAAACTCTTGTACAAACACCACGTCTTTGTGGACATGATTTTAAGGCTGGTGATTTCGTTTTCTTTTCCATTTTTTGGCGTTGAAAACGGATAAGTTGTTGAATAGTTGGCATATATTTTTAAAAAAAGATCATTTTTTGCATAAATGAATGTTTATTTTGAAAGGACCATATCAAAAATCTTTTTAAATGAAAGTGGATCTAGTACAGCAAGTTGTGCTAGAACTTTACGATTTAATAAAATTTTTGATTTCTTTAATCCATAAATAAATTGATTATAGCTTAACCCATAGGCTCTTGAAGACGCGTTAATTCTTCGAATCCATAATCGACGGAAATGAATTTTACGCTTACGACGGTCTACATAAGCATAGCGAAGTGCTTTCATCGTTTGTTGGTTCGCAGAACGAAAAATCGTTGAATGCGATCCTTGAAAACCCTTATTTATCTTTAAAATTTTTCTTCGGCGCTTTCTTGCGACAGCACCTCGTTTTACTCGAGTCATTTTTTCTCCTTATATCGGTTTTACCTTAAGGTCCTTAGGACCGATAGGATAAATAATTGGCAATTAATTATGAAAAAATTTTTATGCCTGTATTTTAAACACGAAAAGTTATACATCGGTTTCAATGAAAGGTCCTTTAGACCGATTGATAACCTTTTCACTATGTTACTAAATATCTAAAAAAGCGTCTATTTTTTTGAACATTTGACAAATGATTTTTTACTATGCGATAATAAAAATCAGTAAAAGGGATTGTAGTTCAATTGGTTAGAGCACCGCCCTGTCAAGGCGGAAGTTGCGGGTTCGAGTCCCGTCAGTCCCGCTACTTATTAAAATAATTAGAATAATATAAAATCCTAAGGTTTTTTATTTTTAGACCGAAAAGAAGAGTTTTTCTTCCACATAATAAGAAAATACTTCGATTATGAACGCTTGAAAACGTTCATAATCGAAGTATTTTCTTATTTGTACAATTCAGTACCTAGCTTTAAAGCAAAGACACCTGTAACTAAAGAAATGAATAATGCAATAAAAATTTGACTGTCAGATAAAGGCATAATAGTTTCCACCTTTTTTATAAAATAATAACTTTTTTATGATCGGTTCTCTTTTAAAATCCTTTGGACCAATGAATATTGATCTTTTAGGCCTATTCAATCCTTCTCACCATAAGGTCCTCTAGACTGAATAGAATATATTTTTTATAAAAAAGACGTTAAAGATTTCCTTGACGAACCGAAAGTAAAATAATAACTAAAGGTCCTGCTGCCATAATAAAGGCTACCGATGCTAATTGTAAAACTAATTCTAAATTCATTTGATTACCTCACCAAATTAAAAAGGACTTTTCGTATGAGCGATTCGATTTATCTAAAAGCTACAGAAGCTTGCCAAACGAATGCTAAAAGTAAGAAAAGAACAGGAATAATAGGAAGTACATCCACAATGGGATCAAAAGGAGCATACGCTTCTGGTAAACGGCCGAACACTAGACCTGTGTTTAATAAAGCTTCCATCATAATATCAAACCCTCCGATACATTTCTTTAAATAACTATTCAGTTAATCTTTTTGCTGGGTTAACTTTTATAGTCTACTATAGGGTTTAAATAAAAACTATATATTTCTCGATTAAAATGAAAAAAGCCTTCTGTCGGATTCGAACCGACGACCGTCGCATTACAAATACGATGCTCTAGCCCCTGAGCTAAGAAGGCATTTTATATGATTATGAGTATACCGTTTGTCTTAGAAAAAAGCAAGCTTTTTTAAAATGCCTTGTTATGTTTATTAACAATCAACAGAAGAAGAAATAAAACCCCTTGAATTATGCTACTATGGAAACAGCGGGGTAGAGCAGTCTGGTAGCTCACGGGGCTCATAATCCTGGGGTCGGCGGTTCAAATCCACCCCCCGCCATTTTAGATACAACAAGCCATTTATTTAATTTATTTATTATGCTATTTTAAAGGTAAGAATGTTCCATGATCTCCTAAAAAAAGATCAATCAGATTTTTGGAAATAAAATTTAATTTATGACTTCATCTAGAAACCGTTTTTCTCCTATCAAACAAGGGGAAATTATTGATTATAAGAATATTGATCTCCTACGTAAATTTATTACTGAACAGGGTAAAATTTTACCTCGACGAACTACACGACTAACCGCAAAACAACAACGTGCAGTAACACGAGCGATTAAGCAAGCCCGTGTTTTAGGTTCTTTACCTTTTGTGAATAAAGAAGGTTAAATGAAAGACCCATCTATAGTCTTAAGAGAGATAAAAAACTCTCTTAAGACTATAGATGGGTCTTTCATTTAGAAGAAAGGGAAAACAAGTGGGTCTGGGAAGAATCGATTAATTTCAATAAGTAGTCCCGCAATAAAACCAAAATATACTGCCGCTAGAACAGGCGCAGTTGAAAGGTAAGTTAAAAAGTTCTTCATTGAGTATTCCTTATGTTAAGAGTATTCAGGTAACAATAAATATAGACTACTTTAGTTATACCCGAAAAAAGTATAGAAATAAACAAGTTAAGAAAGATTTACTTTAAAAAATGCCAGGAGCCAGGTTTGAACTGGCGACACGAGGATTTTCAGTCCTCTGCTCTACCGACTGAGCTATCCTAGCAGAAAAAAAACAGTTTAAGTTGGCTGGGACTCGAACCCAGGACCAGTCGGTTAAAAGCCGAGTGCTCTACCAACTGAGCTACCAACTCTTCCTTCTAT
>MDSW01084631.1_pt1 | contig 11587 bp, 7 predicted proteins | sample 811171 | NCBI WGS metagenome assembly MDSW01 (sample SAMN05326641, study PRJNA326480) | marine metagenome | isolation source: seawater | place: Atlantic Ocean: North West | collected 2012
CATCGAGGCCGAAGCGGCTGCACAGGATGCGCCGCCACCACCTCCACCACCCGACGATCCGCCACCACCACCGCCGCCACCGCCGCAGGATGATCCGCCACCCCCGCCAGTGGAACCACCTGATGATCCACCGGCGCTTCCGATCATCGACATCCCCGGTTACAAGCAGTATTTCCGTGAAGTCGTCTCGCCGACCGACCGGGGCATGCTCGCCGCTGCCATCTATCTGGATCTCGTACCGGAGGATCTTGGACTTCGTTTCACCGAATACAGTGATCTCCCCACGGTCGACCGGGTATTCGTGGATGACAATCTCGGTGTGGTCTATCGCCATCAGATTCCGGTCGAGTTCGAGCCTGCCGCGCTTCAATACATCAACGGCGAAAACACACTCGGACTTCGACCAAAGCCAACCGAAGGCAACATCATGCCTGTCGGTGTGGGACCTGGAGATCCACTGCTGACCGTTGGTGACATGTATGCACGGATCTACCACTATGGCGCCTCCCGCTATACGGACTGGCTGAATGGAACCGGGCCTGGCCCCAGAGATCTTGATCTCGATGTCATGCTTGGTCATGTCGATCAGTTCGCACAGCTCCCTGCCTTCCAGGGCAGCAAGGTGCAGGTCCGCAGAGCCTTCGCAGATGCCGTCGAGAAGACGCTGTACAACCAACCGACTCTGGAAGGCGATCCCCAGGGGCCGCCGACCTTCACGCCCTACAGTCAGGCGGTCATGCAGCAGTTCCTGCCGACGGGTGTCGTGCCACCTCAACGCTGATGCTCGCACGAAGACCTGAAAACCATGAATCGTGCATGACCCGGAAGTGATCCGTACACTTCACGCGTGCCAAGAAACGCTCCCGTCCTCGCTGCTTCGCTGCTGGCTGTCCTGGTCGTCCTCGTGCTGGACTCGATCGGCGTCTTCAGAGGGTTCAACGAACGACTCATCGACACGCAGCAACGGATCTTCCCGAGAGAAGCCACACCCTACGACGAGAACATCGTTCTGGTCGACATCGACGATGGATCCATCGATCGGCTGGGCCGATGGCCATGGCCCCGAAGCACCATTGCCGATGCGGTCAATGAACTGAGACGGGCCGGGGCTCGCACCATCGCCTTGGATATCGAGTTCTCCAATCCACAGGAAGCCTCATGCGATCCCGAGACCGGCGAGACACGAGATGAAGATGCGATCTTTGCGGATTCGATTTCCACGGACACCATTCTCTCGACGGTGCTGGCCGAGGATGAACTGCAGATTCGATGGCGTGATGCCGGTGGTGATCCGCAGTCGCTTGATCGCCTCATCGAGACACTGTCCGCAGATGTGACGATCTCACCGGATCAGCTGCCTTCCAGCCTGTCGTTGAGTCCGGATGATCAGTCCGCCTTCGCAGCCAACCAGTTGCTGATCAAGAGGCGTGCCATTCAGAATGTCCTGTCCGGGGAGTCCCCACCGTCCAGTCTCTCCGAGCTGGAGCAGGCGATCGTTCCATCCCGACAGATGCACGGGGTCGATTATCCCGAGCGTCCATTGCTCGAAGCCTCGTGGTACCAGCACGAAGGCATGACCAGCTCGCATCCGTTTCTGCCTGTTCTGGATGCAAGCCAGTCAGGATCACCTTCCGATCGTGTTCCGCTTCGGGCCTTTCTCGAGGATGCGGGTGGCCTTGGCTACGTGAACATCACACATCGTGGTACCGACGGTGCCATTCGCTCGATCTATCCCGCCCAGTCCGTCGAGGGAGGACAGGTGCTTCCACTCGGCCTGGCAGCCGTCGCGCACTACATGGCGATCGAACCCACGACCATCGTGTTCGAAGAGGATCAGGTCGACATCGGCACGACGACCCTGCCCTTGAGCCGTGGCAGGATCTGGCTGAACTGGCCACGAAGTCCAGCAGGTTGGCGTTGGCGCGATCTTCATCGGCGTACGGAGTCGGATCCGGAGTATCGCGGTCATCTCTCCGTCAGTGAGATCGTCGAAATCGGCCGAGCCCGCAGGACGCTCGAGATCCAGCAGCAGGAACTGGCCGCACTGAATCGGGATCTGATTCGAGTCATCCGCCAGGATCCGGACATGGTGCTCGATGACTGGCGAAGCCAGGAGGTCCTGCAGGAGATCCAGGACGAGATCGAGTTCAGTCTGGAAGGCGTTCCGATCGATGCGGATCTCGGCGAGTACACCCAGGGTGTGGACGAAGACTCGCTGAAGATGCTCACGGCCATGCAGCAGTGGCGGCAGCTGATCCGCACGATCGAGGAAGACCGAAGTCGACTCGAGCGAAGTGTGACCACGCTCTCCGCACAGGTTGACGACGCGCTGGTCTTCATCGGCTGGACCGCCACGGGCGCCGCGGCCGACTTCATCAACACCGCAGCCGGTCCCCGAACACCCGGCGTTCTGGTCCACGCGACCCTTGCGGACATGGTGCTGCAGAATCGGAGTCTGCATCTGGCGCCGACCTGGACCGGACAGCTTGCGATTCTTGTTCTGGGCCTGATGGTGGCGGTCTTCGTAGCCGGACTCGGGCCATGGTGGGCGACCACACTCTCGTTTGCATCCATCCTTGTGTATGTCGGCCTCGGAGGCGTGCTCGCGATGGCCATCGGGAACATCATTCTGCCCTTGGCCGCACCCGTGCTCTCATGCATCGGTGCCTGGGCGTTTGGAACCGGTGTCCAGGCTGCCATGGCACAACGGGACAAGCGTCGCATCACACGTCAGTTCAGGGCACGTGTTTCCGAACAGCTGGTCGATGCCCTCATTGCCGAACCCGGTGCCATCTCGATGACCGGTGTCAGCCGCGAGATGACGATCTTCTTCGCGGACCTCGCCGGATTCACGCGCATGAGCGAATCACTTGGCTCGGAACAGATCGTCCGGATTCTGAACACGTATCTCTCGGCACTCACGAACCAACTTGTCGAGCATGGTGCCTACGTGAACAAGTTCCTCGGTGATGGCATGATGGCATTCTGGTCCGCCTTCCGGGAGGAACCGGCCCAGGCACATCTTGCATGTGCTGCTGCGCTGGCTTGCCAGGACACGATCGAGCAACTCAACCGACTCAACGAGGGTGATCACGAAGCCATCGGGTTGAGAGTTGGAATGGCGACCGGACCCGCGATCGTCGGCGATTGCGGAGCGCCTCCGGATCTGAATGACTACACCGTCATCGGCGATACGGCCAATCTCGCGTCGCGCCTGGAAGGTGCCAACAAGCAGTTCGGATCCGGCATCATGATCAATGATCTCACCCATCAGCAACTGGCTGGCACACCGATCCGTTGCCGCTGCATCGGCACGATCCAGGTCGTGGGTCGCCAGGCACCCATCAAGGCGTGGGAAGTCGTGTCTTCCGATTTTCCAGAGGATGCGATCGAACTGTCCGGGGCACTCGCGGATGCCATTGAATCCGGTGACCAGCCCGCGGCCCGGATCGCTCTGGAGCGACTCGAGAAGATCCCGGGACAAGAGGCCTTTGCCGAACGATGGGCCGGCATGGTCCATGGATCCCCGGATTCCTTCGGTGGGCCACTCCAGCTTGTCGAGAAGTAGACCACTTGCCTCTACCATGGTCATCCCATGAGCCAGATACCTGAAACCATTCTGTATCGCCTGCTGGATGTCAGTCGACAACTCGGCTCAACCGCCGACAGCCGGGCTGTGCAGGTCGGCGTCGTGAACTGTCTTCGCGATGTGCTTGAAGCCGAACGAGCGACGGTCTTCGAGCATGATCCGAACACCAATGAACTCGTAGCCGTTCTGGCACACGGACCGGATGGCGGACTGGACGATTCCTTTGCCGGGATCCGCATTCCCATGGGTGTCGGACTTGCTGGAACCGTCGCTGAGAATCGTGATCTGATCAACATCCCCGACGCGTATGCGGATGATCGCTTCAATCAGGACATCGATCGCAAGACCGGATATCGCACCCGCTCACTCTTGACGGTTCCGATGATCGGAAGCGATGGAAGATTGATCGGGGTCGCCCAGGTCCTGAACAAGAAACAGGGCGTCTTCGAAAAACAGGATGAGGAAATCGCCACCGCGCTGGCCGCGCAATGTGCCGTTGCCATGCGGCGTTCACAGCTGATCGAACATCGTGTGGAACTGGAAAAAGTCCAGCAGGATCTGAAGCTGGCTCGTGAGATCCAGCAATCGACATTCCCCAACCAGTGCCCCACGATCGATGGCTATGACTGCGCCGGATACAGCGAACCGGCCGAAGACACCGGCGGAGATACATGGGATGCGATCAGTGTCTCCCGCGGCGCCGTCTTCCTGCTGGGTGATGCAACCGGTCATGGTGTCGGGCCGGCCATTTCGGTCACGCAGGTACGGTCGATGCTCCGGATGGCCTTGCTGCTGGGAGCGGATGTCGGGATGCTGGTCGACCATCTCAACCGACAACTGTGTGCGGATACACCACCCTCCCGCTTCGTGACCGCCTGGTTCGGACTTCTTGATACGGCGAGCCATGATCTCTTTTCGATCGCTGCGGGGCAGGGTCCGCTCATTCATCTCCATGCCAATGGCGACGTGGATGTCCATGCCGCGGATGCCCCACCGCTGGGAATTCTCCCCGACCTCCCGCTTGATGATCCCATCCAGTACCACATGAACCCCGGTGATCTGTTCTACGTCGCCAGTGACGGGTTCGCCGAAGCGGCCTCTCCCGGCAAGGGGATGTTCGGAACGGATCGCATCATCGACATCCTCACGGCGCGCCGATCCGAGCCCGCCGTAGAGACCATCCGTGCGATCCATGAAGCGGTCGACCAGTTCACCGGTGGACTGCCTGCCGACGACGATCGCACGAGTGTCCTGATCCGCCGCCTCGACTAGAGAATCCGATGGAATCCCAGCTCGGCATGGAGGTATGCTTGGCTGGCGGCCCCATGGAACGAGGTATTTTCAAGATCTTCGATACCCGAGGGGCTTTCCGTCCGATCTGAATGGGTCGGCAGCGTTTGAATCGAGCTGGAAGACCGCCTGGAAGACCGTCTGGAAGATCGCCTGGAACAATGGACAAGCTTGAAGCCTATCTGACCGTCATTCCCCTGCCGCTGCTGGCAGTCGTCGGATTTTTCGCCCTGATGATCTTCCTCATCATGCCGGCGGAAACCCGCTTCTACGTGACCTTCATTCTGATGCCCGTCTGGCTGACGACCTCCCGATGTCCGGACCTTGGTTTCATCCAGGCCTTCACGAAAATCTCCTCGGGCATGCTGTTCCTGCTGATGGGCGTATCCGCACTCCTTCGACCGGGGAACAAGCGACCCATGCCGGGCATGGCCTGGCTCTACTTCGCCGCTTCCATGTTCTATATGATCTGTGTGATCGGCACCTCCGACAAACTGGACGCCATCGTGATGGAGATCCAGTGGGTCTTTGCCGTACTGGCCGCCGTTGCGGCAGTCATGGCCATGACGACGCTCGAGGACGTTCACAAGATGTTCATGGTCTTCGGACTGGGGATGATCATCGCCCTGTGCGTTCCGCTCTCCGCCCTCATTCTGAACCCTTCGACCTCGTTCCTCCTGGGCACGAATCGATTCGTTCCGTGGGGCTCTCCACCGAACCTGATCGGCCTGCTGTTCGTCGTCGCGGGCCCGACGCTTCTGTATCTGATCATGACGACGAAGTCACACAGCATCAAACCGATCCTCATCGGGTTCCTGATCGCGAACATCGGCATGGCCATTCTCACCGGCAGCCGGATGACGGTGTTTTCACTTGTGATTTCACTTGGACTCATGGCCCTCCCACTCGTCAAACGCCCGGGTCTGCTGATTGCCGGCGGCCTGATCGGTGCGATCCTGCTTCCGGTGGTCCTCGGTGTGAATGTGGATTCGGCGGATCGACTCGGCGACCTGAGTACATCCGGCCGACTCGCCATCTGGTGGAACTATCTGGTCCTGTCACTCAAGCGTCCCCTCGGCCTGTTCGGCACGAGTGGTTACAGCATTGTGGAAGATCCGACCATCAGTGCTCACCCGCACAGTTCGTGGGCTGAAATGCTGTACCTCGGAGGCTGGCCCTATCTCCTGCTCCTGGCGGTCCCGGCCATCTACGCACTCCGGTGCACGTATCAGGTCTGGAAACAACGAGACCTCTACTCGGTCAACAATCATTCGTATCTGATCCATGCCATGGCGGCCTTCATGGCCTCGATGTACTTCCAGAGCTTCTTCAACCAGGCCCTCTACCATCCGACCTACACACTGACCTTCGTGGGCCTCTTCCTGACTTTCCTGTTCATGGCACTCGCTGCGGAGCTGCCACAGCAGCGCGAGATCTACGATGAGTGGCTGGAGGAATGGAGCGAAGAGGAGTACGACGAATACGAAGAATGGGATGACACGAAGGTGCCAGCCCCGACCTGACGGTGATCCACCGCATCAACAAACGACAAGGGCCGATTCCCCCCTCGGGAATCGGCCCTTTGCCTGAATGGAACATGAGGTTCAGTTGGCGTCGGCGACCATCACGTCGGCCCGGTTGTTGAGTTCTTCCAGAAGTTCGCCGAGGCGGCTGCTGATTCTGTTGGAACCGTCCAGATCATCCTTGCCCTGCCAGAACATGAACTCTTCGACGCCGAGGGACTTGATGACTTCCATCTGATCCGCGAGGTCGGAGACTTCGATGAGCTCCTTGTTGTGGGCGGAAGGACCGTTGAAGACCTTGAAGGACATGAGTGGCTGGATCTCGGGAGTCGTGCCGTTGGTGCGTTGCAGGGTGCGAGCGACTTCGATGCCGTTGACGGTGTAGGAACCGATTCGGCCGTAGTGGTTGTCGGTCTGACCCCAACGCTGGTAGACGATCGGGCAGATGACATCGACCTGGTCCAGGATGCCGCGTGCTGCTGCGAGGTCGTAACCCATGATCCGCTGCTGCTCACCGAGCGTCTCGAGGTTGCCGTGTGGATGAGGGGTGGTGAAACCGAAGAGACCGAGCTTGCAGTTGGGCATCATTTCGCGGACGACTGAGATTCGGAGCTTGTAGGCCTCGACGATGGCATCGAACTTCACTGGATCGTAGGTGCTGGCTTCAGGATTGATGAAGTTGCCGAGATGACGTGGGTGGAATGGACGCTCGATGTCCAGGATCACCATGCCGTCGTAGTCGGCGTCCAGGTCGGTCTTGTTGTTGAGGTAGGTACCGAATCGGTTCTCGATGTCGCTGGCGGTGGCTGCGAAGAATTCCTCTTCGGTCACGTCATGTGGTGCACTGACTGCGAAGCCACTGACCATCCAGACATCGTTCTTGACGCCGAGGTCCCGAAGGGTGTCAGCATCCTGGGAGAACTTGCCCTGCAGACAGGCCCGGACACCCGAGAGAAGCGTCTGTGCTGGTGGTGGTGTCTCCAGAGTTCCATAGTTGGCGAGGACGGTCAGGAGATCGTTCATGTCGATGACCTGATCACGGTTCACATCGGTGTCGCACTGGGTGGTCGTGCAATCGTTGCCGTACTCGTTGATGATCATCACGATGTCGGAGATGTCCACGTGACCGTCGCTGTCGAGATCACAGTCTTCCATCTGCACCTGGTAGTTCGATGCAGCCTGCTGCTTGCTGCCGGACTTCTTGGATGCAACCTGCTTGCTGTTGCTCTTGGTGCTGGGAGTCTTGTCGGCGGTGGCGAACTGGGAAAGTGAGGGCAGAACGATAGCGGTAGCCGCAATGAGGGCGGTTGATGAGCGTGACATGGGTCCAAATTTCCTTTTGAGGGGTGTGAGGGGGAGGGACAAGGCAGTGATGAACACTGTCCTCACCCCCCCCTATGCTGATCGACCCCTCGATGTGTGAAAGAAGCTGGCAACTTCGTTCGGAATCGATGACAGATCGGTCAACAGGGATCACTGGGGCGCACAAGGATGGCGCACCCCTTCGGGCAATGCTCATGGTTTCACTCGGTTGAAGGTGGAAATCCGTGCGTAACGGGAGCGAGAACGGATCTGGAGGGCGTCGTCCCCGGATTCAAGTCCGACCAGGTCGGAAACTCGAGGAAGGGTTTCTTCCCAGACAACATCGTGAGAAGAACAGGTGCAATCCTGTCCTTTCACACGACAGGATCAGGAAGCACATTCTGCAACCGGACTGTTCCAACTGTTCGGACCGTGCGGTTCAGACCCGTAGCTCGCAACGATCGTTCAATCTCAACGCCCGTTGAGCACCGTGAAGGCCGCTGAGCGAACGATCTTCAGAAATTTCCCATTCCGCATCACACATCACCGACTGACCAATGGCTTCGTGAAGAAAACGGATCTATCCTGATACCCGTCATTCCCCGGTCGACCACAGGAGCCTGATCATGTCGCCGTTGCTGCCGACTCAACTCGTTGGACGTCGAAACAACCGGCCGGCCTGGAAAGACCTTGGACCACTCGCCGCCTGCTCCCTCACCCTGCTGACCTGCCTGGGCCTCTCCGAGCCCCAACTGGATCAAAAAGCGGCCCCCGAGACACCGGAATCGACTCAGGAAGCCGAAATCGCCCAATGGCCACGTCTGTCGTTGTGCCTCCAGGACAAATTCCTCCAAAGGGATCTGACCGGGCTGGATGTCCGAAACGATGCCTGGTGCATCTCCCAGCATGCCCTTGGAACACCAGGTCACCTGCCTGATCATGTCAAAAACGACGATGAGGCCCTTCGTAGAGAGATTCAGAAGTTCATCGATATGCCGGTCAGTGAGATTCGAACCGCCTTCGGACGCTATCTGGCCAATCATCCCCAGCTCTCACGGGCCACGACCAGGACGATCATCATTGATATTGAGCGGCCCGTGCACCCCAGAAACCTCTGGAAACTGATGGACGGGCCTGATCACGACCAGATCACCCCGATCTTCTCTGACCTTGTCCAGGCCTTTGCACGCCGATTCAGGGTTGTTCGGGACCATTTCCCCAATGCCCAGCTCAGCGTGTTTGGGATCGGAATGCCGGATTCCCAGGGTCGATCCCAGGGCAAGTACCAAGCCCGACTCAATGCGGAGATCATTGCCACGAAGATGGGCCTCCTGGAGGATGTAAATGCCATTTCTCCAGCACTTTACGAACGATTCGGGCCTTCGGACCGAGCGTTCAAGAAGCGAGATCAAGCCACAATCGAGTGCCTGAGGAATGCTTTGGCCATCACACAGGCCTCTGACAGGCCTCTGGACATCCTGATCCTGCTGAGCCTTTCCATATTCAATGGCATGGCAGATGAGAACAAGAAGGCCGCAGATCTGGGTGGTATCGCAGAGCGGCTTGATTTGCTTGGAGAGATGGGCGTGAAGCGGGTCATCTTCTGGAATGGGGATGAAACCATCACCAAAACGGGGATCGGCGTGGTTGAACGGCTTACCCAGCTGCGTGCCCTTGAGCGGTCACGGGAACACGATCGACCCCTTTCCAACTCGGAACAGGACAAACCAGCCCAGGAAAAGACCGATTAAGACCCCTGCAGAGCTGTTTTTGTCCCATTCGAGGGTAAAGCCAAGAAAATCCTCATAACCCTCACACACACTCGACGGTGGTGCGTATTTGGGGTGCCTGGCCAATGAGCTGGCGAGAAATCGATGCTTCGGGCAACTCAGAGGGACACCGCCCGAGACGACCATCGAATTCCCGCTCGACCAGGCAAGGGCGAAGGCTCGCCCCCCCGTTCCCGGTAGTACGAGGGCACTACCGGCAACACGGTCCGCACTGTGAGGGCGGTTCGGACCAACTCGGAATCGGCTCCCTGGCCGGTTGCGTTTGTGGGGCGGGATCAACCTGGACCCTGAGACGGGAATACGATCCCGCAGGCCAATGCCTGCGGGATCGTGTTTTTTGCGCCGCACGAGATCGCCTGATGCCCTGAAGTATGATCTGCCCCCAGATGCCTTCAGTGAGCGTGATCATCATCTGCCGCGACGAAGAAGATCAGATCGCTGAGTGCCTGAAGAGTATCCAGTGGGCTGATGAGATCATCGTCGTGGATTCCGGCAGCACGGATGCCACTCGTGAGGTGGCGGCCCGCTTCACCCCTCATGTCCATGAAGTCGAATGGAAGGGCTTTGGCCCACAGAAGAATCATGCGTTGTCATTGGCAACCGGTGACTGGGTGCTGTCGATCGATTGTGATGAGCGGGCCGAGGCGGGCATGGAAGCCGAGGTCCGGAAGTTGATCTCGAACCCTGAACACGCAGGCTACGAAGTCCCCCGCTTCAACTGGTTCTGTGGTCGACGCGTTCGATTCGGAGATTGGAGTGGCGATCGGGTCCTGCGTCTCTTCCGTCGAAGTGTTGGACGATTCACGGATGATGCGGTTCATGAACGCATCGTGGTGGATGGCAGCGTCGGCCGGTTACGGACACCACTGGAGCATCACACCATTCGCTCCGAGAAACATTTCGCCGAGAAGACACGCTACTACACCGAGCTCACCACGCGCATTGCTCAGGACAAGGGTAAGAAGACCACCATCGCCTCCGCGTTTGGACACGGACTGTGGACATTGCTGCGTGGCTTCGTGTTCAAAGGTGGCTTTCTGGACGGATCGACCGGCTGGACGATCGCCATGGGTCAGGCCAAGTCGGTGTGGTGGCGTTACAGGGCCGTTGCCAAGGGGATCGCGCCGGAACAGGCCATGCCTCACTGACACACTCGTTCAGGGATTGCAGTTGCCCCAGCGATTGAGCACGTAGAGCAGGTCTTCGATACCCACTTCCCAGTCACGATCGAAATCCGCAACGCAAGTGGTGTCACCCATCCACTCGCCCCAGTAGTTCACGACCTTCAGAAGATCATCGATCTCGATTTCACCATCCTCATCGATATCACCCAGGCACTCGCAGGCATCGGGGTTGCCGTTGTTGTTCTGATCCACCATCGATCCGAGCAACAGTTCACAGGCATCGCTCTTGCCGTCGCCATCACAATCCAGATCGCATCGCCAGTTGTGCGGCAGGAAGGAACCACCACGCTCGGCACACTGCTGGGCTGTGATGTTTTCATCACAGTCGACACCGCCACCGATGCAGCAGGAACCGCCTCGAGGTGCCGACAGTGCCATCGTGTCCAGGACTTTTCGAACAGCCTGCTTGAACAGGACCGTGTCTTCACCCGCCGTGATGTAGCCACCACTTGACCATTGGGCCAGATCCATGGCCTGTTGCTGCAACTCGGTCCAGTTCGCGTTTTCATCGATCGGCCAGTCCTCAAATCCGATCACGAACGGATTGATTGCATCGAGTATGAAGAGATGAGGAAGATGTCCATGTGTAGTTTGATGCGCATCCAGAGCCATCAGGATGTCCAATCTTCCCGCGACTCGATCATCAGCGTCATCATCCGAGGGATCCTCGGGATCTCCGAAGGGGTAATCCGGTTCATTGATGCCATCATGAAAGGCGGCATCGGTCATCATGATGACAGCCGGCGTATAGACATCATTCCAATCCATGTCATAAGGCGAGATGTCGCCATCCTCGACCTTGTAGAGGCCGTCTCCGTTGAAGTCTCGACCTTCTCCCGTGAGAACCTGGTAGAGGGCTTCGTACTGACACTCCTTCACATCGTTGCCGTTGAATACGGTCATCGAGTC
>MDSW01114043.1_pt1 | contig 11587 bp, 6 predicted proteins | sample 811171 | NCBI WGS metagenome assembly MDSW01 (sample SAMN05326641, study PRJNA326480) | marine metagenome | isolation source: seawater | place: Atlantic Ocean: North West | collected 2012
AGTTTGAGCTGTTCCAGAAGTAACTACCTGCTTAACCCAACCTGACCATGTAAAAGTTTTAGAGTTACCTGCAGACGAAGGGGTGCGATTAAGATATGCACTGTCAGCACTGTTAAACCGCAAGCTGCGGTCAATCTGATAGCCAGCAACCTCGGCAGCCGCCGCTCCAATAAACAGCGGACTTGCACTTCCAGGAATACTCATGAGACGTTCAGCAGTGAAGTGACCGTAATACGGGTCGCACTCTCCACATAGTAGGCAAGAACGTCAACTGCACCGCCAGAACCTGCAGTCAAAGTCGGTGCCGTTCCGCCAGCAAACTTCCACTTGGTTCCCGCGTATGCAAGCGTACGACTTCCCGTACCATCCTGCGTCACCACGATCACACCCGATTGACCAGCAGTCACATTTGTTGGATCGCCTAATGTCCTGTTGCCACCGAGCTGGACCGCAAAATTATTTCCCAAACTTAAATCAACCGCTATGGTTGCCGCATCGGTCAACGAAACAACGTCACCACGCTGCGCCTTCGTAAAGCTCTGAGCAACAGCAAGACCAGCAACAGTTGTCGTTGCATCAGGCAACGTGACGGTAACGTCAGAAGTCGGGTTACAAGTCAGCGTCAACTCATGTGCATCAGCAGACGTGCCTTCCATCACGATGTTGTCGTTGAATGTCGCAACACCATCTACCTGCAGCGTCGAATCAAACGTTGCCGCACCAGTGACATCCAGCGTTCCAGGGATATCGATATTGCTGGTGAACTCAACGTCACTGCCGTTAGAAGCTGTTTGCAGCAGTTGACGGGCACTACCGTTTGCAAGCTTGCTTACTGCAATCTCTGCAGTCGTGCTGATGTCTGCGTTGGCAATCGTTGCATCCGCAATCATCGCGCTCGTAACAGTTCCCGTGTCACCAGTCGTTACAACATTGCCTGTAACATCCGGGAACGTGATTGTGCGATCACTGGTTGGGTCGGTAACAGTAATTGTGGTTTCATGGTCATCACCAGTTGCACCTTCAAAGACAATGACGACGCCATCACCTAAATTCAAATTACCCGTCAGCGTTCCACCAGCTAACGCCAGTTTGTTAGAATGAATCTCCTGCAATGCACTTTGCACATCAGTTGACGTAAACCCAGCTGGAACGGTGCTGATATTTGCCGCGGTCTGACCAGCAATAGCGTTTGAAACGTCAACCAGCTGGAATGTGCTTTGCGCCGCGCCCAAAGAAATGAGCATGTCAGGCGGAGCAAGCGACACGGCTGGGGCGTTGCCTGAACCGGTGCCGCTAGTGTCCACGACCACGTAATAATTAAGATTCCCGGCCGCAGGGTCCGGGAGAGCCGCTCCACTTGTAAAGCCAGCAGCAGAACCTGCAGTCGTGACGCTCGTTAGCAGGTTTGTATTTGCGTTATACGTTCCAGCATTAACAAGGTTGCCGCTGATGACCGTAATTGGGACAAAAGATGACCCCGAATATAGATATAAATTTGTATTCTTCTCGTCATAGAAGAATTGTCCCTTATAGTCACCATCTGGAAAGACCACCACATTATCCGTCGCGTCAGCGCCGCCGAATTTGGTAACCGATTCGTCAGCTAGCTTTGGTGCAGTAACTGCAGACGTAGAAAGCAAACTAGAACCAAACGTGCCCGTAGTGATCTTCGATGCTGGCAGAGCTGGGACATCACCTGCAACTAATGTCGCACCAGTCGTGACGTGCCCCTGTGCATCGATCGTAACCTTCGTAAACGTACCTGTTGTTGCTGTATTGCTGTGGTCAAGATTCCCAGCCGCATCAACAGATAATCCAGTTCCAGGAATAATTGCACCTTTTGCACTAGCAGTCGCAGCCGGTAAATCTGCTGCAGCCAGTACGCGGCCGCCAGTAACAAGACCCTTTGCGTTATATGTAACGACATGATGCGTTGAACTAGCAGTTACGTCATTATCAATTTCAATCGTGTTTGAATCCATGCGGAGACCTTCCGCATTAACAACCACACCACCTTTTGCACTTGTCGTGGCGACCGGCAGATCGCTTCCATCAATCGTTCGATATGCAAGCGCACCACCGGCACTTGTAGGCCCAGCGAGAAATTGATTAGCGGCAGAAGAGTCGTTGACACTTGCAGAAATCGCAACGCTATCGCCAGTGGTAGTGGCAACAATGTCAACAACACCAACCGTACTACCAGTGATGGTATTGATTGAACCAGCGGCTTTTAGGCTGATCCACGCTGATCCCGACCAGGCATACAAGTTGTTATCGTCGGTGTCTAAAGCAAGCTGTCCTACGAAAGCGCCAGAAGCAGGCAGCGTTGTGACTAGGTCAACTGTTGATTCGTCTGCAAGTTTTGCGGCTGTAACACCGTTGTCAGCAATTTTCGCCGCAGTAACCGCCAAATCAGAAATATCTGCTGTAGCAATATCACCAGCAGAAAACAGAATCTTTGCGCCAGGAATCGTGTCATCACTGATTAGTGTGACGCCGTTAGCGATCAAATCGCTGATCGTTAGTTTCTTTGTTTCGCTAGCGCTGGTGTCAACAGTAGCCAGCAGGTCGTTGCTGGCAAGGTCTGCCCCAGCAAGAGCTTCAAGCTCACTTATTTTCAGGTCAGCCATGATTTAAAGCTCCTAAGCTATGTTGCGCTAGGATTGTCTTGGCCTAGCTTAGCAAGCGGTTACTAGCTTGTGCCAGAACCGACAATGCCAATCTCTTCAGAGCTATCATCTTCAAGAAGTTTGCCGCCATCTTCTTGCGTCAAAGCAAACGGCACTTCAAGATCAACTTTTAGCTCAACCGGACCTGTGGTAATAAAATCTGCCGTAATCTGAACTGCGTCGCTAGGGGAAAACTGCACAGCAGCAGCAGTAATTATACCTTCAACCTTGTAATAAAGCTGGTCATTGTTTCTTATAGCAACACCACTTGGATTATAGTTGCTGTCCTTAATATACAAACGTGCGGCAAAATTACTGCCAACTTTTGTCCGTAGAATCAGTTGCAATAAATAATTTGGAAGCTCACTGCTGTCATCCCCAGCGTATTCCCAAAACGCACTGAAACGACCCGACCCAGAGATCAAAGAGCTGATTCGTTGCCGGAAGTTATCTGACAACACAGTTGTGTCTACACTTTCGCGCTCAGTGTTAATTTCATAACTGCTGACCTGCGCCAACAGGCGGCGTTTGTTTTCAATGGTCACTTGAACATTGAGATTGCTGCCTGTGCTTAACGCCGTAGCATTTGCTGTGCCGCCATTCACTGCATTTGCAAAGCTGTTGTAAAGTCTTATGCCACCGGCTTCGTCAACATTTATGTATTTAGTAACACTTGAATCTGTGTAACTACTAATAAAATCTAACGCATTGCCGTCAATTTCTTTAATTGTTATTCTGTCTCCTGTTATCAACTGGCCTTGGTCAAAATCAAAGCTGAATCGTTTTTCGGCTGTGTTTACGTCGTTGCCGTTGATCTTGCCAACAAGCCTGCCGTCGAGCTTACGCTTCAGCTCAACCTTTCCAAACGTGCCAAGATAAACGCTCATTAGATGTTCACGAACTGTGGTGCTCCATGAGACTGGAACGTAATATCAGCAGCCAAAACCTCACCAACTGCCATTGTCATTGTAATGTTCGTTATGATTACACGCATTTCAATGTAAAGTCCGTCATCCGTTCCATCATCAATTTTCAACCTTAAGCTAGATCGATTCGTGCCATTAGGGCCTTGTGCAAGTGTAGCGCCTTGGTAAAAATCTCCTCCTACTTCTCTTGCCTTAATTACTTTATTGATAAATGTACTAGCATTGTTGCTGCCTTTTACGCCTGGCGTTTCTTGATAATAAAGTACACGACAGCTGCCAGTGGTTGTGCGACCATCGGCAATAAAGCGATCATCAGTTTCTGCAAGCGTCTTGATGCTCAACAAAGATACAGATGAGCTGACTGACCAGTTCTGTACTTGAGCAATCGTATTGCCATCAAGCAATAGGCTTCCATGTCTTCCGGTGTAGTAAGACATCAGAGCACACCAATCAGGTTCACTGTAACACTGCTGACTCCAGGGCGCACCTGCACAACCTGTGGCGGGCTCTCGTATCTGTATCTGCTGCCTTGGCTTTGCGCTCCAAGTGCATCCTTATTGCCTTCCCAGCCGCCGCGAGTTGTGTCGGTTCCTCCGACACTAAAAGTCTGAAACGTGCCTTGAACCTCGTCGTAATGATCCAGAAATTGCTCTGCGTCAGCGTCAAAGATATTTGCATACGTCAGCGACAGCTTCATATTCGTGCGATTGCTGCCGTATAGAATCCGCGTCTCAGCACCATTCTGCGCCTTAAACGTCTTGACTGGATAGTCGCCAGATTCAAACGTTCTAGCACTAGGAACAAAATCAGGAAAAGGCATTAGAAGATTCGGAAACTATCAGACGTTACCAAGGATGCTAGCTCGCTCCTGTCCTCATCATCGCAACGATGCTCTGATGCCACAATATCAACCGTGCCCTGCTCTGAAAAGGTCAGTTGTTCAACAACATAGATGTTTCTAGAAACGGTGTCGTTTTTAAGGCTAAATACAGAATCATGGAATTTTGACTCTTGCACGCGTCCATTGCTGACGGTCATTATCCCATCCTCTACATCATTAGATCCAGTCTTAAAATATGAAACTGAATATTGCCCATCCGCCAAATCCTCTACGCCAGTAACAACTCCAGAGCTGCTAATCGTTCCATTATTGGCTGGGTTATACGGGCTAGCCTCTGTCACAACTTTGACGTAAGACCCTGCAGCAATACTCAAGCCTTCAAGCGTTGTTGAGAAGCTAATTGTGTGAGTAACAAGTTTCCTCAAGGCAATAAAGTATTTAGCGACCATCACAGCATGATCTTCAGATGTGCAAAATTGCGTCAAATCAAATTGCTCTTGAGGCAGTAAGTCAACAGTTCTGTCGTCTGAAATTTCTCCTTTAAGTACAACTTCAACCGAACGCTCTTCAGGCAGCTTGTTAGGCTGTTCGTGTCTGTATCGAACAACAGCTTTGAACTGACGGCGTTCCTCAGATCTTAAATACTCAACCTTAAAGGTATCCTCTAAAATGTTGCCTGATGTAAATAGCTGCTCAACCTGCACTGGCCCAAGGTTAATTAAACCGCTCTTAGGGTTGTAAGGGATAGCGGGCTTCAATGCAAACTTGCCGTCAGACACAATAAAATTACACAAAAAGTTTGGCGCTAGATCCGTGATAAATTGCCTTAAATTTGTTCTGTCCGTTATTGGGCCATTAAAGTAAAGCTTCTGTCTTTTAACAAACCGCGTGGTTTCAATCATTTGATCTAAGTCAACCAGCGGGGCATCATCAGCTTTCATGCCAAGCAATCCGCCCGCTCCAGCTATTTGGTCCGTCAGTAAATAAAAGACTAAATCGGTAAACAGATTACTAGAACCAATTTCTTTTGAATCGCCATAACACTGTTCACGATCTGGATGCAATCGTTTAACTCTGGTGCCCCTACCGATCCAGCAACGTAATTGATCTAATTGTGTAAAATTACGTGATGCCCGCAAAGATAATCCAGCCTGCGTTAAATTGAAAAAATTAGGAACTGTTTCGTTTTCAAGTATTTCGTTGACATATACAATTTCATGCTCGGGTGCACTACTGTTTGACTTTTCAACAAGTTCTCTATAAAGACTTAAGTCAGAAAGCTGGGAAGTTGTCACAAACCCTTCTGCACCTCGCTCTACGGTTGCTGTTTTTACTACATTTATAGACCCTATTGTATATCTAAAGCCGACTTTACCGTACTTGTTATGGAATGGATTGTTTGCTGCATCTGGAGTCACAAGATGATCAAAAGTATCTCCAGCCTCCCAGTTGTTCGTAGTATCCGAATCCTGAACAACAGTCATTGTTGGGCGAGTCCATCCCTTGCGCTGACCAGAGAAATTTTCGTTAAGCTGTTGTACTGTAGATTGAAATTCAATCTTTATAGATTTTGCTCCTTTAGTGAAGGTTACTACTTCTGGATTTGAAACACTTTCAACATTAAGGTTCTCAGCGTTACCGAAAAGCTCGTAGAGATAACCTTGTGTGCGACCACCTAAAACTTCAACGTCGCTGACGTTTGTGATTTGCACATCACGGCCCGAGAAAGTTAGGTTTCCTCCTGGGGCAGTCGTTCCACCTGGATTGTTTTGCTTGAATGGATTGGTATCTGGATATTCACTATCACCTCCGTAAACATTTGTTCCACCCAATCCACGCTTAATTGTGACAACATCTCCTACAGCAAAACCACGCGAACTGCCAACCACATTTGCAGTGTTTGGTACCCAAGCAGTTTTTTCTCCATTAGCGTATGCGTAATGGGTTGGATCTAAAGCTATTTTTTTAAACGTCCAATCAATAACAATCCATCTGTTGTTGTCAAAAAATTCCCGCGTCCTGATTGCAGACGTAAATCCTCCTACAGGCGTTTGAAAATACTTGCCATCATCGGCGCTACCTGCTATCGCGTATGAAAACGCTCCATTCTTGCCAGGAGCAGATTTGTCGTCATCAGTGTCTAAGCTGCCGATATTCCGAATGCGTTGGATCGCTTCCACTTGCGTTCCAGATTCAGGGCCAGGAAGTTCCTGTCCTCTTTCAATAGAAGTTGGCTTATCTACTTTTTCAGTCCCAAGAATTATTTGCTCACCCCTAAAAAACTCTTTATTGCTGGTTATTAATAACTTTGGCACTTTTTTGCCCTTGTATGCAACTTTCATTTCTCCAAGGCCAGGTAACCGTACATCCTCTGTTCTTAAAGAATCTTCGCCGTCGTACTCGTTGTTTAATTCACAGAATTCAAAATCCTCAGCAAAAAGCCTCAGCTCCGATCCTGGTACTGCTACAAACTTAAATTCAAGTTCTTTGGGCGTTTTGTCTGACGATTGAATAATGCGTATTGAGTTATATTGAGCAACAGGCTTGCTTCCTCTGATTACAAAAAACTGAGGTAAAGGCGCAAATGTAAATCCTTTGCCTTCATCTTCTTGCCCAGCCTTTCTAACAAAAATCCTGAATGCAGAAGACCTAGCGATTGAACCAGTATATGTTGCATTATTGATAGATACATTTTCCTTACCAAAGTCCCTGATTTCTTCTGGAGAAGGGACGCCACCAAAAGCGCAGAGGCCCTTCAGGGTTTGGAATACGTTGCTTTTAATGCCAAGCTCTATAACTGCTGCAGGTCGATTATTTCTAATCGTTGCAAAAGAAACTTTTGTGATCGGGAAAAAACTCTCGCCAACATTTCCGCCTTCACCTGGTTCAGGGTTGTCGTCAATGTAGTCTTTTCTGCCGCTATCAGTACTAGGCTCGATAACAAGGTTTTTATTTACAAGCCCAATTTTAGGGATGTCAACGCAAGTGCTTGTGTCAATACACTCTAATGTAATGAATTGGCTTCTTTCATCTTTTTTCGTGTCATCTTGATCATTTGTTATGTCAGGCTCAAAGCGTGGTGATGACCTTTTTGTTACTTTCCAAACAGTGCCGCCAATGGAAAATAATTCACCAAGTTGCATTGCTTCATCAGCGGCAAATTGCATGGATCGAACAGTGCTGTTAATGTCGTCCACACCAGGACCTTTGCCATCCTCAAATCTATACAAATTTCTATCAATAGACGTTTTGGAGATTAAAAACACTACTTTGTCTCCCTCTTCAACTGTTACAACTTTTCTCAGCTTGTCGCTATCCGTTTGGTCTTCGCTTCCATTCTTGCGCTTCAACTTAAATAAACCCATTCTCGGGCTGTAGTTTCTGCCCTTCCCTTCTGCTGATACTTTATTCTTTTTTACCACTGCCTTGCGCATTTCGCTTGAGTTGTATTCCACGCCATTATCTCTGCCAAAATTTTGATCGCCAATAATTTTGATCCGTTCAGCTATCTGCTGACGCTGAGCTTTATCTGTCCCATCCTTAAATACAGAAATAGCTTGATAATTTAAGCGGTAAGCATTTCCGTTTGCAATCGCTCCATAAACACCGAACTCTGTATTATTTGCAGGCGAAAATGCGTGGCAAAAGCCCGTATCTTTGACAACAGCCCTGGTTGGACACAAAAATACTTCTTCATTACCCTTAGGCCCATCAGGATCACCGCTGTCAAACGAACCTTTTGTGCCGTACCTCTTGTCATCTCCGACAATACGTTTCACGCCGTCTTCTGTGTCTTGCCTCCAATAAAAAGCAAACTGATCACTAAATACTTGGTCTAAAGCATTGTTGCCCAAGAAAATACCTTCCAAATCTGGCTTATCAATACCGCTTTTGCCCGCATTGTTGACTAAGCCCTGCTCCCCAACCACAAACAACATCTTCGCCTGTTGATGCGCTCCATAGCTAAACATGCGCGACCACACCATTTTCGGTGTAACAAGCATCCCGCCAACCTTGTCAGAACTGTCGTACAGCCCAAATACAATCGGTATTGGTGAAGCATAATCAGCAATATCTGCCAGCGTTTCAAAGCCTCTTGATGGCGTGAACCGTGTTGGCCCAGTAAAGCCTTCAAGATCAACAACGCCGCCTTTTCGTGCCGCGCTAGGCATCTTAGGCTTTGGTGTCAGCAGGTAAGCAACACCCGTCAGCACAAGGCTGATGGCAAGGTTGACAAGGATTATTGTTGTAGCTTCGCAACGAATATCAGGAATATGCTCATACTCCGCTGGCTTCAAGCGTCCACGACGCCGTACCTCAGCAGCAAACTTCCGATACTCTTCCTCTGTTATCCCAATCGTTTGTATAAGCTGCCTTTCGTACGGAAGCAGTGGTACGTCGTAAACAGTCGGGCCGAAGACCACTGAATCTTTTCCGACATTCGATTGACGTACAAGATTCCCGCCTGCCATGTGATTGCAAATGCCCAGGATTGCTGCGGTAGCAGCAGAATGTCCCCATCATACTCTGGCTTTTTTACGCGGTCACCCCAACGCATCAAGTCACGGCAGATTGCCCACTTACTCGCCTCATACCAGGACTGCTTAAACGGTGGCGCGTCAATGTTCAACCGCTCCAGTACCTCGTAGCACAGGTGGATGCAGTCGATATAACCATCGCTACCATCGGCACCAAACCGATACGGCATCCCAATTAGATCACTGCAATCTGACATTGTTGCTAATTGGCAGATTGCCCACAATCTTGCGTGTCAGTGCTCTTCTTGGAACATCCGTTCCAACAGCGTCCAGCACTGAACTTAACTCTAAATTCAAGGATACGTTATCCCACTGGCCTCCTGTAACCTGTCCAATGTAAGTATGCACGATATTGTGTGCTGCACTTGGCCCAGTCTCAGGGTCTGAATCTTCAATGATCAGTACGTCAACTTCAATCAGATGACGCGTTTCAATCGCTGTTACTGCCCAGCTACGCGTCAAGTCATTATTGGGAAAGACCAAAGTAGCTTCTAAGCCATCACCAGTGCGATTGACAGTGACACCAGAAAAGCCAAAAGGCACAAAGTTATATTTGCTTCCGCTATGCGTAATCTGTTTGCCGATAAAGAAATTTTGAAAGCGAAAGTTTGCTTGACCCCTTCGCTTAATTCTGATCGCATGACCGAAAGCGTACTGGCTCACATCCCGATCCTCTTACGAGTGCTGCTGCTCATCTGCAACCGCTTTAGTGTCTGCTGTTCACCTTGTTTAGCACCTTGATTGGCAGCTTGCTGCAAACCTTGCTGGAATTGATCAGCGGTCACATAGTCAACGCTATTGATCCGTTCCACTGTATAGCGGACGTCGATTGGTGCGGCAACAGCAGTGCCACCGCCACCATCCATGACGTTACTGCCACCACCATTCTCAGGAATAACTGATCCACCTCTTGCACCGCGTGAGTAACGCGACATGCTTTCACGCATCTTGCTTTCTGGGATAATGTATTCAGGCTCACCACCTTCACCGATTAGTGCGCGAGTAGGACCAGATACATAACCGCCTTCAGCAAATTGAAGGCCACCAGCGGCATTGATGCTTACAGATTCGCCTGGATTTGCAATGAGAGGTAAGCTGCCGCCACCACCCATCGCATCGCCTGCGTCAGGAGCACTACCCAAACCAACACCCAATGCCTTCATGATTAGGCCATAGGCAATCATTGCTAACTGCTTTGCAATGATCTGTGCCGCCATATTCATAAAGTGTTCGGCAACAGACGACAGCATGTCTGCGATTGCTTGGTCCGCACTCTTAGTGCCTTGAATGATGCTAGTGAAAGCATTACTGAACGAATTGCCAATAGCCGTTGCACCGGCTGCTACTTGATTTTCTAATTTCAACAATTCTTCTAAATCCTCTCGCATTTTGTTGCCCGGATCAGCAGCTTCTGCCGCAATCCGTTCTGCCTCTGCTCTGCGCTCTGCTTCTTGCGTTAATTTGTCATGTAAATTAAGTTGCTCGGCAATCTGACGGCCGGCTTCAAACTGAATCTTTTCAGTTTCTTCTAAAGTTTCTAAATATGAAATTGCGTCTAGGTTTAGTCGACCAGTAGCCTCGGCTTGATTTTTTATTTTATCTGTTGTGTCATCTGGTTTTGTTGATGGCGGTTTTATACTTTCCGGTTGATCCTCAGGCAAACCCCCGCCGCCAATCATTCCTTCGGCAAGCTGACCTTGCAAAATTTTAATTGAATCGCTTAATGCCTTGGTTCTACCTGTTGCCTTGTCTAATACATCAAATGCGCCTGCAGCCATTCCACCCAAAGCGCCAGGCGTAGCCTGTAAAACAGTTCTTTGAAATTCAATTTCAGCCAATGTTCGCTGATTTGTTGCAAGAGCTGCATTAAGCTGATCTACAGTGCCCTCGTTGATTAAATCATTAACTTCTTTTTGTACTCGTTTTGTTTCCTGAAGCTGTCCAATAAAAGCCGCTAAACCGCCTAAAACAATGGCAAATGGAATCGCTTTTAATGCAAGGTTTAACGCGCCTACAGCAACCGTCATTGCTGTAATTTTAGTGTTAGCTGCCGTAATTGACGCGGCTAAAACCTGTTTGCCTGCAGCTGCTGCCAGTGCTTTTTCGCCTATGACACTCAAACCAGTTATCGCGGCTCCCAAAACAGCAGGCCCTGCCATTGCTGAAAGCAAACCTGATGTTGTCACAATTAGTGGATTCAAGATAATTATCGCACCTGTCAGTCCTGTGACAGCAATGACACCATCTTGTACGGGTTTTGGAAGAGCAGCAAATTGCTTAATTAACTCAGTCGCGCCATTGACAAGTGGCGTAACAACAGGCAACAATCCTTGCCCGATGGCGACTTGCAAGCCATCAACTGCGTTTTGAAAATTTTTGAATTTTTGGATATCTGACTCTTCAACAATCTTTGCAATACTGTCTGCGCCTTCGCTTTCAATTCTTTTTAATGCGTTAATAACAATGTCAGACGTAATTTTGCCTTCACTTGCGTACTTTTTGAGATCTCCTGCAGCAATTCCTGTTTCTTTAGAAATAGCCTGCAAGATGCCAGGAATTTGTTCAGAAATAGATCTAAATTCATCGCCTTGCAATCTTCCTGATCCCAAAGCC
>MDSW01052342.1_pt1 | contig 11586 bp, 9 predicted proteins | sample 811171 | NCBI WGS metagenome assembly MDSW01 (sample SAMN05326641, study PRJNA326480) | marine metagenome | isolation source: seawater | place: Atlantic Ocean: North West | collected 2012
ACAGGGTCACGCCAGACGCTGATGACGTTGGCTAGGTCAGCGTTGAAGACGTCAGTGTCTGACAATGAGCCGCTCTGGCCAGTTCGGGTCAGCTGGCCAGCTTCTTTGAACTGGAATCGCTTCGGGTCAACAGCAATGTTTTCGACCGGGATGGTGGCAACAGTGCCTGCCGTGACGTCGTCAACAGTTGGCGGCTGCAACACCGGTGCCGCTTCCGGTTCTGCCGGCTGCTGCTGCACTGCTTTGTAGAGAGCGTCGACGTTCTCGACTTCTTCCTGCGCCAGCGTCAGCTCTTCTTCTGCCGCACGCATGCGGTTGATCTTGTCCTCTGCCGTGAGCGTGTTGACCCGTGCAACCAGGTCAGCCTCTTCCGCAGGCTTGCGCCCAGTAATTCGCACAGGCTCTTCAACTACCGGCGCCGGCGCTGCATCAGCGGGCGCTTCTGGCGTAACAGGCTCGTCAGTTGCTTTTGCGTAATCAACAGCAGCGTTGATCTGCCTGACACGAGATCGAGCAACAAGATTGGCGAGTGGTGTTGTTGCAGCGTCAAGAGTGCCGCCCAGCAGCGCACCGCCAATAAGACCCGTAACTGCAGACTTTGCCTGCGCCACCCGTGCTGTGTCGTCAGGGCCAGCAACAAGCAGGTCTCGCAGCGGCTCTTCTAAAGGAGTCCCTTTGGCGGGAGTTAGTAACGCCTCGCCAGCTGTCGCGTAACGGTCTTCTAGGAAGTAGTCGTTAAATCCGCTGGCTACATATTGATCTTGAGCCCCTGTAATAAATCGTCCAAGTGCTTGCTTGCCCAGGCTTGGCGACGCCTTTAGCGCAGCTGCTTGCTTGCTAAACAGAGGAATAGGTGGCGGGTTAAAACCTGTGGCTTTGAGTCCTTTGCTAATGGCGACAAACTGAGCGATTGACGCCGTCATGTCAGCCAAGAAATCGACAGTGCCGTTGCCGCTTGGCTTGTAAACCGGCTCGCCAGTAAACGGACTAGGCGTATTTGGCTGCTCGTAAGTCGGCTCTTGCAGCGGGACTAACGGCTCACTGCCTGCATAGCCTTTCGGAATAAACCCCAGGCCAGGCAGCTCACGTATCTGATCAAGAGTTCTGCCTGCTTCTGCCTGCTGGGTGGCCGCGGCGTTCAGCAAGTTTTGGCCAAGACGATCGCCTGCTTGCTCTAAATAGTCCTGTACTGGCTCAGGCACCAAGTCAGCTAGCTGCTGCAGGTTGTTTGTGAACCCTTCAGGTGTAAGCGGGTTGCGCAGTCGTGCTTCTTGCTCTTCTTGCTTTTGCTGCTCTTGCTCCTGGGGCGACTCATACACCAGACGGTCAACGCCGTTTTCGTCCTTGATGTTTACGAATGGCATTGCTTAATCGCCCCGCAGGAACCGATCTGCATTTTGGTAGTGACCACCGCCAGGAAGCAAATCTTTGAGTGCCGAGTTGACGCTGTTGCCATTCACGTCTTCTGCATCCATGTAGTCCTCGCCGTTCGGGCCTTTGCCGTCTGCGTTGCCAACCAAGATGGCGGCATAGATGCGATTGATGCCGTCACCAGGGCGCACGCCGCGATCTTTCAGGTATCGCGCTGCTGCCTGCGCTTGCTCCTCAAATGTGCTGTCAGCAGTTACGCCGTAGGTTTCTTGGTTGTCTGGGCTGAATTGGATCAAGCCCGAGTAGCCCAGCTGGTTTGTGATGCTGGGGTCAAAGCTGCCAATCGTTTCGTATGACATGGCCGCGGCCAAATCAATAGGACGGATACCTACCTGCTTTGCAGCAGCGACGATGGCCTGTTGACGTGGCCCTGGCCCATAGGTCGGCAGCGGCCGAGTGATTGGCGGAGGAGGCAAGACTGTCGCCTGCGCAGGGGCGCCAGGCAGCAGCGCGCCAATTAAGGCAATAGACCCACCGACTAAACGGTCAACCATCGATACCTCTTGCACAACTGGCGCGTCTTCTTCTAGCTCCACTTCGTAAAACTCAGCAGGCTGATCACGAGCAATTCTTCTTGCATCGTCCACCTTGACGTTGTTTTTAATTAGTTCCGACTCGATGAACGGACGCAAGCCGCCATACGCACGCACTGCATCAGCAATGTGGGGAGGTAATGGCTTGCCGTTTGAAACCATGTCCATAACCTCACCCACTGCTTGCTGGCTGAGAATTGGCAAAGGGCTTTGTGCCCGCTGCTCTAGCGCACCATCAGCCATGCCCTGATTGTGGGCTCTTTGCAAATCATTGAGCGATTGGTATTCGACGAATCCGGGATCTGTTGTTGACTCAAACAAGCCATATTCCAACCTTTTTTGCTCAAGCATGGCGGAATACTGAGCGGGAAATTCATCGAGCTTTCCTTCTTGCGCCAGCCTGCGCATTAACTTTCTGCCGTCCCTCATCATTGCTGGCTTAGCCACTTCGAACAATCGCGTCTCAACGTCCGTAGCGAGCCCCCCAGGCGAAGTAGACGATGTTGCGTTGTTCAGATAATTATCTTCAACCCTGTTGATTACTTCTGTCATTGCCTTGCCAGAATCCCTAAACGTGCCCTCCATAATCCGACGCACTTCTCCTTGTCTCTGGTTGTATTGCTGACTGTTCAACACTCCATCGTCATAGGCTCTCTGCACACGATTTAGCACTGCGTCTTGTGTTGACGGGTCAGCCATCAACAGGTCAAGGTCAGCGTTAAAGCCCTTGTCGAATTCCTGCAGCATGTCCCTGCGCCATGCTCGTGGGTACTCAGCCGTGCGCGTATCTAACAATTTGAGCAATCGCGTTTGCCGCCCAGGATCAGCCATGTTTTCTTGCATGATCTTTTGTTGCAGATCAAGCTTGGCGTCCTGAAATCTCTGCATCGATTGCGGAGTTGCGACGCCGTCAGCGCCAAACTCATACAACTGATTTAACTCTGCGATTTCTGTATTGATGTAATCGTCTTCGTTAAGAGTTCGCTGTTGCCTTGCCCGTGCAGCACGGCTTGTTGTTTCACGCTCCCACTGGCCTTGCAGCCGCGCCAGATCAGCAGGGTCCATGTTGTTAATAGCCCGCAGCTTTTCGTTGACCTTGCCGTCTATAAACCGATCAGCGACCGGACCAGTCATCAACGGGCTAAGCAAACCAAGAACTTGGTCAAAGCTCTTTGGTCTCTTTGGCGAGTTGTTGAGGGCGGTAACGACGTCAGAGATGTAGTTGCTCTGGGCTGCGCGACTCTCTGCCAGCGTCAAAGTCGGATCGCCTTTAGGGCCAAGGTCCTCAAATCCCTCCTGCAGGTCTCTTCCTAGGTCTTCGTAAGTGCCGCCACCTTGATACGCCTCAATAGCAAGGTTGATTCGCTGGTTGCTAAACGCCGTCAGCTGTTCCTTCTTGTACGCCCTGTGGTTGCGTGATTGCGTTGACTGCGCAACAGACAGGCTTTGCAGCAAAACCGGCTGCAGCTTGCGCGCCTCGCGTGGCGTCAATACTTCGCCGCCGTAGACGTAGTTGTTGACTGCGTTTGAAAACTCAGGGCTGCTTGGCTTTAGCTCACGCAACGTCCTTTCGTTGCCTTCAGCATCAGTGACTGTTGGATTGCTGTTGATCCAGTTTGCAATGCCAACAGCACGCTTTTGCACCTGCAGTCTGCGCAGTGCACTGGGGTAGTGCGGGTTAGTGCTGGCCTCAGCTTGCACTCGCTCAAGAGCTTCTTTTGCCTGCTGGCGCTGCTCTGGTGTTGCCTCTGGGTCTTGCGATGCCTTCTCTAGTTCTTCTGTTCCGCCGCGCAGTCTTTTGTACTCTCTAGTGCCAAACACCGTTCCAGCTGCTTCTTCTTCCGCTTCTGCCTTAAGTCGTTTTTCGCGCTCACCAATAAAGTCGACAGTCGTCGTAGCCAGGTTCTGCAGATTTCGGTTAAAGCCACCCAGGGCCTCGCCCAGGCGCTGCAGATCGCTAATCGATGTTGGCTGTAGCGGCCTTGTGTAAGACGCTTGCGTGCGTGCTGCCGGCTGTAGTTCAGTCGGACGTGCATAGACGTCGATCGCAACAGCTGACGGTTCTACATCAGGAAGCTCTAGGCCGAAAGTAGGCAGAGGAGTCGTGCCGCCCTGCTGGCCAAGCGCACCGCCCTGGACCCGCTGCGATGTGCGGCGGTTGGTGTTGCCAGCTGATTTGCCGAACGAAAGTTTTGCCACTTACTAAGACCTCCTGTAACCGCCGTCTCTCCACTCGAAGCCGGCTTGGTTAATTGAACCTTCTATCCCTAGGCCTGTCTGCGCTCCGCCAATAACGGCACCAGCCCCCTGCAGCACATACGGCGTACTACTTGGCGCTCGTTGATAAACCGGTTCAAACGGATCGAGGATCGTTTGCTGCATGTACGGCTGGATGCTGCTGACCCTGTTGATTCTTTCTATGGTCGCAGCGCGGCCTTGTTGCTGTGCTCTTGTGCCAGCAAACGCCAAATTGCGGTCGCTGTAAAAGTCAAATCGACCAGCCTGCCGATCAACATCAGCAAGCAATGTCTGCATAACGTTTCCGGTTCGCCCAGAAGCCAATAAAGCGCCGCGTGCTCGTCTCGCTTCAAGGTCTGCCTCGCGTTTGTCCTGGGCAGTCTGCAGCTGTTTTTCAACGTATTGCTGCCTTGCCTGCGAAATCTTTTCAGCCTCAGCAGCCCGCGCAAGCGCAGTGTTTTGTTCAATCTGCTGCTGCCTTGCTGCTGCCTTCTGCGCCTCTGATTGCCGAGCAAACTCGGCGTTCATCATGTTGACTTCGTATTGCTGGCGCGCAACTTGGTTGTTGTAGCGAACTTGCTCTTGCGCAGCCTGATATTGCGCCTGAGCCTGCATGATGCCCAGGCCGGCAGATACAACACCAAGCGCAATTCCTACTGGCCCGCACATGCCTCAGATCCTCACAAACTCGTAAAAGGTCCGCTTTTCAGGGCCGTAGTTGTCATTGCGGCTGATGAATGTAAACCCCATCCACCGCAGCCAACGCAAATGCACTGCATTGCGCGCATCGACAAAATTGAAAAGCACGGGATACATCGCGTGCAAATTGGCCAGATGGATGCGTGATTGCCGCAGAAACTCCCATTTGTCGTGGACGTCCGTCAGCATTTCATCCCGGCCCAGCATCCAGATGCGACCAGCGGTTTGGCCCTCAGGCACAACACCCCACATGCCAATTGGGTCGCCATGACGGCTAACAATTGTCATGCAGGGGCTGCTCATAAAAAAAGAATAGAGCAAGGACTCGCGTGGCGTAAGCCCTGACTGCGCCTTCACTTCTTCAACGTCTGCCTGGCGCATGCCATCGGCAACCCAGGAAACGTCAAGAATGGTTGATGGTCGCTGATAGGCACGAGTTACAGCCTCTTGGCCCGGCTGTGATACCACCCTTCCCATTCAGCTGATTGCACCCTGCACGGTAGCGGACTGTCACTGAACAACTCAATTTTCGCCTCAGTGTTCTTAGACATCACCGGCGCACGGAATGATCCTGTTCGCAAACCTGGAGTGCCAAGCGGAAACTGGCCGCTGCCAACCGTGCGAGCGTTGAACGGATAGGTCGACGTGTCACGGCTTTGTGGCGTGATTTTCAGGTCAAAGTGGGACGTGTCGTCATAAATCAACGTCCAGGTCCGCAGCTGCAAAGCAGGGCCAGCAGCAACAGCAATGCCGCCACCTGGTGGCTCTTCTTTCAAATACGGCGTAGAGAACTCGTAGGTCATGTCATACCGCTCGCCAACGTAAAACTTGGCGTTAGTCAGATCGCCACGCACAACCAAGGTGCCATTGCCTCCAGCCCCGCCAGTCAGCGTTTCGCTGGTTGGCAAGATGACGTTGCCGTGGTTCAGCGTGTTGCCAACGGCATAGCGGCCGACGACCACAGTGTTGTTGGCGTTAGCAATTGGATAGGGCAGCGTGATCGTCGACTCCAAGTCCAAGCCAGACGCATTGGTCAACGCCACCGTGCACTCTGCTTCTGTGACTTTGCGGTCGAGCAGAATCTCAAAATTAGTGCCGCTGTCGACATTCTCCGCTCGCAACGACGTCTTCTCTAAGTAGACGCCATCTGAGCACTGGACAATGACGTACATGTCACTGTCCAAAATGCTGACGCCAATAATCGACTTGTTGGCTGCAACCTCCCAGTAAGACCAAGACGATTGCAGCTTGGTGTCGTCCTCAAAGAAAAACTTGTAGAGGTAGAGCCGACGCGGCTCGTCTTTGCTCAACATCACAATGCACTCTTCCGACACAGAGGCTGCGACGTTGACCAAGTTGCCTGGGATGAACCGTGGAACTGATGACGTCACCTCTTCCGACAACGGCATAGGGCCACTGGCGTCAGGCAAGAAGAATTCACGCAAGCCAGTAAACGTGCCCTTAGGTATGCCGAAATAGATCGTTCGGCCGACGCCAACTGGATCGACGTCATCTAGCCCGTTGAACGTTGTCGTTGCAGTGACCGTGGCGCTGCGTGGCGTAAGCGGCGCGCCAACTGTTGTAGAGCCTGTGTCTAGTCGAAACTGACCGTGGCGACTAAACAACAGCAGCGTGTTCGCAAACGCCAGGCTGCTAGTCAAGAAGTTGATCTCTGTGCCGCCACTGCTGATGTCAATTGGATCTGAGTCGACGACGGTCTGCACCGACTCGGGCCAAAACCTGTCAAACGAATCAGCTGCCGACAAGATGACGTTCTCGTCTGCCAGGAACACAAGCCTGTTGCGAAACAGGTTGATGTTTTTGATTTGGCTGCCAACAAACGTCGGGTCAGGTGCAGTGTTGAGATCACCAGCCATGCGGCCAGTCCACGCAAACCGGTCGAACGTGAACGTGCCGTTGGCGTTACGCACCAGCGTGTGCGGCATGGTGTTGAGATCAAACAAGTAGTTCAGGCCAGGAGCCACGGTTTCCCGCCACACGCCAGGGCCAAAGCCGCTGCCAGCTGTTGTCTCAAACTTGACGTAGTAGTCGTCAAACTCAGTCGCAGCCGAGCCTTTAATCTTTACGGTAAAGTTGTGCTCAGCAATTGTTGGCAGGTCAGTGATGTCATTGACCGTGTCCTTGATGGCTGAAGTCGATGTTGCGTTGACTGTGTCACCGCTGGTCAGCGTGTAATCGCCAGCATCGTCCTTAGTAATGCGAATGATGTAGTCGTCAGACGTGACCGTAAAGCCGCTAATGGTGTTGAGCTTGGTTGCAAGGTCGCTAGCAATGGTCACCGTGTCAGGCGCAGTGCCGGTGGTTCCACCAGTGGTGTGCGTCTTTTCTGTGCCGTTGAGGTTGACGCGATAAGTGGTGTTGAAGTCAGCTGACTTAATAAACACCATGGACTTAGTGCCCCAGTTGTACGCCGTCTGGGACGTGTCCATCGCCACCGTCTTTTCGCGGTTAACAATGAACGTAAAGTCAGCGATCGATGCAACCCGAAACTGCGACGACGGGTCGCCTGTCACGTCCAAATAGTTTGTGCCGTTAGGCGTTGTAACCGTGCGTTGCGTGCCGTCTAGGTCAAACACCTTGATGGCGCCGTCCTGAATAAGAATCAGGTACTGAATGTTGCCGTCGCGGTCGACGATGTGCGTAAACGGCCTGGTAGATCCTGCACTGCCTGTAAACAGTCGCGCCACATGATTCATCGGCGGCCGCTTCTTTAACCCCTCCACAGGGCTAGACATGCAGTTCACGACTGACTCAGCCTGCGACGACAACCGCAGCGCAGCAGGTTGCTGGCTCACCCCATTGATGAGGTTCGGAATCGTGCTGCTGATCAGAGGCATAACTACAGGCGACGCAGGGCGCGACTCGGGATGTAGGTGTTGAGAACGCTGGTGTGGTTCGGGTTGCCACGCAGCATGTTGTGCTCGCTCTTAGTTGTCTCTTCTTCCAAAAACTGGCTGCGGGCCTCTAACTCTTGCGACAGGTTGATCTTGGTCAGGTCTTCGCTGCCAAGGATCGCCTCCTGGAGCTGCCGCCCAGCCTTAATCGTGATGTAGTGGTGAGCGTGCTCAGGCAGGTCATCCCAATCCATCAGGTAGGTGACGTCTGCCTTTACGTCTTCCGTAAACGTGTAAAGGTTGCGGCGACGGTCATACAACCTGCTGCCACGCTGAATGACGTCATAGTCCGGGTAGGTGATCGGATCAACCACGACACGGCTTACGTTGCTGCCGACAGCAATTTCGTCGTTTGTGTTGCGTGTAAGCGTGACTTCGTAGTCAGTGTTAAACGACCACCCTTCGGCTTGCACCCGACGGCTTACATCGGTCAGCGCGTCTTCGGCCTGCTTGGCCAGACCAAACTGACCCTGCAGGCTGTTAACCGGGGCCTCGCCCAGCATTTGCAAGACGCGGTTGACGGCTTCTAAAAAGCTAGTTCTTGCAAGTGCCATGGGTCACTTCTTCTTTTTCTTGGCTGTTTTTGCAGAGTCGCGGAACGCCTTGTCGGTTGGCGCGCCTTTGCTGCCGGGCTTGCGGGGGGCTTCGCCGCGGCGCCGTTTGGCATGAATGTTGGCGTATAGGCCCCGTTTCTTGGCAGGCATCAGTACCCCTTCTTCTTAGTACCGCCTTTCTTGCCGCCCTTGCTTCCTTTCTTGTGCATGGTGATCTCCAATAAAAAAGGGGCCCGTAGGCCCCTTCAGGATACGGTCAAGAGAAGGTGATCTCAACTGCACAGTCAGGACGCAGGATCCCGGTGCCAAGAGCCATAGAGCCGACCATAAACGTGCCCTGGTAAAGAGCATGCACGTCTTGCCCTGTTTGCTCCATCTTCAGGTCCATCAGCTTGACGGTGCCGACGGCTTGACGGTTGAACACCAGGCCAACGTTGTTAGTGAAGTTGGCGCTGTAATCGTTGTTCTCGCCAGTGGCTGCAGAACGGTTGGTGGTCGGCAGATGATTGGTTTTAACAATCTGGATGCCGGCAACCTTCAGCACGGTGCCTTCGGCGTAAGCGCCTTGGCCGCCCCAGTCGCGGTTAATTACGTTGGTTTCTTGGACCAATTTGTAATATTCGCGGGGCGCAAGAGCGCAGTAGCGATCATCCTCAGGGACTGAGTTCTCGTCCATCTTCTGCGCAGCAGAGAACAACGCAGTCGCAAGTTGTGCGCCCGTGATGTTTGCTTTGTTAGAAGAGGTAGGAGTGATGTTGACGGCAGAACCGCCAGGCAGATCGGTGTTGAAGTTCGTAGTAGTACGAGCCGCTTTCGCGATCATTGCTGACACATTTTGGTCAAATGTGTATGCCAGTGCATTACCCATTTGACGGGTGTATTCAGCCCGCACATCGTAGTGATTCTTGGCTTCATCAATATCTGCGATGAAGACATTGCTCACCAGCTTGTCATCAATCAGCACAGTTGCTTCTGCGTGCTTGATGGCGTTACCTGTCAGTTGTGTGCCAGGCGTATGATATGAAGTTGAGCTAAGGCCAATAATTGGAAATTGTGCACTTTTGCCCGAAGCAATACTACGAGTGACGTGAAGATCCTCGAAGATTGTGCTCTTCTTGAAGGCAGAAAGTACCTCGCCTGCGAATACCTTGAGGAACAAGGCGTCGTAGGAAGTGCCCGTATTGTTGACTAGGCCAAGCCGAGAGGCAGTGAAATTAGCCACGGATTGTAGTTAATGAATGGTTGCTACCCGTCGCCAACACCTTCACAAAGGGTGTCCTCCGCAGAGGGCCAGAGCTTCCGTGAGGGGTCTAGGTATTAGAAATATACCCAATAAAAAAGCCCTGGGTAAACCAGGGCATGCACCTAGAAGACATTTGATCGACTCAACTTCTCCTCTAGCTTCCGCCGATAGGCAGGGTCTGTTTGATAGCGAGGATCGTTCATTGCCTCTACCAGCTGGGCTGTTGACTCAAACTTGCTTTCGCTACTGCGCGCAGTCTTGCCGCCAACAAGCTTGGGCTCAATGCCAGCTTGGTTCTGATACCGGCTGTTTAGACCGGCCACAGCAAAGCGAACTTGCTCGACGTCAGGTGACGAGATGGCCTTGTTGAAAGCACCAATCTCGGCCTCAGACAAGTTTGAACTGGCCCACTGGACCATTTCGCCGTAGGCCTGCTCGCCACCAAACTCAGCCTTGATGTCCATGACTTGCTGTGAGGCAAGCTGAGCATCTTTGTTGGATTGGTACTGCAGGCCTGACAGGTAGGCATCCACCATGTCGCGGCTAAAGCCAGCGTCGTTAAGGCTGACGTAATCCTCGTCAGTCAACGAGCCGGTCTCTTGCCAGCGGCTGTTCATGCCCTGAAAGTCGACGCCAGCCTCAGTCAGCCGAGTGCCAACAACCTCGCCATAAATGGCATTGGCATCAGCTGGATCAGTCTCTTTAACTTCACCAGCCTCTTCTGTTGGCTGCTCAGGCTCAGGCGCTTGCTGGCCAACTTGACCCTCAAGTTCCTTGTAGCCCTTGACCAGCTCGTCGACGTTCTTGTATTTGCCAGCAAGAAGCTGTTCCTCGCCCTGAATTTGAATATCGCCTTCCGGAGCTTGCTCCTGGTCTGGCGCCATTGCGGGCGTTGGTTCGGTCTTGATGGTTACGGGTTCAGGCATGTAACTCCTATTTGATTTGGATGGTGCCGTCTTCGTCGACAGTGACGACGGGCTTCTCGACTTCTACTTTTTTGGGTTCAGGAATTTCGCCAATCTGGATAATTTCGTACTCAGCCGGCGGCTCCGGCGTCGCCGGTGGCCCCACTAGGCTGTCCTGGGACTGCTCCTCCGAGGCTGATGTCTGGGAGGGTGTTGGGGACTGGTCCGGGGACTCCTCCTTCTTCCGTGTACTGCGGGCCATAGGGTGCTCCTGGTTGTGTGTAGTTGTCGGCAATTCGGCCGGCGGCTGATGACTTGAGCATGTCAGTCATCATTTGCTGCTGCTGCATTGCCTGTTGAGCTTGTGCAGCAGCTTCGGCTTCTTGCTGTAACTGTTCCTGGGTTTTCACCAGGTTTGTTGTATCGATAGAACCGCTTGCCGCCAAGCGACGCAACGCTTCGTCGACATTGATGAATTTAGTCATAACTTCCGGCCCTAATGCTTGTTGCGCCGTAGTTATGAAATCAACCAACTTGTTGCGGTCATCGCCGCGGCCAATTGCCTCAAGACCTGTGACTGGTTTTGGGTTAACCAAAGGCTCACCAGATTGGCCGCTAGGGAAGGCGGGCAGCTTGCGCTGTTTGCGCAAAATGTGCATCAGCCTGCGCACCAATGGCAACTGCAGTTCCTGCGTCAGGATTGAGTAGAGGCCGCCGATGGAGGCCTCAAGCTCTTGGCTCATGTAACGCACTTCTTCTGCGGTCACACGTTCACCAGGCCGCTGAATCGCGGTGTTGAGCATGAACGCAAACTGCAAGCGCGATTCAATGCGATCAATGGTGGCGCTAGCGATCTGCAGGTCTTGGCCCTTTTGCGACTGGATGACGGTGACGTCTGCCGCGTTGCCCTGGACAATGGCGCCGTTGGCTGCGCTAGCCAGGGTTCGTGGCCGCGTAGTGCCGTTGGGGTTGACCAAAAACAAAACCTTGGCCGCGGCCGCACTGCCTTCTAGGACTGCCTGATACAGCGACTCCAGCGCCAGCAGGTCGCCGTAGTACTGCTCGGTG
>MDSW01101435.1_pt1 | contig 11586 bp, 8 predicted proteins | sample 811171 | NCBI WGS metagenome assembly MDSW01 (sample SAMN05326641, study PRJNA326480) | marine metagenome | isolation source: seawater | place: Atlantic Ocean: North West | collected 2012
GCTCGCCAAGTGGAGCTTGATCTACGCGGCGCAGAAGCGCGACGCAAAGAAAGTAGCGTAATTTTACGGTTCTCGAGGCCGCCGTGCAGCGCCGCGGAAGGCGGCCACCGCAGCCGCCACGCCGCGGAAGGCGTGGAGCCCGCGGCACGCCGCTTCTTGGTGCATGCCCCTAATTGCATCCGCACAGGACGAAAAGGGGTCCGACGCACCGGCCCGGCGCCCGGGGCGGTCGCTCCGCTATTGTGAGCGTACTCCTGCCGCTCCGATCGGCGGGTGTCACGGCTCGAAAGAGTGCGCGGAGACCGGCGCGTCGCACGAGAACGCGGCACAGAGTCCACATGTCATTTTCTCTCACCACACAACATCCCCGCGCGACAACCTCGAAGGCGCCGCGCACGCCTCACGTTCGTATATTGTTAAGCCGCCGACACCTACTTGGCCGTCGCGACAATGTTGGCGGTCGTGATGCCCTTGGCCTCGAAAATGAACTGCGCCGGCGCGGACTCGCCGAACGAGTCGACGCCCACGACCTTGTCCGCGTACTTGTACCAAACGGCAGTGACGCCCGCTTCGACGGCGGTGGTGATCGACTTGTCCGGGAGGACCGACGCCTTGTACGCGTCGTCCTGGGCCTCGAAGAGCTCCATGCACGGCATCGACACGACGCGGCAGCCGGCGCCCAGCTCGGCCGCCGCCTCCACCGCGAGGTGCACCTCCGAGCCGGCCGAGAGGATGACGTGCGTCAGCGCCGCCGTCTCCTTCACGAGCACGTACGCACCCTTGAGGGCGCCCGCGCGCTTCTCCTTGTTGTCCATCACGTCGAGCGTCGGCAGATTCTGCCGCGAAAGGATGAGCGCCGTCGGGCCCGTCTTGCGGTTGATCGCGTGGATGTACGCCGCGGCCGTCTCCTCGGCGTCGCCGGGGCGCATGACGTCGAGGTTGGGGATCATGCGGAGCGACGACACGGTCTCCACCGGCTGGTGCGTCGGGCCATCCTCGCCGACGCCGATCGAGTCGTGCGTCCAGATGTAGTTGATCGGCAGGTGCGACAGCGCAGCGACGCGCACCGACGCCCGCATGTAGTCGGAGAAGACGAGGAACGTCGAGCCCTGCGGACGGCCGGAGGGGTGGCGCTCTGGAGGGGTGGCGCTCTGGCGGGGCGGGGCGGCGGCGGGGCGGGGCCAGGCGCACGGGCGCGGTGGAGAGGGTGCGCCGGGGCGGAGGGCGGGTGGGAGGGTCGGCGCGCGGGCGGCGCGCGAGGCGCCAGGCGCACCGACGCGCGGAAGAGGCCGTAGAAGCCGAGGCCGTTGAGGATGGCCCCCATCGCGTGCTCGCGGATGCCATAGTAGAAGTTGCGGCCGGCGTAGTTGTTCTTCGAAAAGTCGCCGACGCCCTTCATGTAGTTCTTGTTCGAGCCGTGCAGGTCGGCCGAGCCCGACACGTAGAAGGGCATCGCGTTGGCGATCGGCTGCAGAACCTCAGCGCCGGCGACCCGCGTCGCGATCGACTTGCCGGTCTCGAAGTGCGGGATGGCGGCATCGATGTCGGGCGTCGTGCCGTCGATCGCGTCCTGCAGCGCCTTCGCCTTGTCCGGGTTGGCCGACTTCCACGCGCCGAAGGTCTTCTCCCACTCGCCGTACTTGCCGATGAGGGCGCTCTTGTGGTCGGCGAAGTACTTGTACGTCTCGCCCGAGACGAACCACTTGTCGGCCGGGAGGCCGAGGCCCTCGCGCGCCGAGTCGGCGTACTGGACGCCGGCCTCGCCGTGCGCCGCGCACGTGCCGGCGATCTCGTCGATGCCCTTGCCGATGATGGTCTTGCACACGATCAGCGTCGGCTTGCCGTTGTCCGACTCCTTGGCGTAGCGGTACGCCTTGGTCACCGCGTCCATGTCGTGGCCGTCGACGGTGAGCACCTCCCAGCCCTGCGCCTCGAAGCGCATCTGCACGTCCTCCGACTGCGTGTGCTCGGCCATCTTGTCCAGCGTCACGCCGTTCGAGTCGTACATGAGGATGAGGTTGTCGAGCTTCTCGTGGCCCGCGAACGCGACCGCCTCGTTCGCCACGCCCTCCTGCAGGCAGCCGTCGCCGCAGAGCACGACGACGTGGTGGTCGATGATCGAGTGCTCCGGGGTGTTCAAGGTCGCCCCCGCGAGCTTGGCCGCCGCGGCCATGCCGACGCCGTTGCCGACGCCCTGGCCGAGCGGGCCCGTCGTCGACTCGACGCCCGGCGTCCAGCCGAACTCGGGGTGGCCGGGCGTCTTCGAGTCCTTCACGCGGAAGTTCTTGACCTCCTCCATCGGGAGGTCATAGCCCGCCAGGTGCAGCCAGGAGTACAGGAACATCGAGCCGTGGCCCGCCGAGAGGATGAAGCGGTCGCGGTTGATCCAGTCGGGCTTGTCGGGGTTGTACGAGAGCTCCTGGCCGAAGAGCACCGCGCCGAGGTCGGCGCAGCCGAGCGGGAGGCCCATGTGGCCCGAGGCAGCCTTGGCGATCGAGTCGATGGCCAGACCGCGCGCCTCATCTGCGGCCTGCGCGCGCGCGACGGCGGGGAGAGTGGGCTCGCGTCAGTGGCCCTGTGCCCAGCGGCGCGGGCGCGCGCGCGCTCTGGGCACGTCCGAGTCGCGGCATCCTTGCACCTTGGCGAGCGCCGTCGGCTGCGCAACGACCGCCTCGCCGACCTGCATGTTCATCTTGGAGCGCGACACGACGGAGCGCCGCGAGTTCAGCGACGCGCCGGCCTGGAAGGCATCGGCAGCACCAACGAGCGCAACGACGAGAGAGAGGCGAGCCATCTGTTCTCCCTGCGCGGGAGAGGCGGTCGCTGCGTGAGGACGGTGACGCCGCGCGGGCGAGTGGGTTGATGAATCTGATCTGAAAAGAGGGGAAGGGGAAGCGCATACAGAGAGACCTCGAGCTGGAGGTACGATTCGCTCTGGGACACCTTGAAGACCCGCTCTCCTACTGAGCACGCTTCCTAAGGTACAGTGCCCCATAGAAGTCCTAAGAGCTCCTCAGAGTGTAGGCTGCTTACCCGTGTTACGTGTTGCTGACCTATCGCGTCAGATGGGATGATCTCATCCTCTGTCGGAGAGTTACAAGCTCTGTAAAACAAGCTCAAACAAGCGCTGGTTTTTTCTCAGGCGCCAGCCTTTCGGGTCAGCTCCCCGACGCGCTTTTCCCCAGAGCGAGGTTCGCGGCGACGCGCTTGAGCGCCGCGTCGCACGAGAGCTGCGCGAGCCCGTGCTCGACATCCTTCGACACGCGCGTCCACTCGTCGCCGTGCTTCGGGTCGGCGACGACGCAGCGGCGGAGGACCTCCGCCTGCTGCTCGGCGGTGCCGTGCTGCAGCTCGAAGGCATAGTAGTTGCCCCACGCGTCGCCGAAGTCGGGGTCGAGCGTCACCGCGCGGTTGCACCACGAGCGGGCCTTCTCCTCCTTGCGGTCGCGCCAGAAGAGACGCGAGACGGCGACGATGACGTGCGGGTCGTTGTCGCACGCCTTCAGCGCGTCGGAGGACTTCGTCTTCTGCTGCGCGCGCGGCTCCATCGCGATCGCCTCGGCCCACAGGATGCCGGCGTTGCGGCACTCCTGCAGCGCCTTCGCCATCAGCGTCGCCGCCGCCTTCGCGTTCCCCGCGCGGCGCTCGACGCGCACAGCGGCGAGCCAAAGCTGCGGCGCCTGCGTGTTCTTCAGCCGGGCGATCTCGAGGATGCTCCGCGCCTTTGACACCTGGCCGTGCGCCTCCTCGAGCGCCGCGGCGCCGAGCCACAGCGGCACGCAGTCGGCGCACGCCCTCGTCCCCCGGGCGAGCGAGTCGCGCGCAGCGTCGACGCGGCCGAGCGTGCCCTCGACCTGCGCCTTGAGCAGATGAAGCTTCCAGAACTTCGGGTGCGCGCGCAGCGCCGGCGCGAGTAGCGACAGCGCGCTCTCCATCTCGCCGAGGTTGCGCTCGAGCACGACCGACTTCATCCAGACGCGCTCCGTCCCGGCGCGCTCGCGCGCCTTCGCAAGCAGGATGCGCGCGCGCTCGGGTTCGTTCGTCTCCGACTCGAGCTTCACTGCTGCCAGCCACACCTGCGAGCGAGACGCAGGCGCAGAATGCAGATGCAGGATCGGGGCGAGCCTGGCGCGAGCGGGCGAGTTCACGGGAGGCGGCCACCTGCTCCGCGTCCGGATTCGCCCGGAACGCCTCGTTCAGGATGTTGCGCGCGGAGGCGACGTCGCCCGCAAGCCATTTTTCCTTGGCGCCCATGAGCCACAGCACCTGCGCATTCGGGCAGTACGACACGGCCTTCCGAAGAAGCGCATCGAGCGACTCGGCGGTGCCGTGCGCCTGCATCGGGTCGCGCGCGGCGCGTGAGACCGGAGGAGATCGCGTGGCGCCCAGTCTTGTCGAGCCGGGGCTGGTGTGCCTTCTCATGTTGCGCCGCGCGCACCCACACCGATTTCTTCGTCGGGAAGACCTCGAGCGCATGCATGTAGACGGCGCGCGCGCACTCATGGCACCCGCGCGCCACGAAGCTCTCGGCGTCCTCCATCCAGATCCGCTTACGATCCTCCTCCTCGAGGTTCGACGCGATGCACTCGCGAATAATTGCCTGCGCCGTCCTCGCCGCCTCGCCCTTCTCGGCCGCCTCCGCCTCTTTCAGCCAGAGCTCGCGCTCCATCACCACCGAGTGCAAGGCCAGCGACTTCACCGCCTTCTCGATGATTTTGTCCACGACGCCGAGGTTGCCGTGCGCCTCCTCGAGCTTTGCGGCGGTGATCCAAATCTGCGGCTCGGTGGGGATCGTCTCTCGCGCTTTGTTGAGCACTTTTCGTGCGTTCTGGTATGTCTCGAGACGAGCAAGCGCGAGCCACATGTCGACGGAGTGGGGTACGCACTCGACGGCACGACCGAGCATCAACCGCGCATCGTCGGGGGGCTCGAGGTCGATCGCCGCCTGCCGCACGAGAGTGCCGAATTGAGTGGCGGGCTCGCGGTCAGGGCCAGGAGTTCGGGCCCCGGGCTCGAAGCTCAGCTGCTCTGCCTGCCACAGCTTGACGGAATTCGGGATGACCTCGAGGGCTTTGCGCAGCACGCGACGCCGCATCGTGAGGTTGGTTTCGAGCGACGCTGCCTGAGTACATCGGGTGCGCACCCGAGCACGCCCTCGTTAGAGATAGGCGGGCGTGGGTGCAGGGCGGCGGGCGGGCGGGCGGCGGGGCGGCGTGTCCGTGCCTGCAACCAGATCTTGACGCTCTGCGGGATTTTCTTGACGGCATCGGCGAGGACGACCTTCGCATTCTCGACCGTCTGCAACCGCGCCGCTTCGAGCCACACGTCTTCGTTCATCGGGCACGCAAGCGTCCCGTCACGGATCACCTGGCGCGCGCTGACGAGCTTTCCCGCCACCTCCTCGAGGCGGGCGGCGGCGATCCAACCCGGGCCGTGCCCTGGGTTCGTCTGCGTCACGCTCTTGAGGAGGAGCCGCGCCTTCTTGATGTCGCCGATCTCGGCCTCCGTCGACACCTTGATCGAGTTGAGATCCGTCAGGTATCCCTTCGGATCGACCACGGTCTGTCCGCTCACCGAGTCGCTCATCTGGTCGAGCTTCACCGAGAGCACCGCGCCGCGCGCCTCGCCGATGCTCTTCAGGTCGGTAAGCGGTGTCGCGCCGCCCGACATCGGCGTCTCGAGGCCGCCCGTCTCCTGCTGCCGCGCCTCGAGCGAGGTGTGGGTCTCCGTTTCCATCCGCGCGCGATCGAGCAGCGTGTCGGGGGCAGCCGAGAATTTTTCGTCGCGCTTGGCCGCCGCGCGGTGCTTGCGATGTTCGCCCGGCTCGGGGAGGTTCTCCCATTCGGCGCCGCTCACCTGCCCAAGGTCGCGCTTCAGGTCCGTGAACTGGTGCTGCAGCTTCGGACGGACCGCGCGGAACTTCGACAGCTGCTCTTCCACCCGCTTCTCGCGACGTGCGCGCCGCCGCTCGTCCATAGCCACGTCAATCTCCTCCCACACGCGGTCGGCAGCCTCGTCGTCGTCGTCGTACGGCATGTCGGCGAATAGGTTATCCTGGTACCCACCGAACGCGTCGAAATTCGATTCACTCAGATTCTCGGACGGCTTCTTCGGCGGGGCCACAACCGCCGCAGCCGGCGCCGAATTACCCTGCGCCTCTTGCTGCGACGACATTCGCGCAGGGCCGATGTCGCTCCGGGTCGTGAAACCCGTGGCGCCGCGACCAAGGCCGGCGACGTAGTTCATCGGCGTGCTGCCGCCACCATGGAGCGGAGTGTTGCGCTTCATGCTTCTGGCAGCGTCCTCGCCGAGCGCGTTTTGCTGCGGGCGTCGTACCGTACTTTACAGTGGGAATTCCTTACTTATTAGCTCCGGTAGGAATCCTGTCTACGCGCGGCTAGCAGTCACGCGAGGCCCATCTCCTCGAAGGCGTCGTCGCCGAAGGCGCAATCGTCGTCGTCGTCGTCGTCGTCGTCGTCGGGGAAGGCGCCGTTCTTGCGAAGGAAGGCGAACGCTGCGGACATCGCGGCGTCCTTGTCCTTGAGCGCGAACTTCCCCTTCTCGGGGTCGCTGACGGCAACCGCGGTCACCGTCTGCCCGCCCTTCGGCGAGTCGGCCTTTGCCGCCGGCTGCACCACCTTGCCGCCAATCGCGGCGACAACCGAGTCCATCCACGCCGCCACGTCGACCTTGCCGGCCGACTTGTTGTGCGTGCCGTCGGGCACGTACGCGACGAGCGCGAGCTGCGTCGTCCCCGCAGAGAAGATCATCTTGCCCACATGGCCACTGCAGCCCTTGCGGTCCTCGGCGCCCTCCTCGGGCTCCGCGTTCATCGCCGTCATCGCCATCTGGAGCAGGTCGAGGTCGCCGTCGGGCGACTCGATCGTGGTGCAGAAGAAGTCGAGCCCGCCTGGAGAGGAGGGTGGAAGTTTTGGAGGAGAGTGGGGGTGGTGGGGGTGGAGGCGGAGGCACGCACCCATGTCCGACGCGCCCTCGATCTCGACGCCCTTCTTGCCGCCCTCCTTGACCACCTTCTTCTCCAGCTTCTCGCGCTCCTTCGCCGGGTCCGGCGGCGGCTTCTCCTTCTTCTTCTCGTCGCCGCCCTTCTTCTCGGCCGTCTTCTCCTTTGCCGGCGCCTTCTCCTTCGCCGGCGCCTTCTCCGTCGTGGGCGGATTCGCCTCGCTCATCAGCTTCGTCTCGCCGAGCACAGCGACGAACTCGGGCTGGTTGACGCAAGTGGTGAACCAGCGCACGACACTGCCAAAGGGCTGGAGGTACGTGGAGTCCAGCACCAGCTTGAATGCGTTGAGCAGCGAGCACGCGACGACGATGTCGGCGAGCGTGATCGTCTGGCCCACGAGGTACGTGGTGCTCGCGAGATGCGACTGCAGAGCACCGAGCGCGCGCCCCAGGTCCTGCCTCGCCCGCTCAGTGGTAGCGGTATTGGACGCGACGAAACCGATCACCGGGAACGTCCACATCCCCACCGGCAGGTCAAGCTCGGACTTTGCAAACTCCACCCACTGGTCGACGAGCCCAGCCTCGAAGAACGATGCGCCGTACATCTTCGTGTCGGCGCGCATGCGCGCAACGTACCGAGCGATCGCCGCCGGCTCGGAAATACTGCCCTCTGCCGTCTCAAGCACGGGGACCTTGCCGAGTGGACTCTTCGCAATGAACGCCTGCGTCTTGTTGTCCGCGCCCATCTGAAACGGCGGGACCGCGACGTGCACCCCGTTGTAGCGGGCAACGATCAAGGTCTGCAACGCCTGGACGTTGCCTGGGTAAGTGAGCAGAGTGAGCCCGTCGCGCTCCGCAGTCGCCACCATTGCGAGAGGAGGAGCGACGCCACGCGTGCTTCAGTGCCGCCGAAATCCTAGAGAGGCTCCCGTCCTCTACTACGAGCTCTCCTGGATCCTCTCACGACCCACGCAGCACGCTCTGAGACACGAGGTCGCTGAGCGGGACGCCGAGATGGCGACCGACGGCTGCAAGGAACCGAAGCTCGAGTGTCGCTTCGGGCGGCAACTCGGCGCCGCGCGCGTCGCGTCCAATCGAGCCGTGCAGCACAGCGCGGACGTGCTGGGAGAGAAGCGCGACGTACTCAGCAGCGCACGACTCGTGGAATTGGCGGAGGAGCGTCGCGATGCCGAGGGCGAACGGCGCGCCGTCGAGCACCTCCTCCTGCGAGCGCGAGCTCGACGAGCCGACGAGGGTCGCGAGGGAGCCGCTCCAACTCATCTTGCCGAGCTGCGAGCATGTGAAGACTGCGAGGGCGAGCGGGAGCAGCGGGAGCCGCTCGCCTGTGATGAAGACCTGCAGCTCGGCCGTACCGAGCCCCGCCGATGCAGAGTAGCGCGCGATGCTGCCGATCACAGCCACTTCGGCGCCAGCACCCACCGAGGCGCCGTTGGCAGAGCGAGCGTCGGCGATCGCCGCGCGGTTAGCGGCGGCGAGCGTCGCGCGCAACAGGCCCGAGTCGCGCTTCGCCGTCGTGCCGAGCTGCGCGCCGATGTGGCGCCGCAGCAACTGCGCAGTCCCGCAGCGGGCAACCGTCTCGATCAGCTCGGGCCACAGTCGCTTAAGGGCGTCGGCGGTCGCAGAGTACAGCTTCGGCAGCTTCTCCGGCAAGATGGGCGGAGGCTCGAGCTGCGACGCCAGCCGCTCGAGCGCGCCGTGCGCATCGCCAAGCAGGGCGGCGCGGTACGCGCGCACGAAGAGGTTGAGTTGTCGCGCGATCATGCACGAGAGCAGCGAGTCGAGCCCGCGCAGCCCCGCGCAGCCGAGGCACTGGTGGAGCAGGCTGAACATTCTCGCGCCGACGAGCTCTCGCCCCTGCGCATCACACCACGCGCCAATGTCCTCGACGTACGTCGCGCGTCTCGTTGCTGTCACATAGAGAAGTTCTCGGAGCAAGCGGCCGACGCCGTTTCCGGCGGCGCCAGCGGCGGCGGGCGGCGGCTCGATCGGAGCGACGGGCGATTGGTAGCGAGAGTCGCGCGGCAGAACCTTCTTCTTGAGGAAGGCGTTGCGCTCCTGCTCGACAAGGAAGAGCACGACGCGTGCGAACTCCTCGTGCCACAGCTTGAGGCCGCAGATCTTGACGTAGTCCGAGATGTACTCTAGCGCGAGCTGGAAGCCCTCGAGCTTGGCGATCAGCGCCCCCAGCGCCGCCTCCACCTCCGCCGGCTTGCCCTGGCGGAAGTGCAGCGCGGCGTGCAGCGCGAGCACCACCTGACGCACGATCTCCTGGCGGATACCGTCGTGAAGGAGCTCCTTCGGGTCGACCTTGATCACACCGAGCAGCGTCGTGTGCATGTTGAGGACGCCCTCTGTAAGCACCGACACGCGGTGCGTGTGGCGCGCGAGGCGGTGGCGAGCATCGAGCTGGGACCACTCTCGAAGTTCCGTGCGGACGACCTTGACGGGCAGCTGAGCGAGCTCATGCGCCTGCAGCTGCACCACCTCGAAGAGGATCGCGAACATGTTCTCGGGGATGACCTGGAGCACGCGGCGGACGTACGCGACGAGCTCCGACGAGTAGTACTGCGAGACTGAATGCAGGTCGGGCGAGTTCGCCTGATTGATGCGGACGAGGGGCGAATCCAGGATCGAGACGAGCTTGAGGAAGGTGGCGCGCAGCTTGAGCACGCAGAACGGGTCGCGCTCAATCCGCGAGCGCATGAGCTCGGTGTAGTCGTCGATCGACTCCCACGCGTACGACATGTCGGAGACGACCGAGAGCGTTACGAGCGTGGACTCGCGCACATTCACGACGCGGATCATCCGTTGCAGCAGCTCGCGCGTCTCCTGGAGGAACTGCTTGATCTGCAACGCCGCCTCAATCTGATGAAACTGCTCAACCTCCGACAGCGCGCCGATCATGTGGTGCATCTTACGCCCCGCCGACGTCGCGTCGGCCGAGTCGAGCGCGCGCACCTGAGTTGCAAGCTGGCCAAACCACTCCTGCAGCTGCGCGTCCTTCCCGACACGCGTGAGCGCTTTCGTGCCCGAGAAGAAGTCGGCGAGCTCCAGTAGCCGCTCGTCTGCCTGAGCACGGCACTCGGCCCACATCGTCTCCTTGCGCTCGAGCAGAGACGAGATGAGCTTGCGGAGGTTGTACTCGAACTGGCTCGTGTTCATGATGAGCAGGAGAAGCTGCTCGGCCTCGCGGCTAGCCTCCGCCGCCGCTGCCGCGTCGACTGACGCGCCGCGCCGCGGCCGCTCGCGGCGATGAAGCATCAGCCAGCGGATCGTCACGTTGCACTCGCGTGCGCAGTGAATGAGGTCGGGCGTCGCCTCGAGAACGTACTCCTCTGTCAGGACGCCCTCGGTCAGGTGGTGCTGCAGCAGCGCCTTGCACTCGCCGATGCGCTCTCCGTACGCCGCGTAGAGTGCGCGCGTGTTCGCTGCCGTGGTTGTGTTCGCCAGCGCGGCGCGCGCCGCCTTGTACGGCTCCCACGCATGGGACAGCTGGACGACGAAGCCCATGTAGTAAGTGATCACCCAGTTGTCGGCGAAGTGGCGGTCGACGATCTCGCGCATTGTGTGCTGTTCCGCGTCGAGCACCTCCGGCGCAAAGTAGAGCAGCACGAAGAGCATTCGCGCTTGAGTCGACAGCGCCGTCGACCGGTGCTGAGGTAGCGGGTACGAGGAGATCTGGCCGTACATGTCCTCGGACCGCAGGCGGGCGATCATCATCTGCACCAGCGCGTTCGGGATCCCCGCGCGGTTCGGGATGCGCAGGAAATACTCCTCGGGGTAGTTCGGCGGCCGCCGAACCATACCACTGCGGTCGAGGACGGTGGGCGAGTATCCGGTCGCGCGGACGAGCAGGCACACGTCATCAATGCTCTCAATCGTCGATGCGCCGCGGTGTCGATAGTAAGCCACGAGGAGGCGCTCGCGCACCGCGCCCTCGATCCGCGCGTCCATCAGCAGCAACATCACGCCGTAGAGGTAGAGCGCCTCGCACATGAGCTGCTTGCCGTCCTCGTCAAGCAGCACCCCCTCCACCGTCTGCTGGATGTACACGCCCTCGCGTAGGTCTTGCAGGCACCGCGCAAAGTCCTTGATGTACTTGTAAATGCTCTCGAACAGGCCGAAAAAGCGATCGATCAGCGGGCCGTGGGTCAGCCAGACGTCTTCGTCCCGCTCGACCAGCTCAGCGCTCGCCTCAATGCGGTGCTCGTAAAGCTCGGGTGATTTGAGGTAGCGGAAGTCGAGCAGCACGTCCTGGTAAAGCTTCTGCTCGGCTTTGTCGGCCAGCAAGAAGAGCGTGGGAGTGTGGTCCGAGAGTCGCAGCAGCTCGGCGATGAGCGCCTCGCCCCGCGCGCTCAAGCGGAGGAGGGTCTGATTCGCGGACATCGGAGGAGGACGGCGCCGTGAGGAGGACGGCGCCGTGAGGAGCGTCGGGCGGCCCGAGTTGCTCTTTTTACGAGTCGCTATTTACTAGTAGGAATTCCTACCTGTACTGAGTCTGCACAGCTTGCTGGCCGGGGGACAGCGAAGGCGGCGAAGTGGGACAGCATCGCCTCGGCCTTCTCTGCAGAAATGTTGTACACCGGATTGACGGGCGCAGCGGAC
>MDSW01192268.1_pt1 | contig 11586 bp, 5 predicted proteins | sample 811171 | NCBI WGS metagenome assembly MDSW01 (sample SAMN05326641, study PRJNA326480) | marine metagenome | isolation source: seawater | place: Atlantic Ocean: North West | collected 2012
TCACCGCCATGGACGTCGTCTACGCGCTCAAGCGCCAGGGCCGCACCCTCTACGGCTTCGGCGGCTAAACGCCCCGAGTCCGCCAGAGACTGCTCCCACAACATCTTTCAAAATCTCGCCGTCTCTTCGGAGGCGCGAACCAACACAATGGTGATAAATAATCACCACCACCCCGAGGAAGAAACGACGAGACACCCGCCGACTCACGGCGCGGAAGAAGACGAAGATCACAACATCGCTCGCCCCGCGCTCCGCCTCCGCTCCCCGCGCTCCCTCCGATCCTCCCCTCCGATCGTCACTTCCGCCACCCTTCCCCCTCCGCGCGCTCGCTGATGCCCTTGAAATCCGTGTTCCAGAAGAGCACGTCCGGGTGGATCGCCTCGCGCAGCAGATCGATCGTCCAGAGCCAGAACCGCTCCGCCGCGACCGCGTCGCGGTTACTCTTGAACACCTCCTCCACGAGCGTGACGAGCCGTATGAAGTGCGGGTGGTTCGGCGCGAGCCGCGCCGCGCAGTTGGCGTGCTCGAGCAAGAGGTCGAGGTCGAAATCTTTCCGCCCCTCGCGCTCGCTCAGCAACCGGTTCACGAGAACCTCCCGCGTCGCGTGCATCTGCCAGTGGTCCGCCCCGATCCCGGCCTTCACGAGCTTGTTGTACAGCCGCCCGGGCCCGAGCACGCGCGGCTTCCCGCCGTCCCCGCGCCTTTTGTTCTGTTTCCGCGCGGCCGATCTCGAAAAGTACGATTTCCCGCCGCCCCCGCCTCCCCCCCCAGCGACCCCGTCCCCGCCCGCCTTCGGGACCCCGTCGTCGCTCGAATCCTCCTCGCTCGAGTCGCTGAGCGACGAGCTCGAGTCGTCGCTCGAGTCATCGTCCGAGCTCGAGCTCCACCCCCCGCCCCGGCGCGTCGACGCCCGCGAGCCCCCCGCGCCCCGCGCGAGATCGCTCGCGCCGTCGCCGCGGACGTCGCCCTCCTCGTCGAACTGCGCCTCGTACCCCGTCTCGCCGTACTCCCACCGGTTCCGGAACCCCGAGCGCTCCTCCGGGTACCCGTCGCTCCGCAGACCGTGCCGCGACGCGCGCCCGACGAGCTCCCCGCCGCGCTCGCGGCGTTCCACCGCGCTCCGGTGCTCGGCGTCGCACCGAGCGCATCGGCACAGGAATCCCCACGCGCGCGCGAGCCTCGCGCGGCGCATCTGCAGCGGGAGCCAGAGCAGGGAGGCGGCGTACGACACCGTCACCTCCTCCCCCGGCGCGATCGCGCGGAGGGAGTACAGCGTCACGAGGTCGTCGCTCACGGAGACCGCCGCGTTGGGCTCGCACGAGTGGTTGCACACGCTGACGTGGGGGAAGAGGCGCGCGACGAATCCCGCGGAGGCCCCGCGGGGCGATCGCGACGGAGGCGGGGATTTCGATTTCGACTCGGAAGACGGGGCTCGACCCGACCCCCCCCCCTCGTCACGGCTCGCGACGCGCACGACGGCGTCCGCGCGCACGCGCCGGAGGGCTCGGTTCCACGTCTCGTCGTCGACGCCCTCGTCGACCATCGGGGACGGTTCCGAGTCGGCGTCGGCGCGGCGGCCGCCTCCGCCGCCTCCGCCGCGGGAGGAGGGGCTCGTCGCCGCCGCGCTCGAAGAGGCGCCGTCGCCGAGCAGAGCGTCGTGCCTTCGGTCCGAGACGAGGAGCTTCGCGAGCGCGCGCTGGGCGTCCTTCGCGGACGGGAAGTCGCCGGCGACGCGGAGCGGGCGCTCCTGCAGGAGCATCGCGCTCGCGGGGACGTGGGCGACGGCGGCGTAGCCTCGGCCTTTGCCCTCGAAGCGCGCGATCGCGAGCGAGCGGTGCAGCGGCTGGACGAGGCCGGGGGGCGTCTTCGGGGGCTTCGGGCGGCGCTTGCTCCCGCGACGGTACCGCGGGGCGTCGTCGGAGGACGTCAGGCCGCTCCGCTTGTCGGGCGGCGGGGGGGACTCGAGGCGCGTCCACGCCACGCCCGGGGGGGCGTCGTCGCGACCGCGCGCGCGAGGAGCGGACATGACGACGTCGCGCGTCGTCGAGCGCTCCGAGGGCGGACGCGCGACGAGGACGCGGTCGCGACCCGGGCGCGTCGACGCGCTCGCGTGCGCCGGCCTCCGGATGCTCGGCCGCTCGCGAACGTGCAGGGATCGCGCGCGCGTCGCGCCGAGGTCTGAGCGCCGCGGGGAGGAGAACGCGCGACGGAGGTCCCCGGGGGCGGTCGATCGAACGCGTAATGCGGAGAGAGCCGAAAGGAATTTTCGCGCCCGTCACGCGTTCGGTAAAAGTTTCGACCGCGCGACGGTCGTTTCCGGGGTGAATCGCACCGGTCGAACCCGCGAATCGATCGGAACGCCGTCGCACGCGCCGATCACCCTCGGGTTCGAAGCTTTCGAACGCGCGCGCCGTCCGACCTGGCGCGCGTTTGGGGTGTTGACGCGGGCGTTCGACGGTCACTGTTGGACGCCGCGACGCGACGCCGCGGCGCGCGCGCGTCTCCCACCCTCGGGGCGTCGGCGAGGTCCCCATGGCGACGCGCTTGACCGAGCGCTCGCCGCTCGTTCCGGTCCCGGCGCCCGACGACCCGCCCCCCGCGGCGTACCGCCCGCGTCTCACCACCGCGCGCCTCATCGCGCTCGCGGCGACGGGCGCGCTCGCGGCGTGCGCGACGATCGCGCGCGCGGGTCACCCGGTGACCTCGGCGCCGCGCGGCGCCCTCGCGTCCGCGCGCCGCCTGCCCGACGCCCCGGCCACGCCGACGGAGGAGACGTTCCGGATCTTCGACGACGCCCCCGAGCGCCGCGCGAGCGTCGCGGTCGGCGCGGACGGCCACCGCCTCACCCTCCCGTGGCAGCCCGTCAGCCTCGGCGCCTCGGACGATGATCCGTCCGCCTCCCCCGCCTCCCCCGTCGTCGGCGCGGTCGTCGGCCACGGCCTGCACTGCGGCCTGCGCGCGATGCCGTGGCTCGTCGCGGACGTCCACCCCTCGATCCCGACCGCGGTCTTCGGCGCGCGCGCGGGCGCCGAGTCCGACACCAAGTTCGCCGCCGGCGCCGATCGATGGCTCGCGCCCGCCTTCGAAGCCGCGCGCGGGATGAACGACGACGGGACCGCCTTAAACCCCCCCCCCGTCCCGATCGAGGACGCCCTCGAGGCGATCGTCGGGTTCAAGGCGCAGGCCGGGGACTTCGCCGCGGTCGCCGAAGCCGCGGGGTACGACCGGTTCATCGCCGTCGGGGAGAGTCAGAGCACCGCCGCCGCGCTGTGGGCCGCCGTGGAGTACGCGGAGACGATTTCGCCGCGGGAGGCGAAGCCGGCGACGACCGAAGCGAGCGAAGAGCGCGCGACGACGACGAGCACTCCGACGCTGGGAGGAAAAGGATCCCCTAGGCCGGTCGTCGAAGGATCCCCCGGGCCGGTCCTCGCGGCGTTGGTCCTCACGCTCGTTCCCACGATGCACGAGCAGCGGGCGGAGATGTTCGAGAAGACGCGGCGGGAGGCGTCGGCGACGTACGGGAGTTTGGAGAATGCGACGCTGGCACTTCGGGACGCCGAGGACTGTTCGCTCGGGTACGGGTGCGTGCCGTTCGCGAAGTACGTCGGGGTGAAACGCTCGGACCTGCCCTCGATGGAGCGGCTCGCGGCGATCGAAAAGGCCGGGATCCCGACGCTCGTGCTCGCGAACTACGAGGACGAGCCCGCGCACCCGGTGGAGAACGCGCGCGTCGTCGCGAGGGCGACGGGGGGGGAGCTGCACGTCGTCAGGACCCACGAGCAGAGAGCCGCGGAGTGGCCGAAGCTCGTCGCGGCGTTCATCGAGAAACACGCGCGCAAGTCCCGACCGGGGGGGGAAACCCCGGTGGAACCCCACCGCGCGGGTTCGCTCGGACGTCGATCGGGCAACGCGGACGATTACGAGCCGACGGATTATCGCGCGGCGGAGGAGGAGCGCGCGGCGGAGCGCGCGTCGACGGCTCGCTCGGACGCGTACGACGCGGCGTCGAGCGCCCTGACGCTGACGCGCTCCGAGCTCCAGCGAAGCTCGCGCCTGTGCGAGGGGAACCCGAACGCGACGCCGAGGCTGGTGGAGCGGTGTCTGAGCTACCTCCCGAGCGAAGGCGGCGAGGAGGAGGCGTTTTCGCCGTTTTACGCGAGGACGGGGCTGGACGTGGAGGAGTGCGAGGAGAGCGGGCTGGCGGTCAGGGCGCCGGGGGAGGTGGAGAGGGTTCTGGAGGTGAACAGGCTCACGCCGGAGGCGAAGCGGTTCGCCAGGGAGTGGGGGCAGAGGGGGGCGAGGTAGTTTTGCGAAAAGATCCGAACGCGTCGTCGGGCTCTCTCTGACTGCGTCCCCCGCGAGTCTTTCACCCGTCGTCGCCGGAACTCGAGTCGGATCCCGTCGAGTCGGAACTCGCGTCGCGCCGCCTCTCGCGCTTCTTCGCCTCCTTCTTCGCCGCCTTCTTCGCCTCCTTCTTCGCGCGCTTCGCCTCCTTCTTCGCCGCCTTCTTCTCGCGCCGCGCGGCTTTCTTCACGAGGCGACGCGCCTCGCGATCGTCGCGCGCGCTCGACCCGGCGAGGTCACCGCCGCCGTCTCCATCTCGCGCGCGCTTCTCGCCGACGCCCGGCGCGGGGACTCCGACGCCGGCCATGACCTCGCGCGCGGGGGCGCGGAACGCCTCGGCGGCGTCCGCGCCGGACCCCAGACCTCTGACGCGCGTCGCCTCGTCCGCTTCCGCGTCCGCGCGGCCGCGGCGCAGGAGGTCGTCGAGCTCGCGCTGGGTGAGACGCGGGCGCGCGCTCGGCGCCGAGGGAGGCGGGGCGAGGCCCAGCGCCTCCGCCATCGCGCGCTCCTCGGCCGCCTTCACCGCCGCGATCTCGTCCGCGGGGCCGCCGGGGCCGTCCCCGCTCCCGCGCGTGTACCACAGGAGGTCCTTGCCCTTCTGCCAGCGCCCCACCGACGCCTTCACGGAGTGGCCGAGGTAGTACTCGCGATCTTTGTCGCCCTTGACGCTCTCCCACGAGAACTGGTCCTTGCCTCCGCGCGTGCCGCCGCGCGCGGGGCCGTCGCGCATCGCGAGCGAAGCGACGAGGACGGGCGCGGGGGCGAGCGCGCGAGCGCGGGGCCGGCGCGGACGGGAAAGGGACGAAGGCGGGAGGAAGAGGCGAGGAGGCGCCCCAGAGAGGGAGCGAACCCGCTCCCAGAGAGGTGGGCGAACCTGCGTCGTGGCGTAAAAGTCAGTGATCGATGATCATGACGAAGCGCGGGCGCCGCGCGGCGCTCGTCGTCATCATTCGATCAGCCGCGCGCCGCTCCGCCGCGGTCCCGCGCCGATACGTCGATTTGTGGATAGAGCCTCCCCTCCGCCTCCCCCTCGCTCCACACCCTCGAGCGCCCGCTCGTTCCGGTGCACGCACGCCCGTCGCTCGCGCCGGTCGGATGTCCTCGGCGCTCGCGCCTCGTCCCGTTCGCGGCGCCGTCTCCCGTCGCGGCACTCCCTCGCCCGCCTCCCCTCGCGCGTCTTCTCGTCGCCGCGCGACCGATCGTCCGATCGTCGCCGCCTCGGCGTCGTCCGCGGCGTCCGCCCCGATGCCCACGATCGCGCCGTTCGAGTTCGCGACCGCGGCGCGCGTCGTGTTCGGGTGCGGCACGGTCTCCCGCGTCCCCGCCCTGGTCAAGGAGCTCTGCGAGCTGGAGCGGTGCGCGGACAAGCCCGCGATCGTCGTCGCGGGCGCGTCCGACCGCTTCAGCGCGCCCCTCGTCGCCGCGCTCGAAGCCGCCGGCGTCGCGGCGGTCGTGTACCACTGCCCCGGCGGCGAGCCCACGACCGCGACCGCGGAGGCCGCCATCGCGCTCGCCGCGAAGCACGGGTGCGGCTCCGTCGTCGCCGTCGGCGGCGGCACCCCCGTGGACACGGGCAAGTGCGTCGCCGCGGTGTTGACAAACGGCGGAGCCGACCCGGACCTGTACGACTTCCTCGAGGTCGTCGGCCGCGCCCAGCCGCTCACCGAGCGCTGCGCGCCCTTCGTCGCCGTGCCCACGACCGCGGGCCCCGGCGCGGAGGTCACGAAGAACAGCGTCCTTGAGGCTGGTGACCGGAAAGTCTCCATGCGCCACCCGTACATGCTCCCGGACGTCGCCGTCATCGACCCCGAGCTCACGCTGTCGATGCCCCCGGACGTCACCGCGCACACCGGCCTCGACGCGCTCACGCAGTGCGTCGAGCCGTACGTCTCCAACGCCGCGAACCCGCTCACGGACGCGCTGACGCTCGCCGGGATCGCGGCCGGGGCGCGGAGCCTGAAGGCGGCGTTCGACGACGGCTCGAACCTGAGCGCGCGAGAGGACATGTGCCTGTGCTCGTACTACGGCGGTTTGAGCCTCGCCAACGCCAAGCTCGGCGCGGTGCACGGATTCTCGGGCACGCTCGGCGGCCTGCTCCACGCCCCGCACGGCGCCATCTGCGCCGCGCTCTTACCCCACTGCTGCGTCACCAACGTCGAGGCGCTGAAAGGCCGCGTCGCGAAGGAGGACCCGGAGATGGCGGCGAAGTATCTGAAGAGGTACGAGGACGTCGCGCGCGTCGTGACGGGGAAACCCGACGCGACGGTGGAGGAGGGCGTGGCGTGGATGGTGAAGCTCGTGAAGGACTGCGGCGTCCCGGGGCTGGGGTCGTTCGGGCTGAAGGAGGAGGACTTCGCGGACGTCATCGCGAAGAGCAAGGAGAGCTCGAGCATGAAGGGGAACCCGGTCGCGCTCACGGACGAGGAGCTCGCGGGGATGCTCAGAGCCGCGCTGTGACGAAACCGGTCATCTTTAGTTTTCCTCGAGGCTGGTGTGAAACTACACGGATTCGGTATGATTAATTAGTCTGCAATTTCCCCGTCGAGATAGCCGTTACTTCCAAGCTCGAGCCTCTCACGGAAAGCCATCGTCGTCCCCCGGCGCGGTGGCCCTCGCGCGCCTCGTCGGGGCGCAGACGCCGTCGCGCACCGCGCGCGCACCGCTCATCGCGATGGGGGACCACGTCGATGCCGAATTCACGGAGACGGTGCGTTCGCTCGCGGCTCCGCGGCGCTCGCGAGCGACGAACCCGCGCCCCCGGCGAGCCGCTCTTCGCGCGGAGGCACCCGCCTCGGACGACGCGCTCGGGTTCAAATCCCCCGGCGACGACCCCGCCGCCCTCGCGGACCGCCGGCTGACCGTCTTCCCTCTCGGTCGCTCCTTCCATCGCCCCCCCCTCGATCGTGCTCGCAGGCGCACCTCGCCTTCCACGGCGCGGAGTACATCGTCACCGTCACGAGCCTTCGCGGGGACACGCTGACCGTGGAGGTACGCGCCGAAATCGCGGACCGTCGTCGCCCGCCGCGAGGTGATCGTTGGGTCCCGCCGCGATGTTCCCTCGCCCCAGCGCGACGCCTTCGCTGACGCCTCCATCCCTCCCCCCGCGTATCGACCCTCCCCGCGCGCCCCTCCCCCCCTCCCCGCGCTCACCCTTCCCCCCACCAGGTCGAGAAGAAGGACGACGGCGCGCGTTGGCGCGGCGATTTCACCGCGCGCTACGTCGAGGACATCACGACCAAGACCGGGAGCTTCAAGAAGTACGCCGTGTTCGCGAAGATGCTCGTCTCCGCGTGCGTCGAGGATTCCGAGTCCGTGTTCGTGGACCTCCTGACGTACGCCGACCTCGAGGCGCTCAAGGCGAAGCGTCAGGGCGCCAAGCCTCCCGCGGCCCCCGTCGGCGGCGACGCGCGGCCCGGTCGCGGCGGGGATAAGCGGTACCTCATCCTCACGTACGCGGCGGCGTTTGACCGCGTGCATTACCCCCTCCCGCTCCGCCGCGAGGAGGCGCCGAGCGCGGACGCGCTCCAGGCGACGGTCGCCAGGCTCAAGCGCGAGAACGCCTTACTCGCCGCCGGGCAGGCGGTGGAGGGCGGCGCGATGACGGGCGCGGGCGAGGCGGCGCGTTTGATCGGGGAGGAGAATGCGCGGCTTCGCGAGGAGAACGAGCGACTCAAGCTCGAGTCGCGCAGGCTCGCGCGAGAACTCCGCGCCGCGCGGGAGCTCCCGCGAGCCCACGGGGGTCGCCGGAGCTCCGGGCACGCGTCCGAGGACGACGCCGAGGTCTCCGCCCTGGACGTCACCGCGCCGCTCCGAGCGCGCGGCGCGAAGAACGCCAAGGCGCACGCGGCGTCGGAGCGCGAGGCGGGACTCAAGGAGGAGCTGAGGCTGTTGGCGAACGAGCTACGGGTGGCGCGGCGCGAGCGCGACGAAGCCGACCGCGCGACGCAGGCGGCGCAGACCGAGGCGGGGAACGCGGAGGCGTCCAAGCGGCGCATGCTCCAGCGGAAGCAGCGCGAGCTGGACGCCGCGCTGGCGGAGACCCAGGCGCGGCGCGAGACGGAGCGCGAGCTCAGGGTGAAGATCAAGAACATCGCGACGCAGCGCGACGGGCTCGAGAAGCGCCTGCGCGCGCTCAGCGATCGCGGCGCCGACGCCGCCGCCTTCCCCAGGAGCTCACGCGCGGACGCCGGCCCCGGCTCGCGCCCCGGCTCGCGCGCGGCGTCGCCCTCCGCGCGGCTGTACGACCCTCGCGCGGGGGGCTCCCGCGGCGCGTCGCCGAGGAGGCCCGGCGGGTACGGGGGGACTTCTTTCGGATCGCGCGCGCCGCCGCCGCCGCCGCGAGGGTACGACGCCGGGGGGTTCCGCACGCCCACGAACCGGTCGCCGTCCCCGGCCCCGCGCGGGCGGAGCCCGACGCCGAGGCGCGCGGGCTCGGCGTCGCCCGGGGGTCGGTTCGACCCGACGGCGTACGTCCGCGAGAAGAAGGCTCGCGACGAGGCGCGGTTCCGCGCATCCGCGCGCGGGCTCGCGAGCGGCGCGGCGTCGCCGAGGACGAGCGCCGGGTCCGCGCACTGGAGCGGCGGGCCCCCGGGGGGAAGCCGCGGCGCGAGCCCCGCGCGGTATCGCTCGCCGTCGCCGGGGGACGCGCGCGGGCGGCGCGCGGGGCCCGGGGGGAGGGCGGCGAGAAGCGCCGCGGGCGGCGGCGGCGGCGGAGGCGGCGGCGGACCTGGGGCGTCGCCCGGGCGGATCTTGCGCGACGTCAAGCAGCGGCTGAACGATTTCGCCGCGAAGGAGAACGAGGGGGAGGAGGGTGGCCGGGCGAGGGGGGCGGCGAGCGGCGCGAAGGCGGCGCCGTTGGCGGAGCGGCGCGGCGGAGGCGGCGGGAACGCGGCGGGGAACTCGAATCGCCGCGAGGACGGCGGCGGCGGCGTTTCGACGAAAGCCGCCGACGCGCGCGCCGCGTCGACGCCGCCGAGCGCATCGCGCGCGGAGGCGTCGGCGGAGATTGCGGACATCGACTCGCGGCTCGCGGCGCTGCAGAACTTCCTGAAGGAGGCGAAGGCGGGGGGGAGCCCCGCCGCGGGAGGGACGGCGCGGGAGGCGGAGGCGTGAGCGGCGAGCGAGGCGAAGGCGGCGCGCGGGAAAAATAGTTTCAGATGCGATGCTAAAGTAATACCAGCGCGTCTGCTGACATTGATGAGCGAAAACCGCTGATGCGCGCTGATGCGCGCTGCCGCGCAGCCCGCGCGCTGCTGCTGCTTGTAGCAGCCCGTCTAGCTGCTGAGTCAGTCCCACCCCCCCGCCCTCGGTCGTCGCGTCCGCCTCGCGTCCCTCCGCGCCACTCCCCGCGGTCGCGGTCCCGATGTCCGGCGGACCGGGGGTGGCCTCTGGCGTGCTCGCCGCGCGGAGCACGGACGCGGAGGCGTCCGAGCGCGCGCGGCTCGCCGCGGAGCTCCGCGCGGTTCTTCGGCTGAAGCGCGGGGCTGAGGATCCCGGCAGCGTCGTCGGGGCGACGATCGCGACGTACGCCCTCGTCGTCGACGCGGTCATCGCCGACGTCGCGGTGGAGGCGCACCGGGCCCTGACCGTCGGCCTCGAGAATGTGGACAGCGCGGAGACGCGCGTCCCCCCGCCCGAACGCGTTCTCGCGCGCTTCCGCGCGGCCGCGGAGGCGCAGGCGCGGCACGCGGCCGCGTCCTCCGGCGCGACGAAACCCGTCGTCGTCCCGGGGCGGACGCCGATGGACGCGTCGGGTTCGCCCCCACCACCGGCGCCGTCCTCCTCGACCCCGGCGGCGGAAGCGTCGGCGTCGAACGTCGACGTGTACGGTCGCGCGTACGGCGCGTGTAAGGCGACGGCGGAGTGCCCCATCTGCGTGCAGAAGACGGCGGCGTCGCGGTTCGCGCAGCACCTCGAGCGGTGCATGGGGAAGGGCCGCGTCGCCGCGCGCGCCGCCGCCGTCGCCGGCGCGGGGACCGGGTTCTACCCCGGCGGCATCCTCAGCCGAATCGCGCGGAGGGACGCGGTCCGCCGCGAGGAAGCGATGAAGATGGAGACGGAGCGACGGACGGCGGCGGAGAAGGAGCGCGCGGAGAAGGAGCGCGCGGTCAGGACGGCCGCCAAGCGCGCCAAGACGGCGGAGCGAGTGCGACGAGCGGAGGAAAAAAACGCGTCGGGGAGAACCGGCAAGCCGAAGACGAAGACGATGGCCGAGCTCCTCGGGGACGACGGAAGGGACGACGTCCCGCTCGCGGCGATGAAGGCGTCCGCGCTCGCCGCGAAGGGGACGAAGACGTCCCGGGGCGCCGGCGCGGGTCCCGGGGGGCGCGGACCCAAAGCCGCCGCCGCGGGACGAGGCGGCGCCAAGCGAGCGGCGGCGACGGCGTCGCACGCGGGCAAACGCATCGTCATCACCGGTCCGAGAGCGCCGCCGCCGAGCGGAGCGGACCCGAGCGGATCGCGACCCGTCCCCGCCGCGACGACGCACGCCGGGTCGAGGGGCGCGTTTTCGCTTCCCGGGACCGAACTCGCGCCGAACGCCGCCTTCGCCGCGGCGGCGCCTCCGAATAACTTCGGCGGGAATAACTTCGACGCGGACGCGTTCGACGCGGCGGACGTCGCCGTCCTCGGCTACGACGCCGACGCGATGGCGTTCGGGACGGGGACGCCGCGCGGGGGCGGCGGCGGGTTCTGGAACCCGCAGCCGGCGGTCACCCCGGCGTACTACGCGCGCGCGCTCCCCGGGATCCCGGGGATCCCGGGGATGGGGGCGGAGGTCCCGGGGGGGATGACGGGGACGCGCGCGCCGGGGACGAGCGCGCCGGGGATGCGCGCGCCGGGGACGAGCGCGCCGGGGATGTATCCGGGGATGATGATGCCGCGCGAGGGGGCCCTCCGCGTCTCGCCGCCATCGCGGGGACACGCTCAGCGCCAGCCCTCGGCGATGTTCGCGCGCGTGTTCGACCGATACGACGCGGACGCCTCGGGCGGCGGCGTCCTCCCCGGCGCGGATCCGCGCGGCGGCGCGGCGGGATTCCCGGGCGTCCACGTCTTCGCCGCGAACCTTCACGGCGGCGGCGCGAGCCTTCTCCCCGGGAGGGCGCCGAGTGGTTCTTCCCGCGCGAGGGACCCGAGCGCCGCGCGGGGCGGCCGAGGCGCGCGGGGCGGGCGCTCGGGGCGGGGCGGGCGCGGGCGCGGCCGCGGCGGGGACTCGTCGTTGTCGGCGGCGTCGGCGGCGTCGAA
>MDSW01199904.1_pt1 | contig 11586 bp, 10 predicted proteins | sample 811171 | NCBI WGS metagenome assembly MDSW01 (sample SAMN05326641, study PRJNA326480) | marine metagenome | isolation source: seawater | place: Atlantic Ocean: North West | collected 2012
AACTGATACAGGATTATCGTGGAACAACATGGCTGGACTAACTAAGGACTCATGATAGATATATTCATCTTTTTCTGTAGACTGTGTTTTACCATCCAGAATCAAGCTTCTGCCATAAGTTTCTGATTCCACTATATCCACTGTTTGATATTTAGTTTTACCGGAAAACAAGACTTCACGAATTTTAATTGAGACAGTTTGCTGTGGAGATAAATATTCTGTGTACCAATTTGATGAATAGTTCAATGACAATTTCTCATTCATAGTTCTTGATTGCTAAATTGAGATTCAGTAACTGTTAACCCTGTTCCTCGATTTAACACAGTATATTCTGGATCTTGAGATCTAAATTTTTCACTTAATAAATAAGCTGCTAGCATAGGATCGAATTTAGTCCCACAAGTAAAAATGTCTATCGCGGCAAATGAAACTTCTGGCCAGGTATGCACAGAAATATGTGATTCAGCAATAGAAAGAATTCCTGTAACACCTTGGGGGCTAAATTTATGAAACGAATCTGCTATTAAGGTAACAGATAATGATTCGGCTGCTGCGAACAGAGAATTTTTAACATAATCCAAATCATCGATTAAGGTAGCATCACAGTCTCTTAAATCCCCTATTACATGTATACCTAAATCCAATTTTTACCCCGTAAAATCTAAACTTTTCTCGAATATGCAACGTAGAATTGTATAGGCAAGCACCTACACAATCAACCGTAATGTCATGCATTTTCAAAAGACACATTACACTTTTACAAGGAAAAGTTTTTGTTTATCATTAACCAGAGGCATTAATGGCAAAATATTTTGATCTACACATCCACACAACCAAAGGCAGCAGTGATAGTAATTTAACTCCAGAAGATTTAATTCTAGAGGCAGCTAGAATCGGATTAAAAGGGCTATGTATTACAGAACATAGCGGTCCTTGGGACAGACACGAATTTGAAGCATTTGCGGCAGCTCATAACGTGGTACTCATAAGAGGGATGGAAGTTGATACAAACTTAGGGCATATGCTCGCTTTTGGTATGGATAAATATGAGTCAGGTTATAATGATGCGAGCACATTAAGTAAATCGGTCCGAAGTCATGGAGGCTTCCTGATATCCGCCCATCCTTTTAGAGGAATATTTAGCCCACCTGGGAGAGGCAGACCATACCTGTACAGGTCTCCAACAGATGAAATACCAGATACCGCCGAGAAAGCTTCTTCGCACAGAGTATTCAATTTAGTGGATGCTATAGAAGCTGGTAATGGAGGTACTTCAGATAAAGAAAACCAATTTGCGCTAGAAGTTTCTGATATGTTAAAAATGCCTGTTTCAGGAGGAAGTGATGCCCATTCCACTCATGGTTTAGGCAATTTTGCGACAGAGTTTGCCTCAGACATAAGTACTGAAGAAGAATTCCTTAAAGCTCTTAGACTAGGAGCTTTTTGGCCGGTTGAAGGACTCAGGCAGGGCCATCCTAAACATTTTACTCTAGGTAAAAAATAGGTTGTTTATGGTATCTACCATTCCTATGAATTTAGAATATGTCTCACTGGACCTTGAAACCACCGGATTACATGCAAACAGCGACAAAATTATAGAAATAGGAGCTGTTAAATGCTCCTACGATACTGTAATTGAAGAATATCAGGTCCTAGTGGATCCTAAACGCCCGATCCCACAGTTGATTCAAAATCTCACAGGAATATCTGACACAGATGTAAGATTTCAACCAACGATAGAGCAAGTTATTCCTGATTTAAAAAAATTTATTGGTGATTTGCCAATAATAGGCCAAAACATTCAATTTGATATCAGATTCTTATCTAATAACAATGCTGACTTTATTCAAAAAACATTTGACACCTGGGAGTTAGCAACAATATTTTTTCCTAATCTTCCAGAGTATTCACTCAGTTATCTTGGAAAGTATTTTGAAGTTGACAATCAATCACCCCACAGGGCGTTAGAAGATGCTAAGGCAACTCAGGAAGTTTTTATAAAATTACTCAATCACATCAGAAGGTGCGATCACAAGTCTCTTAAACACATTATCTCACTTAGTGAAAAAAGTGATTGGGATCTAGGGTATCTCATCCAGCAATGCCTTCAATCCTCAAACGTATCATCAAAAGCGAATAGCTCCTTTCCCCAAACTCCCGCAATGGTAACTAAAACTGAAAACACCAGAAAATATCTATCTGAAGATTTCGTGCCAGTTGTTTCTGTTGAAAAAATGTTTGAATCTCAAAGTGCATTTGAAAAATACCTCCCAGAACAGTTTGAATTCCGATCTGAGCAAATAGAAATGATGAAACACGTTGATACCGCTATAGAAAACCAAGAACATCTAATTGTAGAAGCAGGCACTGGAGTCGGAAAATCTTTGGCGTATTTAGTCCCCGCAATCAAGCATGCATTACAAAACCAAGAAAAAGTTGTAATTTCCACTAATACAATTAACCTACAAGAACAGTTGGTATCAAAAGACTTACCCGCATTAGTTAATTTACTAGAAGAAATTGGGGCGATCCCGATAGATGGGATCAGGTTCGCACTGCTAAAAGGAAAAGCTAATTATTTATGTATTAGTCGCTTTAATTACATGTCAGAGCATACTGAAATTTCTTCTGATGAGGCTAGGCTCCTAAGTAAGATACATTTATGGATGAATAGCACACAAAATGGCGATCGTTCCGAAATTAACCTAGGTGCGCGTGATCAAGTAATTTGGAACCGTGTCTCTTCTGCTGAAAACTTATGGTGCCCAAATCTCAGAGGAGAAGAACCTTGCTACTTGAAAAATGCCAGGGACAATGCCGAAGAAGCTGATATTTTAATAATTAACCATGCTCTTCTCCTTTCTGACATAAAAATGGGAGGAACATTAATTCCTCATTACAAAACTTTAATCATCGATGAAGCTCATAATCTAGAAGACGAGGCAACCAAGCAATTCCAATTTGATATATCTGCAAACCAGTTGCCAGTCATGCTAGACAACCAATTAAAGCTATGCAATGGAATAAGAATAGACACCAACAATCTCAATAATGGAGACTCAGTGAGGACTATTCTTCTTAATAATATTCATTCTATGGAACGCTCCATAGATCACATGAGTGCTGGCTGGAATACAATGTGGAAAGTTATAAATGACACTTTTAATACCAGTTCTTCCGACGCATCCAACAATCCAATGGTTATACATAATGACTTCAGGTCGTCGTCATCCTGGCATACCATATTTGAATTATGGGAGAATTTACAAGTCACTACTAAAGAAAATACTTCATGTATACGAACGCTATGTAATAATTTAGATTCTCTTGATGTGACATTGAGCAACAAACCACATACTATAGTTGAATTAAATACAAATATAGAACAAATTGAATCCTTAGAACAACAAATAAATTCAATCGTAAGGCCTCCCGATGAAAATTCTGTAGAATGGGTTTCTTCAGACAGAAATCGTACAGAAGTGCGTCTCCATTCAGCACCTATAGATGTGGCAGAGTTTTTGCATTCCAATCTGTTTTTAGAAAAGGACAGTGTTATATGTACAAGCGCCACGTTAACTGCATATGACTCGTTCTCGCATATTAAAGCACGTCTTGGAATTCCTGAAGAAGCAGTTGAATCTCAATTAGGTTCGCCTTACAACTATAAAGAATCTGGACTTCTCTTACTACCCAAAGATGCTCCTGGACCTGCCCATGATGCTTATATATCTGCAATAGCTGATTCCGTCATAAAATCAGCTATTGCTATAGAGGGAAAAACTGTTGTTTTGTTTACATCCTATGCAGCATTACGTAACGTTTCTAATCTTATAAAACCAGAATTAGGACAAAATAAAATCCAGGTCTTAGCCCAAGGGGTAGATGGCAGTCCTCAGCAGCTCATCCGCAGATTCAATGAAAATCCTCGCAGTGTAATTTTAGGAACTAACAGCTTCTGGGAGGGTGTTGATTTCGAGCGCAACAACTTGAAACTTCTGATGATCACTAGATTACCATTCCAAGTACCGACTGACCCTATAGTTCAGGCACGAAGCAGTAATTATGAAAATGCCTTTCGAGAATATTCAGTACCACAGGCAATACTCAAATTTCGGCAAGGTATCGGAAGGCTTATAAGAAGTAAAGAAGATACAGGTGCAGTAATCATATTGGATAATCGTATAACCGAGCGTTCTTACGGTAAAACATTCCTCCAATCTCTACCAGATTTTAATATGCAGACATGCAATTTGGACGATATCCCTGCAAGAGTGAAAAACTGGATAGAAGATGCTCATTGATCTTAAAGAACCTCTGAATTTGAAAGAAACCCTAGAAAGTGGGCAGGCTCATCGTTGGAGAAAATTTAACGATAAATACTCCGGAGTTATTGGGGGATTTCTGGTACATATGCAGCAACAAGGGCAAACCTTGCTAGTAGATTCTTCTTCAAGCCTACACTCTGAAGATCTTATACTAAATTATCTGCGCATTGATGATGACCTTGAACATATATACAGGCATATCAATAAAGATGAAAGAGTAAGAACAATGACATCCAAATACCGGGGCCTACGATTATTACGACAAGATCCTTGGGAATGTCTGGTAACTTTCATTTGTTCCTCCACTACCAACATGAAAAGAATTTCCCTTATGGTGGAAAATATGTCCACCTATTTTGGATCAAAGCTAACACTGGGATCAGACTCACGATATACCTTTCCTACATCTGAAGACATAAGTAACAGTAATGAAAAAACTCTAAGAAAACTTGGATTAGGTTTCAGAGCTCCATATGTTTTAAGCTGTGGTATCAAAGTTCAAACAGGTGAACTTAACCTAAATCAATTATTAGAAGAGACATATTCCAATGCTAAACAACAATTGATGTTATTGCGCGGGGTAGGGCCTAAGATAGCCGACTGCGTACTAGTATTTTCACTAGATAAATTAGAAGCATTCCCTATAGATGTTTGGGTCAAACGAGCTTTAGTAGATTGGTATTTCCCGCAACAGACACCTCCATCAAATCAGAATCTACTGAAATGGGCTAATGAATATTTCGGGCAATACGCAGGCTATTCCCAGCAATATCTTTTCCATGGTAGAAGATTATTAGATAGTCCACCTACGGATTAATAATAATTTTGCCAAAGAAATTGGTTTCTTCCATCATTTTATGGGCATTTGATGTTTCTGAAAGAGGAAATGCATGATGAATGCTAGGATTAATATATCCCTTATTCAATGTTTGTGTAATTTCTACCATATCTTTTTTAGACCCCATAAAAGCACCAAAAACATCGATCTGCTTAGAAAATAACAAACCTAAATGCAATTCAGCTCTTAGACCAGTGGTCGCGCCACATATCCCATATCTGCCACCAGATTTTAACGAATAGAAAGCATCTTTGAAAAAGTCTGCTCCCACATGATCTAATACGAAATCTACTCCTGCTCCACCAGTTATTTCTTTAATTCTGTCCCTGATAGATTCTTCCTTGTAATTAATTACAAAATCTGCACCTATTTCTGCGGCTTGCTTTGCTTTTTCCTCACTGCTAGTGGTGGTCAACACTGTCGCACCAATAACATTCTTAGCCAATTGTATTGCAGCTGTGCCTACTCCTGCAGATGCAGATAAAACCAAAAGAGTTTCCCAGGATTTCAATTTACCTCTGCGTACCAATATGTTCCAACAAGGCAAAAAAGTTGTTGGTACAGCAGCTGCCATATTATAAGTAATGTCGTCTCCGATGATATGTGCGTTACCACTATCAACAACCACATAGTCCGCATAGCTACCATTTGAAGCAGTTCCCAGAAACTGTGCTCTTGAGCACAAATCATCTTTTCCTGACAGGCAATCAACACATTGCCCACATGTCATTTTGGGATACACTATTACTCTATCACCAACTGATAATCCCAGCACTCCTTCGCCTATTTCTACTACATCCCCAGAACAATCTCCTCCAAGAATAAGACTAGGAGGGAAATCCCGTTGCAATCCTCTGTCGCCTTCACGGGTGTATAAATCTAATCTATTTAAACAAGCTGCCTTTACTTGGACTTTTACTTGTCCTACTCCTACTGATGGCTCTGGCACATCTCCATACTCTAGAACGTCTATTCCTCCATGTTTGTTTATATATACAGCTTTCATAATTCTCCTTACTAACTTCTTGAATGCGCTATGCAATCAATGCACAAAAACACGATCGCTAACGCATCATCGTGGCTAGCTAATGCACCACACGATCTATAATCTGGGGAATCCGTCCAATAATAATGGAAAAAACAACCACATCTTTGGCAATTAGTTTCGTTTTGGCCATCTAGACCTTTGTCACACATGGCACATAAGTTCAGATCTGGCATCTGTTCTTTCATTTAATCATTTAATCCGTTCACATATTGAACAACAATTAATTCTTCTTCAGATTTACTTGAAATTTCACCTTTCAGGGTTTTTATAATCAGTACATCTATCACTTCAGAAATTTGATTCTTATCCACTCCTAAATTTATCAAGTCCATCCCATTCAAATTAATTTTAACTCGATCAGTATACATCATGTATTGTTGCAGTAACTTCACCAAATCCGTATTTATATTACATATTACGTAAGCGTCCAAGGTTATCCTAGGAATTCCTTTTAGCAACAAATACATGCGACCTATATCCATCTCATTAAGCAAGTCAGTATCATTATCGTCAAGTATTGAACAAAGATTGATGAATTCTTTAATCGCATTTGCATTCTGCCTGTCGAGTGAAAATTTCTGAAAAAACATTTCATAATATTTTTTTTCATACATGCTCATCAAAGCAACCCATTTTAGCTCTTGTTTCATTGTAGAAAATAATATCAGCGGGTTATAAACACCCGGAATTCCAAGTACATCAAACTCAATCAAATACTTAACCGCAGAATCAGTATTAGGTTCATTCAGTATCAGTACCATTTCATGAGTCAAGCGTTCTTTACTTATAGTTGTTAGGCAATTCTCAGCAATTGCAGTTTCCGCAGTCCGACAAGTTTCGGACTCGATGGCAAAATCGAATCTACTTGCATATCTAAACATTCTGAAAAGTCTTGTTGGATCATCAATAAAACTTTGATCATGAAGTATCCTTATTATTCCTTTGTCTAAATCGGTCATTCCTTTCAATGGATCCATAAATTCATAAGGCGTATTCATTGAAATGGCCATAGCATTGATTGAAAAATCTCTACGTCTTAAATCATCGTTCAGGTTACCTAATGTTATTTCCGGAAGCGCCCCTCCGTAATTATAAATTTCCGATCTAGCAGATACCACATCGATCTCTATCTCTGCAGTTTTTATTGTGGCTGTATGGAATTTTTTATATTTGACTATAGTTATATCAAGAGTTTTTGAAATTTCATCGACTAATACTAGGGCGTCTCCTATTACAGAAAGGTCAATATCTTTTAATTCTTTCCCCAAAACCCAGTCTCTAACTGTTCCTCCAACTACAAAAACTTCTAAATCTAAAGTTATTGCTGCGCGTTGAATTTCACTGAGCAACTCAGCATATTTGTCGCCTATTTGCGTTCTCACCCAATGGATAGGGTTACCTGTACTTCTAATTTCCATAATCTCATCTTATATCTCATTTAACTATGTCACATTTTATATTTGACAGTAATTCTTTGACAATGAATTTCGAATGAAGTTAGAATCATATTCGCAGACTATTCATACGGAGGGGAACATGACTACAAGCTCAAAGGATTATAACTTCTCCATTTATTTTGATTTTCGTTGACCATTTGTATACAACGTAGCTGTATGGCTAACGCAAGTACGCAAAAATTTAGATGGGAATATAAATATCAACTGGAAGCCTTTTTCACTAGCTCAAGCAAACAATCCAGATGATTTCAAATATTGGGAACACCCTGATGTTCTACAAGGCCGGGACAATACATTACTAGCCCATCAAGCAGGGCTAGCTGTTAAAAAACAAGGCGCCGACCTGTTTGAAGGTTTTTTGATGATCCTCTTAAAAAAGAGGCATGAACAAAAACTAGACCTTACCGACATAGATGTAATTGAATCTGCAGCGATAGAGTCAGGTGCTGACATGGAGCAGTTTAAAAAAGATCTACCTGACATAAATTCCATACAAGAAATTGGAGAAAGTCACATCTTTGCTTCGGAAGAACTAGGTGCGTTCGGTGTCCCCACTTTTCATTTTGAATCTGGACAATCCACGTTCCTAAAGATGTTCATTCCTCCGGAGGAGGAAAGTGCCTCAATGTTTACTTCTCTTATGGAAGTGATGGGCACTTTTAATTACGTTGGTGAAATGAAAAGACCTCAACCACCTTGGCCACTAGGTGTGGTATAGGTAACAAGTAGCCCAAATTGACAGATTTACACAAACTGCAAAACTCCTTAAATATCAAATTTACTGACGCAACCTTGCTGGAACAAGCAGTAACACATAAGTCTTTCCTAAATGAACAACCAAATCCTGACCTTCAATCATATGAACGACTAGAGTTTTTGGGAGATTCTATACTGGGACAAATAATAGCTGAACAATTATTTAACAAGTTCCCTGAAACCTTAGAAGGCGATTTAACCAAAATGAGATCATATTTAGTATCAGGGGAATCGCTTTTCAAAATTGCTCGAGAATTAGGAATAGAAAAATATATTATAACTGGGAAAGGGGAAGGGTTAAGTAATAGCACAAAGAAACGATCTGTAGTAGCAGCAATTTTTGAATCAATTACAGCTGCTATATATCTCGATCAAGGGTTTGACACGACCAGAAAATTCATACTGCAGGCATTTGAATCTAGACTTGAAAGCATCTCATTAGAAAAACTTTACAGTAACGATCCAAAATCTGACTTGCAGGAATTTACGCAAAAAGTTTATCAGCAACTACCTACATACAAACTCATCTCACAATCCGGACCTGATCACGAACCTGTTTTCGAGATAGCCGTAGAAATCAATTCTCGCATAATCGCTTCAGCAACAGGAAAATCAAAGTCTGAAGCAGAAGCTAAAGTTGCTTCATTAGCCCTTCAAGAACTAAATTCCGAGTAAAGATGAAATACTAAACATGTTTAAAAAATCAAATAACGGAAACAAAGAACAAACATCCAAAGCTCTTATCAAAAGCAAGCAAAGCTGGTTTTCAAAGATACCATATCTATTTACCAAGCCAAGCTTGTCTGAAGAAGAATTAGAGCTACTAGAAGAAATATTATTAAGTTCTGATGCGGGATATGAAACGACCATTAATATAATAGAACAGGTAAGAAATAGATTGTCTCAAGCCTCAACAAGTGATTCCCACAACTCCATAACTATTCTAAAAGACATACTCATAGAAACCTTAAATTATGATCCTAACGATAACTATTCAAAAAGAGAAGCAAAACCTTATGTGATCCTTGTAGTAGGAATAAACGGAGTTGGTAAAACTACGAGTATAGCAAAACTAGCATCTCTATTTACTCAACAAGGTAAAACTGTTCTACTGAGTGCCGGAGATACTTTTAGAGCCGCTGCTTCTGAACAGCTAACATATTGGGCGGAGAAGCTTAAAGTCGATATAGTAAAGCAACCTCAGGGATCAGACCCTGGTGCAGTAGTATATGATTCATATCAAGCCGCCGTGTCTAGATCAATTGATGTCTTACTAATTGACACAGCAGGTAGGATGAATAACAAAAGCAACCTTATGGATGAATTAGCAAAAATCAAACGCATACTAAGCCAGCATGATTCAGAAGCTCCACATGAAGTCATTCTTGTATTAGATGCAACGACTGGTCTTAATGGTCTGGAACAAGCAAAAGCCTTCACAGAGTCTACTCAAACTTCTGGAATATTTTTAACTAAGTTGGACGGCACTTCAAAAGGAGGTGTGGTATTCCCGATAACATCCGAGCTTGGTATACCTATTATTTTTATAGGGACCGGAGAGACTGAGCAGGACATTGCTTATTTTGACCCCGAAGACTTCGTAGAAGCTATTCTAGATATCTAATTTTAAGGCTTACACGTGCTAGAAATAATATTATGGATAGTATCAATACAAATTCTTGGCCTAGCAGGGTTCCCAATATGCTACAAAGTCTTTTTTAGATTACCTGACAAAGGGTACATAATATCCAAGGTTCTCACCACAGCAATACTTGGTTACTCAGTATGGATTGTAACCATTTTAAGTTCATGGACATATAATCAAACTCAGGTACTTATAATCCTATCAGCCTTCATAATATTCCAGATCTTATACCTAAAACCTTCGTTTATATATGAATCCTTGAAATGGATTCTTAGCAACAAACATATTGCGATTTGCAGTGAATTACTGTTTGTTAGCACCTTTTTAATCTGCTCATTTCTCGTATCGCAGAATCCAGCCATTGAACTTACAGAAAAACCAATGGATTTCATGATATTGAATTCGATCATGGGCCTTGGTAATCTGCCTCCTAATGATCTTTGGTTAGCTGGACATAGCATAAATTATTATTATTTTGGTCACTTCCTAATAAGTCTGATAGGCACGCTACTAAGTACTCCATCATTCATTACGTATAATCTAGGTTTAGTATTTACATGTGCGACTTCATCTATTATCTTGTATGGAATTTCTTACAATTGTTTACATTTAGCAAACGTCAAAAAACCCTATATATTAGGTTTGATACCTCCTCTAACTACTTTAGGACTAGGTAATCAACTTGGACTCATAGAATTCCTCAGGTCCATAAATTTATATTCCCAAAAGTTATCTCAGTGGATATCAATAGATAATTTATCCTATATATCTGGTAAATCGTTCACCTTATTCCCTGTTGAACCTTCATGGTGGTGGAGATCGAGCAGGATCATAAACAGCTTTGATGAGAATGGTTCAAGTTTAGATTACACTATAACTGAATTCCCTTTATTTAGTTTCTTAATCGGGGATCTTCATGCACATCTACTGTCAATACCTTATCTTCTGTTAGTATTTTATCCAGTCCTTGTAATTATATTGTTCGCTAAAACCAAGCAGCCTGGGAAATTTCCGCTGCTCCCAATCAGCTGTGTCTCAGCATTCCTAGTCACAATTTCTACATTAGTAAATCCTTGGAATTTACCTTTCAGTATTATTTTTTTAGGAGTGGCTTTCTATTATTGCTTGAACCAACAGCACACATTCAAGGCCATTAATATAGTAAATGTGAAAATATATGTAATTGTAGTAGTAGGAATAGTGGTTTGTATGTCTCTACCTTTTATCTTACATTACAATAGTACTAATACAGCCATAGCTTTAAATATTGATTTCAATACCAGATGGATCCATATGTTACTAGTGAATGGAACATGGATGTTTGGATCCGTTGCAATCTACGTTATTTGTTTAAAGTTTATAAAACCATATTTAAAAACTCTTACTACCGTAGAATACATATTGCCTCTCAGCCTAGGCTTGTCTCCGTTGCTTTTATGGACATTATTGATTTGGTTTGTCCCTGTAGATGATCCCTATACAATTATCATACTCAGAAAATGGTCCTTTGTACT
>MDSW01198018.1_pt1 | contig 11585 bp, 15 predicted proteins | sample 811171 | NCBI WGS metagenome assembly MDSW01 (sample SAMN05326641, study PRJNA326480) | marine metagenome | isolation source: seawater | place: Atlantic Ocean: North West | collected 2012
GGAGGTATTTTAATATTCATCTCTATTATATAAAAAAAATATTATAATTATAGTATATTAAAAAAATTAATCAGATAAATCATCAAAACAATCATCACTGCTATCAGATAAATCAATAAAATTATCTATATTGTAATATTTTTTATAATTAAAAAAATTAATAAAAAAATTATAAATAATTAAAATACAATTCATATGTACATATAATAAATATATTAATTAATTATAAATGAATAATGTTAAAAACATATTTAAAAATTTATCATTTATTGATCGTATATCATATCTAGAAAATTGTTTAGAATTATTAAATGCAGAATATTTAGAGTTAAGTAATAAGATAATTTTATTTAATAAACATTATAAATTAATAATATATTTACTACATAATATAACAAAAATTTAAAAATATATAAAAAAGAATATATCTATTCATTATAGAATAGAATATGTCTATTGTTTTGCCAAAAAATACATCATTTGATAATGTAGAGTTATTTACTAATTATACATTTACTAATAATATATTAAAATTAAATAATTTAAAAGACATTCATAAAAATTCAGATGAATATTATTTAATTATAAATGATATAATTGATACAGATTTAAATGATTTAATTAAATCTGATATAATAAATAAATTTTTAAATGACATAAATACAATAGAATTTGGATTAATTGTAATAGAAGAATTATGTAAACAAAAAAAAATATATGAAAGTTATTTAATAAGTTATTTACCAAAAGTTTTATTATTTGCTGGTGATAAAACATCTATTAATATTAAAATACAAGCACATATAACTGGAAAAGAACTAATAAATATAGCGAATATTAATGCGACAGATATAATACAGAAATATTTATTTGAAGGAATTGCGAATACTAATTGGCAAATAAAAATATTGTCATTAGAATTATTAGGTTTATATTCAGATAAATCAATTATACCATTTTCTAAAAAATTATATGATGTAATGCCTGTAATTACAAATTCAATGTGGGATACAAAGAAAGAAGTTAAAGAAATATCAAAAAAGACTGCATTAAGTGTAATGAATACTTGTCAAAACAATGATATTAAGAATTTAATACCAATTATAGTAGATACAATAGAAAATCCAGAAAAAGTAAGTGAAACATTACATAAATTATCATCAACTGTATTCGTTCAATCTGTAGATAATCCAACATTATCAATTATTGTTCCAATATTGCTACGAGGTTGTCAAGAAAAGAAAATAGAAAGTAAAAGACGAGTATGTGTAATTGCAGATAATATGTGTAAATTAATTGATTATCCACATGATGCTGCAACATTTTTACCAGAATTGAAACCATTAATAATAAGATTATCAGAAGAAATGTCTGATCCAGAGGCACGTCAAATAGCAAAAAAATGTTTAAAAACTTTGAATAACATAGAAGAATGTGTAAATAATTATAATGCAACTAAAATAATGTCTGTAAATGAAATAAAAAATATTATATCAAAATATATTATATTAAATGATGATGTTGTGTATAATTTGAATATAAATTATTTATCATCTATTTTAGCATCAATGATAAAAGGTATGTTATTTGATAAACATGAATGGATAAATATAATTATCTATTATCTCGCTCCTAATTGTAATGATAAATCAATATGTGAAAATATATATAGTGAATGTTATAAAAGTTGTATTCCTAAAGAAATTCAAGAAGATGAAAATGATGAAGGGGAAGATTTATGTAATTGTGAATTTTCATTAGGTTATGGTGCTAAAATATTATTAAATAATACAAGATTGCATTTAAAAAGAGGAAAACGATATGGAATATGTGGTCATAATGGTTGTGGTAAATCAACATTATTAAAAGCAATTGCAAATGGTCAAGTTGACAATTTTCCACCACCAGATGAATTAAAAACAGTATATGTTGAACATGATATTCAAGGTAGTTATACTGATTATAATTTAACAGATTATGTTAAATTATTTAATAATAATATTTCTAATGAAATTATATATAATAAATTACTAGAATTTGGATTTTCTGAAAATAAGGCTTCTATTGCATATATTAATTCATCTATATCTAATTTATCTGGTGGATGGAAAATGAAATTAGCATTATGTAGTGCAATATTACAAGATCCAGATATACTATTGTTAGATGAACCAACAAATCATTTGGATGTAAAAAATGTAGAATGGTTGGAGAATTTTTTAATATCACAAGAAAGAAAAACATCTTTAATAATATCTCATGATTCTGGATTTTTAGATCGCGTAACAACACATATTATACATTATGAAGATAATAGAAAATTAAAAAATTATAAAGGTAATTTACAATCATTTGTTAAAAGAGTTCCAAGAGCAAAAACTTATTATGAATTATCAGATGATAATTTATCATTTATATTTCCTACACCGGGTATGTTAGATGGTATTAAATCTAAGGGCAAAGCAATTATAAAAATGGAAAAATGCACTTATAAATATCCTACAAAAGATGAACCAACAGTATTTAATATTTCTTTACAAGCATGTCTTAATTCACGTGTTGCAGTTATAGGACCAAATGGTGCTGGTAAATCAACAATAATTAAAATATTTTGTGGAGAAATAAAACCAACATCTGGTAATGTATGGAGACATCAAAATATGAGAATAGCATATATAGCACAACATGCTTTTCATCATTTAGAGAAACATTTAGATAAAACACCAAATGAATATATTCAATGGAGATATTCTTCTGGCGAAGATAGAGAAAAAATCGAAGATGATAATAATAAAGAAGATTTAAATAAAGAAAAAGTATTTAAAAATGAGGATGGTACTATAGAAAAAGGAATTATAGAGTATTTATGTTCTAGAAGAAAAACAAAAAGATCATATGAATATGAAGTCAAATGGTTAAATAAAGAATCAGATAAAAATACTTGGATATCAAGAGAAAAATTAGAAGAAGGGGGTTATTCGAAATTAGTACAAAGATTAGATCAACAAGAAGCATTGCGTTCTGGTTTAGCAACAAGGTCTTTGACAACTAAATTTATTGAGAAACAATTAAATGAAATAGGTATAGAAGCAGAATTTGCAACACATTCGCGTATTCGTGGTTTATCAGGAGGTCAAAAAGTGAAAGTAGTTTTAGCCGCATGTATGTGGAATAATCCACATATTTTAGTTATGGATGAACCTACAAATTATTTAGATAGAGATTCTTTAGGTGCTTTAGCAAGTGCAATAAAAAAATATGAGGGTGGAGTTGTATTAATATCACATAACAAAGATTTTACAGATAATATATGTAGTGAAAAATGGATAGTAAATAATGGTTATTTAACACGGGAAGGAGAATTGGTAAATGATGAAAAAATTAATAACAATAATTCACAAATTAATGATACTGTATTAGATTCATTAGGTAATGAAATAAAAATAAAAAAAGAAAAAGTTTTAACAGCTAGAGAGAAGAAAAAACTTGAAAAAAAAAGAAAAGAAAGACGCGATAAAGGATTACAAACAGATTCCGAAGAAGACTAATAATTATATTAATAATTATTAAAAATAATGAAAAAAGTAAAAAATATAGATATATTATTTTTAATAATATTAATTTTAATAATAATAAATCATAAAATTAATATTAAAATTATAAATAATAATGATAAACCTGCAATTTTAAACTTAAATCAAAGCATATTATTTGAAATATTTGAATTAATTATTTTAATTTGTTTGATTATTTATTGTATAATTTATTTTGAATATGTAAATGGTTTTATATTTATTGTGGCATATATACAACATATATTACAACTAGTTAACTGTTATAGATATGAAAATCAAAAAAAAAAAATTATCAACAATATTAATATATTCAATATTATTATTGTATAATATAATTGTAAATAAAAAAATATTTTTATTTATATGGTTATTTGCAATAATAATACATTTAATTTCATATTATAAAAAAACAAAATTTATGGAAATAATTTGTTTATCTGATTATATTAATTAATTTACACAATTTAATATAAAAGTTAAATAATGGATTTTTTTTATTGATATTATTATATAATATTTTATTAATTTTTAAAAATTTTTTATATTCTTTTGGATAAAATCTTTTAAAACATTTTAAATAATCTATATAAAATGATATATATTTTTTTGAATTTAATAAAATTAATAATTTAGAAATTGTATTATTTTTATATATTTTATTAAATTTTTTCATAAATTTTGTATATTCATTATATCTATTAATACATAAAGGGCAGTTTGAATTAATTATTATTTCTTTAATAATTAACATATATTTCTCCTATAATAATAATATATTAAAGTAAAAATTAATTTAAACCACAAGGTTTTATCCAATAAGGCACACATATATTATCATTTTTAACAGTATGTGAAAAAAAACAATCACATTTTAAATGACAGAATTTACTTCTTTTTGTTAAATATAATGGAATAGTATTATTTGTAATAGTATTATTTGTAATATTATTTTGTAGTGTAAATTGAAATAGATATGTAAATATTATGATAAAAATTTTTTTCATTATTAAATATTATTATAATATATAAATTATCTTTAAATAATATTATATTTCACCTTGTTCTGATGTACTAATATTATATGAATTTTGATTATTATCATTTAATATCATATTAACTAAATAAGTACCACAAGGTCTATTAATAGGGAAATTACTTGATTGATATAATTTTAAACGATTGTTAAGATTTATATTTTCATCATATAATTTTTTATTATCATAATGTAAAATAGTATTTTCTTTTTTTAATTCAGTTATTTGATCATTAATTTTACATAATAATTTAATTAAATTATCTTCCATTGATTTAATTAAATCATTTGATTCTAATATTATATTATCTATTTTATTCATTATGTAAATAAATAAAAAAATAAAATTTTATATATATTTTTATTTATGATTTAATATTTAACCGTTCTCTTAAATATTCATTTTCTTTTTTTATTTTAGCATAAATAGAACGATGTTCTTCTCTTTCATCTTCTAATTTTTTTTTTAAATTAAGAACTTGTTTCTGTAAAATTTCAACAATTGTATCTAATGAATGATTAATATCAGTGGATTTTTCGTTAACAGGAGAATTATCCATATTAGTTAATATCTCTATTACTAATTTAAATCATTTTTTTTATATATAGTATAAATTTAAAAAAAATTAAAAACGAATTACAAATAATGGATTTTTATTTTTTTTAGCAGGAAATATATATTCTATTTCTTTATTAATTTCTTCAAAAAACATTTTACCTTTAAATTCTTTTATAGGTTTATTATCATCTTGTTTAATATAATTATTTGTAACAGATTTAAATTCATTAATAAATGAACATAATTCTTTATTATATAAGTTAATAATTGTATCATTACTAGTTTTATAATTTTTTAAATTATTGATTATATCAAGAACAATTTGTAATCTTTCTTTTTGTGTATAATAAGTCATAATTATTCAATATTAGTTATTTTTAAATTAAAAATATCAATTAATTTGTTTGGAAATTCTATATCAACATTTGAATCCCAATTACTACCACCTCTATAATGTAAAAAAACACTATCATATAATTCACATGAAATTTTATTATTTTTATTTCTAATATCTGATACTAATAATTCAACAAATTTTTTATTATGATTAAGATTATCTGGTAATTCATTTATTTCCCAAGTAGAAGCCCATAAATGATTAATAAAATATATTTTATCAGTATTATATATTTCATTATTTTTTGCTGTTCTTAAAGATATAGTTGTTGGAAAAGAATTAGAATTATTAAGATTTAATAACCATTTAAATGTCATACCACCAGTATCACAACCATTTGCTAAATTCCAATTTAGTAAATTAATATTAGTTATATTTTTATTAAAAAAACATAATCCGGGCCAAATATAATTTATATCAATATTATTGATATTTCTATTTTGCAATACAATTGCAGCATCATATTTTTTATATTTGTTAATATCTAAATAATCTATTAAAAAAATATCATTATCAATATATAAGTAATCGTCTGGATTATTTTTTTGATATTCTAACATTATATTAAGTACTGAAGCATGTCTAAAAGATGCACTTTTCATATTAATATGAAAATCGTTATCATGATTTATACATTTAATATTTAATTCGTTACATTTATCAAAAACTTTTTTTTTAATACTCAAATCATTATTATTAGTTGAATCATTAAAATTTTTAGCATCATTAAATATAATATATTCAAAATCATTTTTTAAAAATTTTTTCAAACTTAAATATTGTAATTCAATATAATTAGGATTTATTACTGAAGTAATTATTTTCATATTACTAATTAAAAAATAATTTGTTTTTAAATAAATTTTAATTTTCATTTTCATTTTCATTTTCATCATCATCTGATTTAATAGAAACTCCTTTCCAACCTTTATTATCAATAGGATATGGACCAATAATTTTTTCGAAATATGCTCTTAACTGATTTCTATCAGGTTGTTTTTTATTTTTAGGCATGTTACTATAACACCATAATCTGAAATCATTATAAATAGTATTAAGACCAAGTCTTTTAGTAGTATCTGATTTATCAATAACAAGTCTATCTGTTTTATATTGACCAATAATATCATTATTATTTTTATAACTTTCAGTTGCAATTCTTACTTCCATTGGTTCATGAATATTATTTGGATTAATATTCTTATGTCTTTCAATTAACATACTCATAAAATGTTCGGCCCATCTTTCAAATTTATCTGATAATTCTAAGTCCATTGGAAATTCATTTGGTTTTGATGGATTTTCACAGAATTTAGATAAAAATTCAATAACTCTAATACGTCTCCATGTACCACCATCATCACTTGGTACTTCAGGTAATTCATTACATGTTAGAATCATTTTAAATTGTGGTTTAAATTCGAAAGGTTCTTTGTATAAACCTCTGCATAAAATTCTATCATTACCAGACAATTCTTTCATAAAACCAATATTAATTTTATCTTGTTCACTTGGTTCTTGCATAACAGCAAATCTTCTTCCTTTAGTTCTTTCTAATTCACCTTGTGCACTATTAGAAGCGGCCCTTTTTTGAGTTAATAATGCGATGGGTAAAATACAATAATAATCACCAATTGTTTTTTGTAAAAAATCTAATAAACGACTTTTACCATTACTACCATTTCCAGTAAATACATAAAATCTTTCTTGGGATATACTACCATCAATAATACAAGTAATAATATCTAAAACATAATTTTTAACAGATTCATTTGTAAATATTTTAGAAAAGAAATCATTAATTTCATCTATTTCAGGTGCATCAGGATTGTATGGTATGTAATTAATTTTAGTAGAATGAGATATATAATCATCTGGCATACCATCTCTAAATATATGCATTTTTAAATCATAAACGCCATTAGCAAAACCAATTAAATGAGATCGACTATCTAATAATTCTTCAAATTTTTCATCAATAAATAAACTTTTACATTCTTTCATAACACTATCTTTAAATCCTGCATTTTTTAATTGACCTGCGATTTTCAAAGATTTTTTTGCTTTTTCTGTATTTGCTGTTTTTTGATCATCATCATCCAAACCATAATGTAAATTTTGCCAATATTGTGTTCTTTCTATAAATTTATTACAAATATCAGTACTTAATGTAATACGAAGTAATAATCCTTCAGAAGTAGATCTCCATCTATGTTTATCTCTATCATAATAATACCATGCTACTTTACTAATTGCTCTAATATCATCTTTTTTTAATGTTTGAACTACTTTTGCAACATCAAAATGGGCTCCATCGCTCCTAATACATTTATCAATCCATGGAAATAATGATTCATCCATAATTTTATCATATTTATTTTGATTATCAAGTTTCGCCCACCATCTTAATGTTCCCATACCCATATTATCTTTACGCATTTTATTCCATAATGTTTGACATTCGCCTTCAACATATGCAGTGCCAATTTTAGAAAATTCAATCCATGTATCTAATAATCTATAATCAATATTTCTTAAAACCCAACCTAAATTAATCCAATCTTCATAATTTTCAGCACGTTTATAGGCTAAACATTCGATGACAAGTCTTCTAGCTAATAATAATTCATCATCAGTACTATAATTTTTATTAATATTTAATGATTTTGCAAAAATATTATTATGTAATTTAGTTTTTTGTTTAATATCAATTGATGGCAATACATGTTTTGTATATTCTTCAATTTCTTTAATAGCTTCATTTTTAATACTAAATATTTCTGAATCGATTTTACTATTGCGCATTGAAAATAATTTAATATAATTTAAATTTGTTTCTGCTGATAATTTAGCATTTTGTTCTTTACCACATTTAAAAATTTTTGTTACAAAATATGCTTCACAATCCGGTTTACGACTACCATACATTTGCCAAGCATTAACATCAATAATAGCCTTATCAATAATGTCTTCATAATTATTAGAAACAGGTAATCCTGAAAACATTTCTTCGGCAATATCAATTATTTTTTTTCTAATAAAATGTTGTTCATTGTGTGTTAATATTATATGGGGATATACAATATGAATTCCGTCTTTTAATTTATTTCTAAATACAGTAGGTTTTGATTTTTCCATAACATATGCAACATTATAATCATCTTTTATATTAATATATTTTGTAATAATATTATTATAACTTTCAATAATTTTTTCAATATTTTTATTTGTATAAATTCTATTATATTTTTGTGAAGAATCTATATCATCTTGATTTAATGGAAATCTAAAATCTAAATCAATTCTTAATGGACTTGGATTAAATGGTTTTTCAGTAAAATATAAATGAATACCATTTGTAATTGCTAAACTATATATATTAATAAATTCATCATAATTTTCTTCAGGAATATATAAAGATTTTTTAGGATGTCCTATACTTGTATTGGTAAAAGGACTTCCTTTTGTTACACTAAATTTTTGTATAAATGAATTTAAATCTTCTTGTATACCCATTAAGTGATTTATATTTATCTTAATATATAATATCAATTTTTATTTTATATAATTTACTTAAAATTTTATTTTTAAAATACAAATTATTATCATTATGATAATAATTTTTAAAAAAAATAAGTAAATTCATTATCTAATATAATTAATATTAATTTATTATTACTTAATTATAAATAATAAAAAATTATCTTCAAATAGAGAAATGACTGATTTAAATTTAGCCTATGGATTTCTAGATGAACCACAACTAGATAATAATAATTTTATGAATCAAATGCAAATTAATCAAATGGATAATATGGATAACAATATACAACCAGATAATAAAGTAGAAATTAATAATAATGATATTATAATAGAAAAGAAACGAAAAAAAAAAAGAATGAATATGGATTTAGATGAGAGACCTTTATTACAAAGACAAAAAGAATCATATCAAATCCAAAACACTGATAATATACCCGAATATCCATATGTAAAAAAAATACAACCTCAACAACAAACTCAACAACAAACTCAACAATTTTCCGATACCATGGAAAATACATTTTGGAATAGATTTACTACAAAAAAAGCCGAAGTATTTAAATTAGTAATGTTTTCACTTGTTATATTATTTGCTATATCAATTGATAGAATTGGAACATATTATTTAAGTAAATATGTAAATGAAAATGTATTAACAGATAGACAAGAATTTATAGTAAGATTAGCATATCCGACTATTATAATATTAGTTTTATGGATTTTTAAAGCTTTATAATAGTAGAATATGAAAATAGATAATCAATATTGTAGTCCAACAGCAAAAGATAATGGACCGACATGTTTATCAAAAGAATCATTAAAAACATTAATAGTTACTTACAATAAGTCAAAAAAAAACAATAAAGAAAAAATAAAGTATTATGATAATAATACTCAATTAGAATTATTTAAAAAATTAGATAATAAATTGAAGAAAAAAACAAAAGGGTCCGATAAATATTGGTTTTGGCCTAGTATTATTCAAAAATTAATCCCTGTTGATATTAAAAGTAATTTACTTATTACAAATATTAAAAATATTGAAAAATTTGAATTAAAACCAGAATTACCTTCTGACTGGTTAAAAAATCCAAAAGAATGGTTATCTAATTATGATATTGATCATATTATGTTTCAATATAGTAATACAAAAAAATATTTGTATAAATATTTAGGTACTTTTTCTATAGATTTTGCGGTTAAAAATGATTCTGGGAAATGCTTATATAGTAATTTTTGTAATATAAATATAAAAGATGATTATATTTCTAAAAAAATAAAATATATTGGTTTTATTACTAATTTAGATAAACATAATGAACCCGGATCTCATTGGACTTCTACATTTATTAATTTGGATCATAAAAGTTCATCTTATGGTGCTTATTATTATGACAGTGTTGCTAGAAAAACACCAAAATTAATTGAAGATTTTTTAAAAAATATTCAGAAGCAATGTAATCTATTATATCCTAATAAAAAATTTATTATAAAACATAATAATAAACAACATCAATATCAAGATACTGAATGTGGTATGTTTTCTATTATATATCAATTAAGATGGATACATTATTTAATAAGAAATAAAAATACAACTTTTAAAAAAATTATTGAATTTAAAGATTTAAATGATAAAAATGCCAATAAAATGAGAAAAAGTTTATATAGACCCAATTTAAAAGAACTATAAATATAATTCTAAAAATATTATTTTTTTGCTAATTATATATTTTATGTATATTATGATAAGCTTTATTTAAAAAATTATATAAAGATTTTGATATATTAAAAGATATAATAAAAGATAATGAAAAAAACTGTTCAGAAAAAAGCTGCTACTACCCCTGTTGTTGAAAAATCAACTGTTGCTGAAAAAAAAACTACTCCTGTAAAAATTACTAAAAAACCATCCGCTCCTGTAGAACAAGTTGTAAAAGAAGTTCCAAAAGTTGATGAAGTAGATAAAGCATCTGATAATACAGTTGAAGAAAAAGCTCTAGGTGATACTCTAATTAATGAAATTACTGATAAAATTTCATCCGTTCAAATTGAAATGAAATCCATTCAACAAACACTAAAACTTTTAGTTAAAGAATATGAAAAACAAAAAAAAATTATTGCCAAAGTTCAAAAAAAACGGGATAATGCTAAAAAATCCCCTTCTGGTTTCGCCAAACCTTGTAAAATTTCAACTGAACTTTGTAAATTTGTAGGTATTCCAGATGGTTCTGAAAGATCAAGAACTGATATTACTAGATATATCAACGCGTATGTAAAAGAAAAGAATCTAAATAATCCGGAAAATAGACGTGAATTTTTCCCCGATGATAAACTACGTGCTATTCTTAATGTTAAAGAAAGTGAAAAAGTAACTTATTTTATTCTTCAAAGACTAATCGCACATCATTTCCCTCTAAGTATTAATAAACAAAATGCACTAGCAGCACAAGCAGCAGCAGCAGCAGCAGCTAAGTA
>MDSW01103227.1_pt1 | contig 11583 bp, 10 predicted proteins | sample 811171 | NCBI WGS metagenome assembly MDSW01 (sample SAMN05326641, study PRJNA326480) | marine metagenome | isolation source: seawater | place: Atlantic Ocean: North West | collected 2012
GTTCTTACATTTAATGAATATTCATTAACTCAAAAGGAGTAATTATGAAAAAAGAACTATTAATGGGAACTGCTCTAGTATCAACGCTAGGTGCTGCTTCAGTTGCTGAAGCTGTAACAGCTACTATGAGTGGTAACCACCAAACAGGTATTGAAGTTGAGTCTCCATCAACTGGTGGTGACACTAGATACCAAAGAAATGATAACAACTTTACTGTGTCATTATCTGAAACTACTGACGGCGGAATGACTATTTCTTCTAGCTTTATGCTTATGAATGAAAATGGTGCTGCTGGTGATTTAGATGCTGGTTTCACTTTAGCATTTACTGATGGATCAAAACTTGATGTATTAAATGCTGGTAACGCATCTGGTTCACACGATATTTCAGTGCCTAGCTCAGCTGGTGCAGAAGGTATCACTGTTACAACTGCTAACAATGCGCCTACTGGTCTAGACTTTGCTACAGCTGCAACTGTATTTGGTGTAGAATATCATACTGCTGATGACTTTTTAGCTGATGGTTTAAAAATGTCATTCTCAGCTTCAACTGATAACGGTGCTGCTTCTGGTGCAACTTATAAAGTTGACCAACACTTTGCAATGGGTGCAACATATGTATCTGATCTTGGTGACACTGCAGTAACTTTCGGTGCTGGTTATTCTCAAACTGAAGGTGCTAAAACTACTACTCAGATGACTGCTGATGAAGGTGGTGTTCATGCTGGTATTTCTGCTGTAACAGGTGATTTAACTGTTGCTGTTGGTTTTGCTGATGGTGATAGCATTGAGTCAACTGCTTCTGGTGCTAATGATATCCAGTCTGATGCTGACGTAGTAAAAGCTGGTGTGAAGTATGTATCTGGTGATCTAACATTTAATGTTGGTTTCGCATCTGGTACTTCAAAAGATAGTGCTACTGTTGGTACTGCTGGTACTACAGAGGACTCAAAAGATGTTACTTCTGCTAGTGTTTCATATGCAGTAGCTTCAGGTGTAACAGCTATCCTAGGATATAGTGATGTTGACTCTTCAAACGAAGGTCAAAACGACACTTTAGACGGATCTGCTTGGTACATCGGTGCTAACATGTCATTCTAATTAGATAATTTATTATCTTATAACGGCACTATTTATATAGTGCCGTTTTTTTATGTTTTACATTTCCCATCCAATACAATAATTAATAATAATGGTTTTGATTAGGTTTTTTATAATTTTGATTTTTACAGTCGGTCTCTTTTCTTGTAACTCCAATAAAACAGATGAAGAAATGAAAGAGCTATGGTCAAAGGCACAAACAACCGGAGCAATTATTGAAAGATCTGGAACAAAATTTAACTCTGGCACAAATAAAGAGTTAGCGCTTCGTGATGCACAAAACAGAATTTCAAGTGGTGGAGGTTTGTTTGGTAATAAGGGATTAGATGTTGATGGTATAATAAATCGAGATACCAAAAATCAAAACTTTACTTCTGTAGGCATGGCAATTAATGTTTATTTGTGGAGGGGCGCACTTGAAACAGTTAACTTTATGCCTTTGAGCTCTGCAGATCCTATTGGAGGTACAATATTGACTGACTGGTATTCAACAAGTGAGAATGTTAATGAAAGATGCAAATTAAACATATTTATTACTGGTAATGAGCTTAAAACTCAAAATTTAAAAGTAACTTCTTTCTGTCAGAATTTTAAAGATCAAAAATGGATTAATAAAGATGTTGACCTAAACAATAACATTAAAATTGAAAACGCTATCTTGAACAAAGCAAAAAAATTAAGACTACAATCAAGTTAAAATAGTGTCATCTAGATACAATCACAGAGAAGTTGAACAAAAATGGCAAGAAGCCTGGGCAGATAGCAATTCTTTTTCAGTAAGCATAAATCATGAAAAGAAAAAATATTATGTTTTAGAAATGTTTCCCTACCCTTCGGGGAAAATACATATGGGGCATGTAAGAAATTATACTCTTGGTGATGTGGTTGCTAGATATAAGAGAATGCAGGGCTTCAATGTTTTGCACCCAATGGGATGGGATGCATTTGGTTTACCCGCTGAAAATGCCGCCATTAATGAAAAAAAACATCCTCAAGATTGGACATATAAAAATATAAAAACAATGAAAGATCAGCTATTAAAAATGGGTTTGTCTTTGGATTGGAAAAGAGAAATAGCTACATGTCATCCTGAATATTACAGACATGAACAAAAGTTTTTTATTGATATGTTTAAAGCCGGTTTAGCTTATAAAAAAGAAGCAGAGGTCAATTGGGACCCTGTTGACAAAACTGTACTTGCTAATGAACAAGTTATTGATGGAAGGGGATGGAGATCAGGAGCGGTGATCCAGAAAAAAAAGCTCTCTCAATGGTTTTTGAAAATTAGTCAATATTCAGAAGAACTTTTATCTGATCTAGATAAACTTAATAATTGGCCCAACAAAGTTAAAGTTATGCAATCTAACTGGATAGGTAAGAGTGTGGGTGCTGAAATAAACTTTAAATTATCAACATCTAAAGATGAAATAAAAGTTTTTACAACAAGACCAGACACAATTTATGGTGCAACTTTTATAGCTATATCTGTAGATCACTTTATATCTGAGAAGATGTCTAAGGAAAATGCTTTACTTAGAAACTTCATAAAAGATTGCAAAGATTTGAACCCGGATAAAATTAAAAAAGGTTTTGATACAGGTCTTTTTGTAAATCATCCATTAATAAGAGACAAAAAAATTCCGGTCTATGTAGCAAATTTTGTTCTAACTGAATACGGATTGGGTGCTATCTTTGGTTGCCCAGCTCACGATCAAAGAGATTTAGATTTTGCAAGAGAATATAAACTAGATGTTATTCCAGTTGTTAAGCCTAAAAGTTCTAAAAAAGATCAAGTAATAGTTAAAAACACAGCATTTACTGAAGATGGAGAAATGATTAATTCGGAAAAGCTTAATGGACTATCAACAGAAGAGGCAAAAGATAAAATCATAAAATATTTGGAAGAAAAAAATATTGGCGTAAAAAAAATAAATTACAAACTTAGAGATTGGGGTATTTCAAGACAAAGGTTTTGGGGGTGTCCAATTCCTATTATTTATAGAGAAGATGGTGAGGTTTTAGCAGTTGAAGAAAATAGTCTCCCAGTTAAACTTCCATCAATAGAAGAGTTTAATGAAAAAACAAACACCTTAAAAGATATTGAGGAATGGAAAAAAACAAAGTGTAAAGAAACTGGTTTGAAAGCAGTAAGAGAAACAGATACTTTTGATACTTTTTTTGAGTCCTCTTGGTATTACTTTAGGTATTGCAATGCAAGACACGATGAGCCTTTTAAAAAAAACGATGTGAATTATTGGTTGCCTGTTGATCAGTATATTGGAGGAATAGAGCATGCAATTTTGCATCTTTTGTACTCAAGGTTTTTTACAAAAGCATTAAGAGACATGGGGTATTTCCAACTTGATGAACCCTTTAAAGGGCTTTTCACTCAAGGAATGGTTACACACCAAACTTTTAAAAATGCAAATAATGAATGGGTTGAACCATCAGAAGTAAAAAAAATTAATAATGAGTTCTTTGATAAAAATAATATTAAAACAAGCCCTGGTAAAACTGAAAAAATGAGCAAATCAAAGAAAAATGTCGTTGATCCGAATGATATTATTAATCTTTACGGCGCAGACACAGCAAGGTGGTTCATGTTATCAGATAGTCCGCCAGATAGAGATTTGCAATGGACAAATACAGGTATTGCTTCTGCATATAAATTCATAAATAAATTATGGGATTTTGTAGATAAGAACAATAGGTACAATATAGATTATGACAAAGATCAAGATCTAGTAATTAAATTAAAACAGCTTATCAACGATGTAACTCAAAACATTGAAAACTTTCAATTTAACAAATCTGTAGCCAAAATTTATGAGTATGTAAATTTGGTGAATTTATCAATATCTAACAAAACAATAAGTAAGGCAAACCTTGAGTGGTCTCTAAAGAAATTATCCCTGATACTTCAACCCTTCCTACCCCATATAAGTGAAGAGATTTGGTCAAAATTTAAAAATTCTGAAATGTGTATAGATCAAAAATGGCCTGTGGAGAAAATAGAATCACTGATAGCAAAAATTAATATTGCCATCCAAATAAATGGTAAAACAAGAGGGGTTATTGAGATGGAAAATAATACTAATAAAGAAAATGCTTTGATACTTGCAAAAAATGATAAAAAGATAAAAAAATATTTAGAAAATAAAGAAATACTTAAAGAAATATATGTCCCTAACAAAATTATTAACTTTGTTTTGTAATGAATAAAAAAACCTTTTTAATTTTTTTTATTTTTCTCTCTTCTTGTAGTGGAGTAGAATTTGTTTACAAAAATGATACTAATTTAACAAACCCTATATATGACAAATCATATTTATCATACTCTGGAGAAGATATACCGGCCTTAAAACGTAATGCGCCTTTGTATTTTGGGGGCAATAAAATAAATGATTTTTCTTTAAATATTGAAGTGAAAGAAAATAAAAGCAAAAGATCCGTTCAATCAAATCAAGCGGCATCAAAGGTGGATTACACTCTTGTGCTTTCTTATAAACTAATAGACAACAATATGTCTTGTGAGGTTTATAATAAGAAAATAACATCAAGGTTTTCATATGAACCAAAATCTTCGGGTTATAATTTTGGGTCAGATCAATCCTTAGATCGTCTTTATGAGCTTTCGGTAAAAAATAATCTAAGAGAATTCGTTACTTTTCTATCAGGTACAAATTTAAATAATTGTATAAATGAGAATTAATCCAATAGACTTAATTCTAAATGAAAATTTTAAAATTGATAAATACTTCTACTTAATTTCCGGAAATGAAATAACTCTTATAAATAAAGTAAGGGAAATAATTATAAGTGGTAGTAGTGAGTTTAGTATAGAGAAAATAAAAAACATCTCAAATGTAGAAAACACCACGAACTTATTCAGTGAAAAAAATATATACATTGTAGATGACCCAGTGGGTTTGGATAATAAGAAGCTTGAAGAACTAAGTCTTGGGAAAGATAGGTTTGTTCTTTTATGTGAAAACGCTCCTAAAATTAAAACTTTAAAAAATTTATTCATGAAAAGTTCTAAATTAGCTCTCGTTGATTGTTATGAACTTTCTAAAGAAGACAAATCCAAAATAGTTAGAAAGTTTCTTCAAGATTTAAGTATAAATCTAGATCAGGATTTGTTTTGGGCCCTCATGGATAAATTTGACAATAAATATGGTTTCTTAGAAAAAGAAATGCATAAGATCAGGGAAGTTGGTAAATCAAAAATAAATTTGGATTTTATCAATAGTATGATTTCTGAAAACCATTTAGGTGGTGAAAGTGTTTTTTTTCAGATTTTAAAAAGCAATAATGAAATAATAAATATCTACAACAAAAAGATAGTTAGTGGTGCAGAGGTTAATGCCTTGTATTTAACACTAAAACAATTTTCTCTATTAATAATAAACTCAAACAGTGAGGCTGATTTTGTAAACAATATACCTAGATATCTGTTTAGGGAAAAATTTTTTTTATTGGATCTTTTTAAAAAATACAATTCTTATAAAAAAAAGTCTTTAGTTGATTTGTTATTTAAGGCAGAAAAATCTCTCAGAAAAGAGAGTGGTTTATCTGTTTCGGTAGGACTTCGTATTTTATTGGGTTTTAAAAAAATAACTATTTCTTGAGCCTTTTCATAATTTCATCAAGTTGATTTAAGTCACTATAGTACAAAGTTAGTGATCCGGAAGATCCGTTTTCATTAAACTGAATGGACGTTTTAAGTCCAATTTTGCTGGAAAGCTCCTTTTCAAGATCTAAAATGTTCGGGTCTTTTGATGCACTGGTTTTTTTTGTTTTTTTAAACTTCGATGTTATTTTTTCAACATCTCTTACGCTTAAGTTTTTATCAACTATTTCTTTTGCTTTTTCAGCAGCATTGGGTACACCGATTAATGCTCTGGCATGCCCCATTGAAAGGTCTCCGTCTATGACCATTTTCTGAACTTTTTCATCTAACTCTAGAAGTCTAAGAATATTAGATACATGGCTAGAGCTTTTTCCTATTATTTTAGATAAATTTTCGTTTGAAATATTTTTTAGCTGTATTAGCCCCTTATATGCATTTGCTTCTTCAATTACATTTAAGTCTTCTCTTTGAATGTTTTCAATTAAAGCAGATTCTAATACATTTGCGTCTGGAAGCTCTTTAATTACACAATCTACTTCATGCAAACCTGCTAATTGTGAGGCTCTCCATCTCCTCTCTCCTGCAATTATTTCAAATTGATTTTCTTCAATATGCCTTACAACAATGGGCTGGATTAAGCCTTGGTTTTTTATTGATACAGCCAGCTCCTCTATGTCTTTTTCTTTAAAATTTTTTCTTGGTTGAGTTGGGTTGGGTTTTATTTGTGATATATTAATTTTTTGCACACCAACCCTTTCATTATTTAAATTGTTGTTTTTAGGAGTTGATAGTAGTGCGCCTAAGCCCATGCCAAGTTTACTATCTTTATTCATGGCTTTTATTTTGGTTTAAAATTACTTCTTTTGCAAGCTCAATATATGCTAAAGAACCGGCCGCTTGTGTATCATATATCAGTGCCGGCTTACCATGACTTGGTGCTTCTGATATCTTTATGTTTCTTGGAATAGTTGTTTTATAAACCTTATCTCCAAAATGTTCTCTAACATCTTTTTCTACTAAGGAGCTTAATGAATTTCTTTTATCTATCATTGTTAGTAATATACCCTCAATTTTAAGGGTTTTATTATAGTTTTCCTGAATTAGTCTAATGGTTTTCATTAATGCTGAGAGGCCCTCAAGGGCAAAAAATTCTGACTGAAGAGGAATAAGTGTTGTATCAGAAGCCACTAAAGAATTAATTGTGAGCAAACCAAGCGCAGGTGGACAATCAATAAAAACAAAATCAAAATTGTTTAAATCCTTGAATATAGATTTAAAAACAAACTCTCTTTCATCAAAGTTTGTAAGCTCAACTTCAGCAGCTGCTAAATCCGTGTTTGTTCCAATAATTTTTAATCCTGGAATTATTGTTTCTTTTATACCCTCTTTAAGTAATTTTTTTTCATGTATCATCTCATAAATTGATGGTTTTCTATTATCATAAGAAAGTCCGAGGCCTGTGCTAGCATTTCCTTGGGGGTCAGCATCTACAATTAGAACACTTTTCTTGATTGCTGCTAATGAAGTTGCTAAATTTATTGTAGTAGTTGTTTTACCAACACCCCCTTTCTGGTTTGAAATAGAAATTACTTTTTTCATAATTTTTTATATTTATTTATTTTTAACACGAAACCGCCCCCATCACTTACGCTTGGGAAAAGATCGTATTTAAAATTAAAGTATTTTTTTGCATCCTCAATTTCTTTATTAACACTTCTGCCTTTAAGAAAAAGTAATGATGTATTTTTTTTTGTAAAAAAAAGTGAATAATCTAATAATTTAGTAAGTGGAGCAAAAGCTCTACAAATAATTACGTCAAACTTATGATTTTTGATGTTTTCAACCCTACTACAAACTGTTTTGATTTCAATATTCTGCTCATTAGCAAACTCTCTAATAAAATTAATCTTTTTTATTTTTGAATCTACCAGAACAACATTGCTATAACCAAATATTGATAAGATAACTCCCGGCAATCCGGCGCCGGTTCCTAAATCAATAATTGATGATTTTTTTTTTGGAATAAAGTCAGACAATTGAAGTGAGTCATTGATGTGCCTATCCCAAACAATTTTTAAGGTTGATGGGCCAACGAGATTGTGAGTTTTGTTGCTTTTTTTTAATTTTTGTATGTAGTTATTAATTAACAAAACCTGTTTTTTGTTAAGCTTATACTTATTGATTAAAAAATCTGTATCCAAGTTATGCGGCTTTTTTATTTTTATTTTTTTTAATATATCTTAATAAAGCAATGGTAGCTGCAGGTGTTACCCCAGATATTCTTGAGGCTGCACCAACTGTTGGTGGTTTAATTTTTGATAGCTTCTCAATTATCTCATTAGACAAACTTCCAACTAATTTATAGTTTATTGACTTTGGAATTAATAAATTTTCTTCTCTCTCAAAATCTTTTATATCCGCTCTTTGTCTATCAAGATATCCTGCATATTTTGCCTCTATTTCAATTTGTTCAATTACGTCTTCATCTAAGTTGTTTAATTCTGGTATAATTTTCTTAAGTTTGGTGGTGGTTATATTTGAAAAAGATAAAAGATCTATTAAATCCCTTTTTTTTCCATCTTTGTTGATTTTAATACCATTTTTGAGAAGCTCATCAGGTGAAAATCTAAAGTTTCTTGCAAACTTAAAGCCCTTTTTAATTCTTGATGATTTTTTTTCAAATAATTTTTGTCTATCCAACCCCACACAACCAATATCAATACCTAATGGAGTTAGTCTTAAATCTGCATTGTCCGCCCTTAAAATAAGCCTGTATTCTGATCTTGATGTAAACATTCTATATGGTTCATTTGTTCCTTTTGTTACAAGATCATCTATTAAAACCCCTATATATCCTGCAGATCTTGGTATTATAAATTTTTTGTTTGTGTTTGTTTTAAGAGATGCGTTTATACCAGCTACTATGCCTTGTGCAGCTGCTTCTTCATAACCTGTTGTTCCATTAATCTGACCTGCGAAAAAAAGGTTTTTAATTTTTTTTGTTTCAAGAGTATGGGTTAATTCTTGAGGATTGATAAAATCATATTCAATAGCATATGCCGGTTGTGTTATTTTAACATTCTCCAAACCTTTGATAGTTCTAACAAAACGTTCTTGAATCTCTGTTGGTAGGGATGATGAAATCCCGTTTGGATATATTAACTCACTATCCAGGCCTTCTGGCTCTAAAAAAATTTGGTGTGATTGTTTGTTTTTAAATTTAAAAATCTTATCCTCTATTGACGGACAATATCTTGCCCCCATAGATTTAACTTCACCAGAATACATTGGTGATAGTCTTAAATTCTGCTCAATAATCTCATGAGTTTTATTATTAGTATGTGTTATAAAACATGATATTTGAGGAATGTGGATATCTCTGTTGATAAAAGAAAGTGGAATGGGTTTTTTGTCTGGGTGTTGTTCATCTAAGTCATTGAAATTAATGGTTTTTTTAAGTAATCTTGGTGGCGTTCCTGTCTTTAATCGGCCTATTGAAAACTTTAGTTCTTCAAGTCTTTTTGCTAATTTTATTGAGGGTTTATCTCCAACTCTTCCGGCTTCCTGTTTTTCTGATCCTATTCTTATAAGGCCTCTTAAAAAAGTACCGGTTGTTAATACAACAGATTTTGCCAATATTTTTTTATTGTTACCTAAAACTACTCCATGTACTCTATTTTTTACCACAAAAAGGTCTTCAACAGACCCCTCGATTATTTCTAGGTTTTTATAATTTTTTATAATAAGATTTATTGCATTTTTATATAAAATTCTATCAGTTTGGGCTCTTGGGCCCCTTACAGCAGCTCCTCTGCTAGAGTTAAGCATTCGAAACTGTATACAAGACATATCTGTTGCTCTAGCCATTACTCCATCCAATGCATCAATTTCCTTTACCAGATGGCCTTTTCCCAAACCCCCTATGGCCGGATTACAAGACATTTCTCCTATTTTTTCAATTTTGTGGGTAATTAGTGCTGTTTTAGACCCCTTTCTGGCTGATGAACAAGCCGCTTCAACTCCTGCGTGTCCTCCACCTATTACTATTACATCAAAATTTATATTAATAACTCTTTTCACGTGAAATTACTTCCCTATACAAAAATCACTAAATATTATATCTAAAATTTTCTCAATATCAATTTTTTGATTAATACCATTAATAAAAATAATTGACCTTCTAATATCTTCTGAGGCTTTGTCTATCTCATTAAAATTAAGTTTTTTTAATAAAAATAATGAATTTTTTAAATTTTCAATATGTCTTTCACGTGAAAACACCGCTCCACTAATTGGCTTCTGCCTTAATTTTTTTGAAATATTATTAAGAAGTCTTTTTATTCCATGTCCAGTAATAGATGAAATATTATAAACGCCCTTGGTTTTTTTATTGTTTTTGTCATATTTTGACTTAACAAAAATTTTAGACTTAATTTTATTATAATTATTTTTTTCATTATTCATTAAAAAAACAATATTTAAGTCTGATTTTTCAGCACTTTCAAAAGATCTCTCGATACCAATTTTCTCAATTAAATTTTTGTATTTTCTAATTCCAGCAGTATCAACAAAAGTATATTTATCCCCGTCAATATCAAGGGTTGATGATACTAAATCTGTGGTGGTTCCAGGTATGTTTGTAACAATTGATACCTGTTTATTATTTATATAGTTTATAAAAGATGATTTACCTGTGTTTGGTTTTCCAATGATAGTAATTTTATAACCATCAAAAATTTGCTTGGATAAAGACGATTTATTAACAGCTTCCTCAATTTGCATACATATGTTCTTATTCTGTTCTTTTATTTTTTTAAATAATTTTTCAGGCAGGTCTTCGTCTGCAAAATCAATAATTGCTTCCACATCTGCCAAAAGCTTTTTTAATTTTTTTAATAAACTCTCTACAAATCTATCAAGGTTGCCGCTTAGGTTTCCTATGGCTATTTTTCTTTGGTTTTCTGTTTCTGCGTTTACCAGGTCATTAATGGTTTCTGCCTCTAGAACTGTAATTTTTTCATTAATTAGAGCTCTCTTTGTAAACTCACCCGGTTCTGCCATTCTTATTTTGTTTTTTAAAATGGTTTTTGTAATTTTGTTTATGACAGATATGCTCCCATGACAGGATATTTCTACCATATCCTCGCCTGTGTAGCTTTTTGGTGATTTAAAAAAAGTTGTTAATGTTTGATCAATTACTTCTTTTTCGTCTAAAATATTGTTCAATGATACTACGTTTGTCTTAAATTTTTTCTTTGAAGATATTAACTTTATTATCTTGTGAGAATCTTTGCCCGAAACCCTAAATACAGCAACGCCTGACTTTGCTTTTTGAGTTGCTAGAGCAAATATTGTATCGCTAAAAGCGTTCATCGTGTCGGAATTAAACCCAAGAACAAACTAAGTAAATAAGAAAAATTAAATAAAATGTGGTTTTATAAAATTATTTAGTTCCCATGCTTTGGAAAAAATCGTTGTTGGTCTTTGTGTTTTTCATTTTTTCTAATAAAAACTCCATTGACTCTGTGGTGCCCATAGGTGCTAATATTTTTCTTAGTATAAATATTTTACCAAGCTCATCTTTGTCTAATAACAACTCTTCTTTTCTTGTGCCTGATTTACCAATATCAAACGCAGGGTAGGTTCTTTTCTGGCTTAATTTTCTATCTAAGCACATTTCGCTATTACCAGTTCCTTTAAACTCTTCAAAAATTACTTCATCCATTCTACTTCCAGTGTCAATTAGAGCGGTTGCAATTATTGTAAGTGATCCGCCTTTTTCTACATTCCTTGCTGCTCCAAAAAATCTTTTAGGCCTCTGAAGTGCGTTAGCATCAACCCCACCTGTTA